>Ga0136639_10000765_pt1 | contig 11060 bp, 12 predicted proteins | sample AntDrymUQ8592106_2_FD_113739 | JGI IMG/M metagenome (GOLD analysis project Ga0136639, IMG submission 113739) | Polar desert sand microbial communities from Dry Valleys, Antarctica - metaG UQ859 (21.06) | ecosystem: Environmental > Terrestrial > Soil > Desert | place: Antarctica: Dry Valley...
AATTGCTTCTGATGGATGTGGCAGCGGAATATGGGAATTACAATGCAGATATGACCCGGACTATTCCGGTCAACGGAAGATTCAACCCAAGACAGCGTGCAGTTTACGATGCGGTGTTGCGAGCGAAAAGAGCTGCCATGAACCTATTGAATCCGGGAATCAACATTCAGGATTACCATCAAGAAGTCGGACTGATCATGCAAGGTGAATTGGTCGGGCTAGGTTTGATAGATCAGACAGACATCAAGAATCAGGATCCGAATTGGCCAGCTTTCAAAAAATATTTCATGCACGGCACTTCCCATCATTTGGGATTGGATGTGCACGATGTAGGTACGATGCATTTTCCAATTACTCCTGGAATGGTTTTTACGGTTGAACCCGGGATTTATATTCCTGAGGAGGGATTTGGGATTCGGTTAGAAAATAATGTGGTTATCCAGCAAAATGGCATTTTTGATCTCATGCGAAATATTCCGATTGAAGCTGAGGAGATTGAGGAATTAATGAATCGTTAAACTCGGATTCAAAAAAGAAAACCCCTCCAAAATTAATTGGAGGGGTTTTTTATCCGGTTTTTGATTTTGCCGGCAGGCAAATAATCAATTAACCAATAGAGATTCTTTTGAAAGCAGAAACAGTCAGCCCTTTTCTTACTCCGTCTAGATACTGAGCAATTGTCTTGCTGTTGTCTTTTACGAAAGTCTGGCTAAGCAGCGTGTTTTCTTTGTAGAACTTCTGAAGTTTGCCCAAAGCGATTTTTTCCAACATTTCTTCAGGCTTTCCTTCTTGTCTTGCCTGATCTTTTCCGATTTCGATTTCTCTTTCGATAGTTGTTGCATCTACGCCGTCTTTGTCAACAGCTACGGGGTTCATTGCAGCAATTTGCATCGCCACATCTTTACCTGCTTCTTCGACTTCAGATCCGCTCGTGTTAACCAATCCCACCAACACGCCTAATTTGCCGTTGGAGTGGATATAAGGGACAACAGCTTCAGCTTTGATCACTACGTAATGGGAGATTTCAATCTTCTCGCCGATTTTGCCAGTCATTTCGATGATCTTTTCAGCCACGGTAATGTCAGCGAAAGGAAGCGCATGGATTTCCTCAACGACAGCACAGTTGTTGGAAACGGCCATGTCAAGCAAAGTATTTGCAAAAGCTCCAAATTCTTCGTTTTTGGCTACAAAGTCAGTTTCGCAGGTAAGAGAAAGTAAAGTTCCTGTGGTACCGTTTTCAAATATACGGGTTACTACTACTCCTTCTTTGGTTTCGCGATCTGCTCTTGATGCAGACACTTTCTGACCTTTTTTTCTGAGGATGTCAACTGCCTTTTCAAAATCGCCTTCAGCTTCAGTCAAAGCTTTTTTGCAATCCATCATACCGGAACCGGTCATTTGTCTCAGTTTGTTTACTTCTTGTGCAGTAATTGCCATTGTCTATTCAGTTTAATATAAACGGGATATAGTTCTTTATTTTAGATACTGGGGACTTTCAGATGATAAAGTCCTTAAGGATCTGATTTTTATTGAATTCAGGTGAATGAACTCAGTGTGGATGGAGAGTTAAAACAAAAAAATTGAACAAAGGCCGTGACCAGATGTTCAATTTTTATATTTTAAAACACGGTGTGGATTATTCTTGTGTTTCAGCGTCAACAGCTCTTTTTGCTTCCTCTTCCTCAGTAAGTTTAGCGTCGTCCTTGTCTCTCTTTCTTTCAGAAAGACCTTCTTCGATAGCTGCGCCAAATGCCTTTACAAGCAAGGAAACGGATTTATAAGCATCGTCATTAGCAGGGATTGGGAAGTCAACCTCATTCGGGTTGGAGTTCGTGTCCACCAATGCGAAAACAGGGATACCAAGCTTTTTTGCTTCAGCAATAGCGATGTGTTCTCTCTTGATGTCAACAACGAAAAGAGCAGCAGGAAGTCTGCTTAAATCAGCGATTCCGCCAAGCACATTTTCCATTTTTTCTTTATCGCGGCTTACCATCAATCGCTCTTTCTTTGCCAAGTTCTTGTAAGCATCTTCTTTCATCAATTTCTCGAGGGAAGACATTTTCTTCAAGGACTTACGGATAGTAGCGAAGTTAGTCAACATACCACCTAACCATCTTTCTGTTACAAAAGGCATGTTAAGTCTTTGTGCTTCTGCTGATACCAGGTCTTTGGCTTGTTTTTTAGTGGCGACGAACATCACCTTTTTGCCTGAGCGTACAATGTGCTTGATTGCGTTAGATGCTTCGTCGAGGCAAGCAAGCGTTTTGTTAAGATCGATAATATGGATGCCATTCTTCTCCATAAATATGTATGGAGACATTCTTGGATCCCACTTTCTCGTTAAGTGTCCAAAATGGACACCAGCATCTAGTAAGTCTTTGTATTCGATTTTGGTCATGAATGAATTTGTTATCAATTAATTGAAGGAGAAGTTCTGTTAACGCTTGGAGAACTGGAACTTTCTTCTTGCTTTTTTTCTTCCTGGCTTCTTACGCTCGACCATTCTCGGGTCACGCGTAAGGAAACCTTCTTTTTTCAATGCACCTCTGTGCTCTGCGTTGAATTCGCACAAAGCTCTGGAGATCGCCATACGAGCTGCTTCAGCTTGTCCTTTGATTCCTCCACCGTCTACATTGATTTGAATGTCATAAGTACCATCCACGCCTACAAGGGCTAATGGCTGCTTAACTACGATCTGGTGTAAATCGAATGGGAAATACACTTCCAGTGCCTTGTTGTTAACGGTGATTTTACCATTTCCTGCTGCCATGTAAATTCTGGCTACAGCGGTTTTTCTTCGACCGATTTTGTTGATCATTTCCATTAATGAGGCAATTAAAAGGTAATAGATTTCGGCTGCTGTGCTACGTGAGGATGCTCTGCTCCTTCGTATACGTACAGGTTGCCGTACAATTGTCTTCCCAATCTGTTCTTAGGCAACATGCCTCTGACAGCTTTCTCGATCAAAATAGTGGATGATTTTGCCATCAACATTTTAGGAGTAGAAATTCTCTGTCCACCTGGATAACCGGTATGTCTAACATAGACTTTCTCATTCATCTTGTTTCCGGTTAATCTGATCTTGTCTGAGTTGATTACGATGACGTTGTCACCACAATCTACGTGAGGAGTGAAGCTCGGCTTCGTCTTACCCCTTAAAATTTTCGCTACCTCACTAGCAAATCTACCTAAAACTGCAGCTTGGGCGTCCACAACTACCCATTGCTTGTCTACAGTCGCGGCATTGGCTGATTTGGTCTTATAGCTTAAAGTATCCACTGTGTAACTGTTTAATATTTAGCTTGTTAAATTAATTTCACCCCTAAAAAGGGAAACAAAGATAGAAGTAATTTATTTTTCATGCAAAATTTTTCAAACACTAAGTCCTAATTTTCATAGGCTTAGGTCGAAAATCCCGCATGGAATTTAATTTTATTTCAAATTTATTCGGCTGAATCGCTCAGGCGGTCTTTTCTAATTGATTGACCAATACCTGAAAATCTTTTGGATAGGGGGCTACAATCTTCAATTGTGTCCCGTCTAGTCCCTCAAATCCAATAGAATAAGCATGAAGTGATACCCTCTGCATAATCGGTAATTCTTCGGTGTCTTTCTTGAGATTGAAGCGACGCTTGAGTGATGAAAGATACAAGGGATTGCCTCCATACAAAGTGTCTCCGCAGATCGGAGCTTTTAGGTAAGCCAGGTGGACTCTGATCTGATGCAATCTCCCTGTAATGGGCTTGCACTCGACCAAGGTGTGCGCATAGTACGTTTTCAACGTATCGAAAATCGTCTTTGCAGGCTTTCCTTCCTTGCTGACTTTAGCAATTCCTTTGTTGTTGGATAAGAGATTTCGGTCCACCACTTCATTGCTGAATTCCTTGATCCCTTCCACCACAGCATGATAGACTTTGTCCACTTTTCTGCTTTCAAACTGCATGGCCAAATGCCTGTAAGCCTCGGGATTCTTGGCGATCACCAGACTACCTGAAGTTTCCTTATCCAATCGATGGCACAGTTGGGAATCGGGGGTGTGTGCCTTGGCTAGGTCAAGTATGTTCTGAGCCTCGTGTCTGTCGTCTAAGCTAGACAAATACGGGGGTTTGTTGATCACCAGGTAATCCGTGTTTTCAAACAAAATAAGTTTTTGAAAATCTATTTTTTTCATGGATTCTCCTGCCTCTTCAAAGAGGGTGCAAAAATAGGAAATCGGAATGTCGAAAAAAAATTGGGTTTCAAAATAGCTCACCAACTTTCGATAAAAAGAAAATTATTCCGGCATCAAACGCTTTGTTTTGAAGATTTCGAATTTTATTTGTTTTCATCTTTGAAACTGATGCAGGAAAAAACTCTTCCGGATACCCTTCGACTTGTTAATGTCACCCGCTACGTGATGCCGCTTCGTGAAGGCGGCTCTTTGCCCGCTTTGGCGGAGGCGGACGACGGATTCAATTATGTCTTGAAGTTCAAAGGTGCAGGGCAACGAGAAAAAGCCCTGATCGCAGAACTGATCGGCGGCGAACTGGCAAGGCAACTCGGATTTAAGGTGCCGGAAATTGTATTTGCAAATTTGGATGAGGCTTTTGGAAGATCTGAAGGAGATGAAGAAATTCAGGATCTGCTTAAAAGCAGTCAGGGACTGAACCTTGCTTTGCATTTCCTTTCAAAAGCAATGACTTTTGATCCGGGTGCTTCCGAAGTGGATGAATATTTGGCCTCAAGAATTGTCTGGTTTGATGCCTGGATTACCAATGTGGACCGGACTTTTCGAAATACGAATTTGCTGATTCGGAATAGAGAGTTATGGCTTATAGATCATGGTGCATCCTTTCTTTTTCACCATTCGTGGGAAAACTTTGACAGACACGCATTAAGCCCTTTTTCAGTAATCAAAGACCATGTGCTTTTACCCAAAGCCAGTCAGCTTGATCGAGTGGATGAGGAGATGAAAAAGGCAATCACAGCGGATATGATTTGGGGTGTTTTGGAAGAAGTACCAGAAGAATGGCTGCTTGCTTCCAGAGATGTGGAGACGGCCGATGAGGCCAGGATTGTATACAGGGCCTTTTTACTGAAAAGATTAGAGAATTCTGAAGTGTTTTTAACGGAAGCCAACCATGCAAGGAAAACACTTATTTGAATATGCCTTGATTCGTCTCGTACCTCGAGTGGAGCGGGAGGAGTTTGTCAATGTCGGAGTGGTGCTGTGTTGCAAGCGTCAGAATTACCTTGCCTGTAAAATTCAGATTCCCGAGAAAAAATTACTTGCACTGGATTCAGAAGCGGATTTAAACCTTTTTAACTGCTACCTGCATTCTTTTGTAAATATCTGTGAAGGAGAAAAAACGGGGAATCCGATTGCTGCTCAGGATGCTTCTTCAAGATTTCGATGGCTGACTGCAGTGAGAAGTTCGATGCTTCAAACTTCCCGTCCACATTCAGGATTTTCTGAAGATTTAGAGAAAACTTTGCTCAGTCTGTATGAGCAGTATGCGGCTTAAGTGCTGATTTTCCCGGTTCGAAAAGTTCTTTTTCCTGAATTTTTTTGTCTTTTTCCAAAGGAAGGTAGAAGGTGAAAATTGACCCTTTTCCAACGGTTGAACTCACTGAAATCTTACTTTTATGTCCTTCCAGAATATGTTTGACAATGGCAAGGCCCAGACCGGTACCGCCTTTTTCCTTAGACCTGCTCTTTTCAACCCGGTAAAATCGCTCAAAAATTCGTTTTAAATCTTCCGGGGGAATTCCAGGTCCATTGTCTTTGATGTCTACCTGAAGCGAGTTTTTTTGAGATTTCAATGAAACAATTACCTCTCCTCCGTTGTGATTATACTTCACTCCATTGAAAATCAGGTTTTGGCAGACTCTGTAGATTTTCTGTCGATCGGCGGAAGTCATGTAATTTCTTTCAGGCTCAAACTCAAACTTTACCACCACATCACGCTTAGAAGCTTTGTTTTCCAACTCGTCAATGACCTCCTGTAGTAAATCTTTTAGATCAAATACTTTGAAGTTGAATTTGATCACCCCACTTTCCATTTGATTGAGCGTCAACAAATCCTGAACAAGAACATCGAGAGAATCCAGACTTTTCGCGGCACGCTTGAGAAATTTCATCCGTACGTGCTTATCATCAATCGCTCCATCGAGAAGGGTATGAATATATCCCTGCGCTGCAAAAATTGGGGTTTTCAACTCATGAGAAATATCTGCGATGAATTCTCTTCTGAATTCAGCCGTTTTTTTAAGAGAATCTATTTCGCTCTGCCTAGCCAGGACGTATGAATTGATGACTTTATTTATTTGACTAATCGGAGAAATGGAAGATTTAAAGGTTTTTTGAGGAATCCCCGACAAGTCTTTTTTCTGTATTTTTTCTAGGAGAGAATAGATTTTTCCTATTTCCCTAAACACCAGAAATTCAAGAGTAATCGTAATGAGTATGTAGGATGCCGAAAAAGATAACCCGCCCGCAACGACCAAAAGAGTTGAAGTCGTTTCGGGCAATAAGGATAAAAATGCCGCTACCAAGAGAGATATGGCTAAAGAGAGAATAAGAGAAATACCCCTGGAATTTGAAAGCATATCAGCCCAAGTCGAATCTATAACCCACCCCTTTGACAGTTGTGATGTAGCCTTCCCCAATCTTTTCTCTGACTTTTCGGATATGAACATCTACTGTTCTGGCCAGCACAAATACATCTGTTCCCCAAATGTTCTGAAGGAGTTCATCTCTGCTGAAAACTATGTTAGGGTTCTTGGCAAGGAAATACAATAGTTCAAATTCTTTCTTTGGGAGGGTGATCGTCTTGCCATTCTTGTCAACAGTATAACTTCCTCTATCGATCAGAAGATCTTTTACTTTTATTTGAGCGACTTCTTGCTCCTTTTTGGATTCTCTGCGGAACAAAGCAGTAATTCTGCTCATCAGTGCTCTGGGTTTGATGGGTTTTGTAATGTAATCGTCAGCACCCACGTCAAAAGCTGCAACTTCTGAGTATTCTTCCATTCGGGCTGTCAGAAAAATGATAAAGGCGTTCTTCAACTCAGGTATTTGCCGAAGCTGCAAACATGTCTCAACACCGTCTTGATTTGGCATCATGATGTCTAATAAAATAACATCAGGTAAAAATTTTCCAGCAACTTTCACCGCCTTTATACCATCTTCAGCTGTGGCAACTTCATAGCCCTCTTTCTGCAGGTTGTATTTGAGGATCTCTACAATATCCGGCTCATCATCTACTACCAGGACTTTGATTTTTTGCTTTTCGCTCATGTAAATATCAGGTAATATTTTTCTTAAAATTAAACAATATTACAGGATTGGGACCAAAAAAAAGAGAGCAATAAGCTTGATTTTATCAGGATAACTGCTAATAAATTCTGCTTTCAGGATTATGTTAACGCAATATTAACCATATATGAATTAATTGTTTCTGAGGCCTTTGGCGGATTTTATATCAAGATTAAGAGATCCGAGAAACATGTTAGCTTTGATTTTTACCGGGATTTTGTTCTGATCCTTTGTGATCCATACTTTCACCGGAAAGTCTCCTCTAAATAGTTTATTTTTTGGAAGCTGAGGGGAAAAAATGTAGGTGTCTTTCAAGCCAAGTTCAGTTTTTAAGAGCTCGGTTCCTTCATATATTAATTTCATGTTATAAAATTCTTTATCAAAGAAACCGTTAATCAGGATCGATTCTCCCGGTGTGAGATTTTTCAAATCCATGGACCGAAGAAAATAAAACCCGCTCACGAGGTCTTGCACCTGACCGGGTAAATCATATTCTTTCACCTGTTTAAGAATTTTATTATCTCTGTCATAGAGCTCCATTCTGGCTTTGCCTTTTTTTTGGTCAAAAATAACACGCTCATGTTTCCTGTAATTTCCCTCTTCTATGTGTCGGTATGAAACAGATGGAAGCATAGATTCAACATCCAGATAAGTACCCCAATTATCATTTACCCTTCCGAAAATTGTCGCAGCTCCTTTAGTTTTTCCGAAAACATCAATTTTGTAATGGGGTCTATTATCTTTTTCGTGTGCCCTTCTGGCTACTTGGAGTTTGGCATCCGCCAAAACCAACCAACCATACGAAACCTCAAATTGCAATTCTTCCCCATAGGAAAAAGCAGTATTTTGACCGGTTGTTTGGGCAAATAAGTTGAATTGGATCAGGAAAATGAGGAAAGTTGCCGTTAGGTTGATTCTTTTCATAAATTTTATTGACAATACCTGACGGAATGTTGGGGCTGCCCCAAGTATTACGAAAAATCGTGCCGAATAGCAATTAAAATTACGAATTTGGGGTGCCGAAACAATAGGGGTGCCCTCCTTGGTTATGGCTCGGTGTTTCTCTAATTTCACAGACAAATGATTCCTTTAAACTATAACTCATGAGTATCAACGCAGAAAAATTGAAAGCCCTTCAACTTACGATCGATAAGTTGGAAAAAACCTACGGAAAAGGTACAGTGATGAAACTGAGCGATAATAAAGTTGTGGACATCCCTGCTATTTCCACCGGTTCTATTGGGTTGGATCTGGCACTTGGGATTGGTGGAATTCCACGAGGCAGAGTGATCGAAATTTATGGTCCGGAATCATCCGGTAAGACCACACTTTCGATGCATTGCATTGCGGAAGCTCAAAAAGCCGGTGGTATGGCGGCTTTTATCGATGCAGAACATGCTTTCGATAAATTTTACGCTGAAAAACTAGGGATCGATACCACAAACCTCCTTATCTCTCAACCAGACAACGGAGAGCAGGCACTTGAAATTGCTGAGCATTTGATCCGATCAGGAGCAATTGACATTATTGTAATTGACTCTGTGGCGGCTTTGGTGCCAAAGGGTGAACTTGAAGGCGAAATGGGAGAGAGTAAAATGGGTCTTCAGGCCAGATTGATGTCTCAAGCACTTCGAAAACTGACAGGTGCAATTAATAAAAGTGGTTGTGCGTGTGTTTTTATCAATCAGCTGAGGGAGAAGATAGGAGTGATGTTTGGAAATCCGGAGACAACGACAGGCGGTAATGCTTTGAAATTCTACGCTTCCGTCCGTTTGGATATCCGTCGAATCGGTCAAATCAAAGAAGGTGCTGATAATATTCTTGGAAACAGGACTAAAGTAAAAGTGGTGAAGAACAAAGTAGCACCTCCTTTTAAAGTCGTTGAGTTTGATATCATGTACGGACAGGGAATTTCAAAAGTAGGTGAGATTATTGATTTGGGCGTTGAGTTAGAGATCATCAAGAAAGCTGGTTCTTGGTTCTCTTACAATGGTGAGAAACTAGGTCAGGGCCGTGATTCTGTAAAAAATATTTTACTGGATAATCCCGAATTGATGGACGAATTGGAAGCAAAAATCAGAGCGGCTGCCGGATTGCTTCCAACGCAGCCTTCCACTTCAATAAAAGAGTAATTAGATAATTTTAAATAAAAAAAAAAGGGGCTGTTCAGGCCCCTTTTTTATTAAGTAGCTCTGATCGCTTCGACGGGATCCAGTCTTGCTGCCATAGTTGCGGGTACAATTCCCGAAACCACCCCAATGATGGAGGAAACGCCCAATCCGAGAATAATATTTTGAAAAGAAAGGACCAACTCCAATGTCCCAAATTGAACAAAGCTTAATCCAAAGACCAATAAAATTCCAGTAGCGCCACCAATCAAGCTCAGGAAAATTGCCTCAAACAGGAATTGGAAAAGGATGAAATAGTTTTTTGCGCCCAGGGATTTTTGAATGCCTATTATATTGGTTCTTTCGCGTACAGAGACAAACATGATGTTGGCAATTCCGAAGCCACCTACAAGAATTGAAAATCCTCCGATGACCCATCCTGCAACGGAAATAACATCGAAAATAGCCCCGATTGAATTTTGTATAAACTCAGTTTTATTAAGAGCGAAGTTGTCTTCCTCGACAGGCTTGAGACCTCTTTTTGCCCTGATCAACCCCGTCATTTCATTTTCAAGGGCAACTAATCCAATGTCATTCTCATTTCCTTTCGCGGCAATGGTTGGTTCGATTCCATTTTTTCCGGTGTAAAAAACCTTCGTAAACGCACCATAGGGTATTAAGCAAGCTTCATCTTTAGAAGGCAAATCGAAAAGTCCTTCACCTTCTTCCTCAAAAACACCAACTACGATGAATTTCATCCCTTTGATCTTGATTTCTTTGCCAATCACTGACTGATCAGTATACAGGGTATTTGCGATCTTTTTTCCGATTATGGCCAGGTTCCTAGAAGCATTTACCTCGGATTCTGAAAAATATCTTCCTTCTTCCAATGCGACTTCATAGACATCCTGATAGGTATAAGCCACTCCGGTCAGTTGCATCCCCTCGTATGCGTTGCTTCCAGCCTTTACCGTTGTATTTGCAGAGACAGAAATGGTAACTCCTTCTGCAGTGGTAAGTCTTTCCTGCAAAAATTTATATTCAGACAAGGTGCCCGGGGGGCGTTGAAAATATTTCCACCACGGGTAATTTGCCGGACCGCTTGCAAATGGCATCCGATCTACCCGCATCACGTTAGTGCCTAAAAAGGCAAACGAAGATTTGATGTTGTTTTCAAGCGAATCTACCAGGGTAAAAACCGCGATTATGGCAAAAATTCCTATCGTAACACCTAATAAGGACAGAATTGTGCGGGTCAGATTTGCTTTCAAGGCTGAAATTGCAAATCGGAAACTTTCCCAAGTGAGTTTGAAAAAGAGCATGCTTTTAATAGTTGGTTAAAACAATTTGTCAAGTTAGCTGAAATTGGGCATTATTGTTTCTATCTTTGCATTTTTTAGAGTAATTCTAAAGCAAAAAAAATCAAGCTCAGACATCTAAAGCTTATCTATGAAATTATCAGATTTCAAATTTGACGTTCCAAAAAAACTAATTTCCCTTTATCCAACTGAAAATCGAGATGAGTCCAGACTTATGGTGTTAAACCGCAAGACTGGTCAAATCGAACACAAGATCTTCAAAGACATCGTTGAATACTTTGGAGACGGGGATGTATTTGTCACCAACGATACCAAGGTGTTTCCGGCAAGACTTTA
>Ga0136639_10000766_pt1 | contig 11059 bp, 6 predicted proteins | sample AntDrymUQ8592106_2_FD_113739 | JGI IMG/M metagenome (GOLD analysis project Ga0136639, IMG submission 113739) | Polar desert sand microbial communities from Dry Valleys, Antarctica - metaG UQ859 (21.06) | ecosystem: Environmental > Terrestrial > Soil > Desert | place: Antarctica: Dry Valley...
ACATTGGCAGCTCCGTTAGCTGATTGTCATTGCAATAGAGCCAGCGCAGTCGAGGGTACTCCGGGAGACTCGTCAACCGGTTCTTGCGCACCCAGAGCTTACGCATCATCGGGTAGGCAGGAACCTCAGTGAGTCGGAGCTTGTCGGCATGAATCTCGTCCACGTCTGAGTTCTCTACTGGTCCGAACCACTCGGAAAGAGATAGCTTGCCTCTGCGTACCTGTCTGCGCATGCCTAGTTGTGAGATAACACTTCGCTACAGAGCCCATGGGGTCTGATGATTCGAAGTTCGAGAGACTAGAAACGCGCGAAATTGCTAGCTCGGCTGAAGTTCAGGCCTCGACAATGGCCTCGGAGGGCTTGAGACCAAGGGCAGACAGAAGACGGGACTAGTCAGGAAGGAGCTTAAATCGAAGCAAGCCATTTCTAGTTCCTTTGGCTTCACAGCAACGATGACTGAAACCATCTACGCCTTGGCCTGCCCGAGTCTCGTCCAGTATATCAGACTCCATGGAGTCTGTCTTATCAGAGATTGAGAGAACTTCTCTCCTTAGACTGGGTCGAAGCTCTCTGTCATCGGGGTCAGCATGAGCACCTTCCGGATCGTAGACCAGAAGCCAGATCCGGGCTCTTGACCTGGACTCAGGCCGACGCGTTGCCAGGTGCAGTCGCCTACTTCGATACCAGCGTCAGGGGACATGAGTTGGTTGCCCCTTGATTGAGGGCTTGGGGTGGTTGACTCCTGGGTTGCGAACGGATCAGCGCGATTGAAGGACCGGATTCGGGCTTGATGAGAGCCGGGATTGGGACTCTCGCCCTGGAGTCATCATGGGGACTCTTGAACTAGACGCTCGGTAGCTCGCTGAGCTGGAATCAGCCGATTTTACTCAGGTAACCTTGGACACGAGTGAGGCGGTCGCTACGCTCCCTTGCTCCGGCTACGCCTCCGCTTACCTGAACACGAAGAGATCTGGGATGGATTTCTGGCTAAGCTGAGCTCCTGGACAATGATCGGAGGCTAGAGCAGTCCGGTCTTAGGCATGAGATCACGAACTCGACTGTCCTCGTTCGCTAGCGTCCCCGTGGAGTCTGAGCGAGAGATGCTAGCGAACAAGGTGACTGCGCGGAGACGAGCTAGTCTCAGTCTGGTCGGCTAGCGCTTCCTGTCTGTCGGAGAGGCAGAATCCACCTAGGTCTCATGGAATCCCCATCTCGTATCAAAATCTCATGGGTCTCGGGCCAGTCCCGTCTCCTTAGAGGGAATCATCAGGGCGTTCGCTTCGCTCACTAGCTTCGGCTACGCCTTCGCTCTCATGGGACGGAACACAGCCAGCGTATTCGCTTGACCTCGCTCTGGACTGAGAGCGAGCGAGGACAGAAGCCGCGCCTCTTAGCCCAGGCTCGAGCCGGATGAAGCCATCGTCCTCTTAGATCGAAGCAAGGGACTGTCCCTAAGTAAGCCTCGTGAGCAGAGCCGAGGAGGCTCCCGTCGATAAGATCTCATCACGAGTCCCGGCCGACTGATGACGAACTAGCTCACTGAGCTGGAATCAGCCGATTTTACTCAGGTAACCTCGGACACGATCAAGTTGACTGAACACGAGGAATCCAGACTAAGATTTCAGCTTAGCCAGGCTCTTCGCTAGCTGCCAAGGTCGGGACCATCCATGGATGGTCGTTAACGGGCTCTCTCGGTTGAGATCGCATAGTCGAGGACAAGAGCGCTAGCCCTTTCTGTTAGTCAGAGCCGAGGGATTGGCCTCGCTACCTAGGAGCCATGAGTCCGTGCCAAATTTCTACACCCCTTGGCCGGTTCCGGGCCTCCACAAGGAGTGGTGGGAGTCGTGGGCCACGACGAGGGTAGCTCGTTCGCTTGGTCTTGATCTGGACTGAGACCAGGCAAGGGCAGAGCTTGTCTGTCAGACGATTCAGCCTTGGATAGGGTCAAGCCTTGGATAACAGCTATCGAGGGGTCGGCCGGGGCGCTGACTAGCCTAGAGGTAGAGCGAGATCGGCCTCTTCCCGTGAGCTGGCATCACGAGTACCGGCTGGAAGGGAGCGAATCTACTCGCTGGAGTGGAATCTCCGGATTTTACCTAGGTAACCTCGTACACGAGTCAGACGGTCGCTGCGCTCCCTTGCTCCGGCTACGCCTCCGCTTGCTCGAACACGAAGAGATCTGGCATAGATTTCAGCTTAGCTACTTGAGAGCTGTCGGCTGCTGGAGCATCCCAGTTTTGGTCTCCGGAGAGTGAGAACGACTATCACTCTGGAGTCTCGGTGTCTCCTCTGACTAAGGGAAGGGCTGCTCGCTATCGGGCTTCCTCGGCTAGATCTAGATAGTTTCAGACAAGAGGTCTAGCGCACGTCGCTACGCTCCTTGCTTCGGCTCCGCCTCCGCTCTCCGTTCGTCGAGGGAGCCGAATCCACCTAGGCCTCATGGAATCCCTATCTCGTATCAAAATCTCATAGGTCTCGGGCCGGTCTCGTCTCTTCCTAAGGAGTCATCAGCCTCATGGGGCAGATCATGGCCACCCTTGGCCTGGGCTGTTAGCCAGTGGGCAAGGACTCGCTTCCTCCTTAGTTATACGACGGAGTCGGCCAAGCTCGCTCTCTCGGAGGGGAAGCGATTAGCCAGACGTGAGAAGGGCCGAGGAGTCATTCGACTATGAGCTCTCATCACGCGGAGCCTGGAACTAGAGACGAATTAGCTCACCGAGCTGGCATCTCAGGATTTTACCTAGGTAACCTCGTACACGAGTGAGTTCACTGAACACGAAGAGTCTGGAGACTTATTCTGGCTTAGCTACTTGAGAGCTATCGGCCGCTGGAGCACCCTGATCTTGGTCGTCAGGCTATCAGTCTCAGCTCGTCTATCGTCTATCACAACCCATGGGTTGGGAACTGGCTGTTCTCGTCAGAGAGTAGAGCCGCGCTAGACCTAGGTAGTCTGAGTCTAGCCTCAAGTCCCGTCCCTCTCGTTGAAGGGACCGAATCCACTTAGGCCTCATGAAATGAGAGTCTCGTATCAAAATCTCATGGGTCCCGGGCTGGTCTCGTCTCCTTAGAGGGAGTCATCAGTTTCATGGGACAGATCATAGCCAGCTTACTCGGCCGACTTCGTCCTGAGCTATCGAGAGTCCGTTCTTACGAAGGAAGTCTTCGGCTCCATGAGGCTGTCTGGGCTAGGACAAGAGCTCTCTAATAGCCCGAGGACAGGAATCCACCTAGGCCTCATGGAATCCCCATCTCATAGGTCTCGGGCCAACCTCGGGGTCTCGAGGAGAGTCATCCGGGCGTTCGCTTCGCTACGTGGGACAGAACTGGTTATCACCTAGGGACGACTAATCCCCCGAGCTATCTGGACCTGTCACGAGCACTGACTGGAAGGAAGCGAATCTACCGACTAGAGTGGAATCTCCGGATTTTACCTAGGTAACCTCGTACACGAGTCAGACGGTCGCTGCGCTCCCTTGCTCCGGCTACGCCTCCGCTTACTTGAACACGAAGAGATCTGGGACTCATTTCAGCTTAGCCAGGCTCTTCGCTAGCTATCAGGATCACGAGCATTCCAGATCACTCGCCAAGACCGAGAGTCGGCCGAATCTGTTCTCTATCACACCCCATGGGGTCTGAAGCAAGGGAAGTCGCTATCGAGCTCGCTAGGCTGAGATCACCTAGTCTTAGCCTGGCTTCAGAGCTGATCACTCTTGTCGGAGGATCCGAATCCACCTAGGTCTCACGCAAGAGGGGTCTCGTATCAAAATCTCATAGGCCTTGGGCCGATCTCGTCTCCTTAGAGGGGATCATGGGTTTCATGGGACAGATCGTCGATGACCCTCTCGTCTGACCTAGGTCTTGGGAGCTAATGGCTCTGGACAGGACTAGCTGTCCAGACAGCCGGAAGCCAACTCTGGGTAGGTCGTGGTTCGGACTCTCCTGATCAGAGGCCGCCATCAGACAGCCCCCGAAGGGAGAGACGAGCTCGGTCATTAGCAATGGACTATCGTCACGAGCACTGACTGGAAGGAAGCGAATCTACCGACTAGAGTGGAATCTCCGGATTTTACCTAGGTAACCTCGTACACGAGTCAGACGGTCGCTACGCTCCCTTGCTCCGGCTACGCCTCCGCTTACTTGAACACGAAGAGATCTGGGATAGATTTCTGCTTAGCCGAACTACTTGAGAGCTATCGGTCTCAGGAGCATCCCAGTCTTGGTCTCCGGAGAGTGAGAACGACTCTCTGCTCGAGCTATCGAGCCTTACCTCCGTCGAAGGGGATGTTCCTGGCCAACGAGCTGTCTGCGCTAAGACGAGCTAGTCTCGGTCTAATCGTCTAGCCCTTTCCTCTTCGAAGAGAGACCGAATCCATCTAGGTCTCATGAGACAAGGGTCTCGTATCAAAATCTCATAGGCCTCGGGCTGGTCTCGCCCCTTCCTAAGGAGTCATCAGGGCGTTCGCTTCGCTCACTAGCTTCGGCTACGCCTTCGCTCCCATGGGACAGAATAGCGATAGCGGCTTCGCTCGACCTTGTCCTGGACTGAGAGTAAGCGTCATCGGAGCCCGCACTCTCACACAGTTAGAGAGGAAGCGTCCGAGGACAGCGACCGGATAGCCCTCGTTACTGACCAGGCGTCAAGCTAGCTATCGATCTGGCCGAGTGTGACCCTGGACTGTCTAGACTGATCACGAGTACCGATCGATAATGGGCGAATCAATCAGCTAGACTGGAATCCCCGGATTTTACCTAGGTAACCTCGTACACGAGTGAGACGGTCGCTACGCTCCCTTGCTCCGGCTACGCCTCCGCTTACTCAGATATGAAGAGATTTGGGAGAGATTTCAGCTTAGCTAGACTCTTCGCTAGCTTCTGGTAGCTGGAGCATCCAAGACCACGTCTCCTAGGAGTAGGAGCCATTCCTTCGACTGTCTATCATACCCCATGGGATCTGAAGCGGGCGTTGACGCCGATGAGCTCACCGCACTGGGCTTGCCTAGGCTGAGTCTAGCCTCAAGTCCCATCACTCTTGTCGGAGGGTCCGAATCCACTTAGGTCTCACGCGAGAGGAATCTCGTATCAAAATCTCATAGGCCTTGGGCTGGTCTCGTCTCTTCCTAAGCAGTCATCAGGGCGTTCGCTTCGCTCACTAGCTTCGGCTACGCCTTCGCTCCCATGGGACAGAATATCGTGAACTCAGTCAGCCGACCTCTACTTTCGGCCAAGGGAAAGGCAGTTGTGAGCTCTCTTCTCGATAGCCAGGAAGAGACTCGATCAAGGCGAGTCTCGAAGGGCTCACGAGCCTAGTCCCCTCTAGGCATACTCCAGGGAGTGAGACTCACGAGTGATCGTGACCAGCTTTCTCTTGTTTTCAGACGAGCTCACTGAGCTGGAATGAGTCTCCGTAACCTTGTACACGAGTCAGTCGACTGAACACGAAGAGTACGGAGACTCATTTCAGCTAGGCTAGTTCACTTGCTTGTCATCAGAGTCAGGAGCACCTCAGTCTTGATTCCAACGGCGATTGCTCGGGCTACCCTCGTCATCGTCTCATCTGAGATCTCTGTCATTCGCTTCCCATGGGAAGTGAACAGTACTGTTCGCTTAGCGAGACTCCGAGCCAAGGAAACGAACCTGGATCAGGGTCGTGAAGCCAGTGACCTGGACGGGCAGAGCCAAGTTGTTGGGGAAGAACTGCAAGTCAATATCCGTTGTCTGGGGCTTCACCAGCTTGGGGTTGCTCAGCAAGATGAGGAGCTCATCACCGATCAGGAAGTAGGCCTGGAAGAAGAAGTCGAAGTGATCACGATCGATCGCCTGGGACACTTGAATCGGAGTGATCACACCGGCAGGGGAGCGACGGACGAAGGCGATCTGACGGATCTCGGCGTCGGCAATGAGCTGAATCTGACCAGAGAACTGATAGATACCGCTGAACGGAGCCACCAACTGGAAGGGAATGTTGGGAGTCAAGACAGAGGCCACCTTAAGAGGGATCGCCGCGTTCGGGAGAACAGGCTGAAGCACGGTACCGTCTTGCTGGGCGGCCGGGAGAGGGACGAAGCTTCGAGCACGGGGGATTTCGGGGGTAACCGTCGGTAGGACCATTTGGCTAACACGGCTCTCCTTGTCCTTGGCTTCGAACTGTCCTATTTGATCTGACTCACTGGCTGAGCTCGTATCGAGTCATATCATCTACCACCGACTCGTGGTAGGTCGAGAGCAAGCCGCCAATTGGGACTTTCGGCTGGACGTAGTTCGGGCCTGGACCCCCAATTATCTGTCGAGGGACGGTCAACCGCCTGTGGCCGAATGGGGTATCACCCCTGAGCTCTTGGAGGTTCTGGTAGTCTGGTCCGAACGGAACCTGGGCGCCTTCGTTGATCAGAGTCTTCGTAGGGCCAATTCCGATCAATTCCGGGGGATTGATGTTGGGACCGGGCTTGTCTGGGCTCTCAACGTAGAACAAGTAGACGAGGAAGAGACCAGTCGCGAGCAGCGCGATGAACGTCGTCGTGACCCAGTCTTTCCGAAAGCCGATCAAGTCGTAGTTCCAGCTATCGAGAGCCCGTTGCCACAGCTCGACTAGGATCCAGCCGAAGATACCCCCGGCTAGAGCCTCGATGACGGTGATCTCACCGAGCGTAGTCATCGTCGTTTGCTGACGTGGCGTCAGGGAGACTGACCAAGCTCAGGTTCTAGGCTTTACATGCAGGCATAGACGTAGCCAGCTTCGAAGGTCTCACTGTCAGGGATATGAACCCACATTTCTGGGGCCGCGGTGGAAGATAAGAGCTCGTAGACTCCGAACATAGCTGTCACCATTAAGGAGGCAAAGAAGAAAATCCAAGGCGAAGAGCGGTGCGCCTTCTCTTCGTTTATCGTCACCCCAGCTATGGTGTCTGGGAACGCGGATAAAATCTAAGGCTTGATCCATTTGCCTGCACTTTTCTCATTGGACAGATAGGACTCAGTCCGCTGAACAGTCATAACCCATGGGTCATGTGTTCGGCCTCAGTCCTCCCCATAGTCGATCAAGCCCTTCAGTCTCGCGCTCTCCTCTCTAGATCGATAGCTAACCCCGACCGAGTCTAGACTCTGAGCTCGTCCCCCATGCGGGACGTGAACGAAAGTTGATCGACAAGTGTCACACTCTTGGTCGTCTCCCTCGATGGTCATGTTGCAAGCTATGCATCGGGGACTCGTCCGAACGGTGAGCATGTTCAGACAGAGCGATTGCCCCGTCCAGACTACTTTGTTGGCAGCCGCTAAGCAAGCTGAGAGCTTGATATCCGGGAAGCCAGGAAGACCGTGATGGAGCAGGTTCTGGGCGAAGCGGATGACTAAGGACGACATGCACCGAGCCGCGACCGTGTGTCCGTGCAAGTACGTATACGGATAGGCCGAGCTGATCTGCTGGAGGGGTACCAGAGTCTCCTTGTCTCCAGTCTCAATGTACGCATGGATCGCTGAGATTCCCTCGCTGTTTCCTCGCAAGAGGGAGCCGTAACCTCGGCAGTGGTCGTACATCGCTAGGAGGAAAGCCAGCAGCTCCTTGACAGAGTACTTAGTCCGATGCAGCATCGCGAGAGGCGCAAAGTATCCGAAGCAGTACTGGTAGGCGATCGACCGCTGTTGGTCTTGGATCAAGAACTTGGCCGCTTCTTGGTACCAAGATGACGTGACGAGACAGGCCCGATGAGCGTAGGTCTCTCGGTAATGACTGACTCCTTGGCCGTCTTCCCACTCTTTGATGGCTTTCCAGGGATCAGGATCTAAGGAGCTCTTGTCCCTCTCAGGGACGGGCTCTCGACTAAACGAGAATAGGCTCCACATTCGGCTTTGTGTCTCTTTCTGCTTGTCTTACTTGTTCGCTGACTACCTAGTGTATGTCTCCCATGGGGATTCGCCTGGCTAGCTTACCTAGTGAGATCGCTCTGCCAGTTCGTCTGACTTGCCCAGTCAGCAAGAGTACATCCTCCATGGAGGATGATCAAGACCTCAGTCTTAGACGAGTGCGCTTCCCGCGTACACGCCTCGGTGGCTTGGAACCGACCCACGCGAGCCGCCTCGACCTCCACGACCGCGGCCGTAGGTTGTCTTCTCAGCACCGCGCACCCGAGGCGCTGAGTTGTGGACCTGCCGACTAGCTACCGCCGTGTCAGCCGCTGGCTTGGCCGTGGTCTTAGCTCGGCTTCGAGGGTTCTTAGCTCCTGAGCCTCGTCCACGGCTACCTCGGCGAGTGTAAGTCTCGCGCATGAAGGCTTCCGCTTCATCCATGACTGCCTGGGAAGTGTCCAGGACAACTCGTCGGAGCGGAACCTTGACTTGTTCGATCTTCTCATTCGAGGTGTACGCCAGTTCGTTCTCAATCGTGAACGGCTCCTGACGATCGAAGCGCGTGGAGTCGATATCCTTAGGGACTCGGTTCATGTAGGCCACGTACTCGTTGACTCGCCGCATGCTAGGCATGTTGATCTCCTTGACGTCCAGGTGAGAGCCTCCGTCATTAGACGAGGGGTGAGTTCGAATGTACCGAGGGTAGATGTCGCCCACCAAGGTGTCGGATTCCATCCAGGCCTGAGCTCCAGACGGAAGCAGGTCCTTCGAGGTCGGAGGCAGGGAGATCAAGAGCTGATGCAAGCCAGTGAAGGCGCCATCGATGTGGCTAGCTCCCGCCGTGACATCGCGACCGATGATGTAGCCTTGCTCATTGTACTCGATACTAGGGTCTTCGTAGAATCGACCGGCTTCGGTGTCTTCGTAAGGCCCGGTGAAGATGTGCTCCGCGATGTACCCAGCCATGGGCGCGTACTGGTACGGATAATACCAGTACTGGTCCACGCCCTTGACTCCGACCTGATAGTAGACGAGCATCCAGTCAGCCGTAACTGCATAGTCGCGAGAAGCCTTGGTCATCCGAGCTTCGATCAAGTCATCGCCCTCCAGGAGCCACTTGTCTCGAACCGAAGAGGAGTCAAAGCCCTCGTACGCTGCCGGTGCGAAGACTGAGGGCCAGCTTCGACGGAAGCGATCGGCGTTCGTGCTCTTCTGCATGAGCGGGTGCAGGAGTCGGTTGGACTGCTTCTTCTTCCGGTTGACGTTGTCGTCGATGAAGTCCTGGAGCTCGCCGTCAATCTCGAGCAAGTAGTCGATGAAGCCGTCGTAGTTCAAGCGATAGAGTCCACTCTTGGCGTCGAGGTAGACCAGGTCGAGACCATCCATGTAGGTGGCCAGGCGATCAACCGCGCTCTTCCAGACGATGAGTCCAGGCAGGGCCGGCATGAAGTCGTTGCCAAGGACCGTCCACATCGCGACCAACTTGGCGGCCACCAGCTTAGGCTCAGTCTCGGCCGTCATCTCCTGAGCCACCTTGAGCAGGTGACTATAGGAAGTCGAAGACTCGAGGCAGCCGTACTTGCCGGACTCTGCCGAGCGGTGGAGCCAGACGTTCTCCAAGCCCATCATGAGGACGAGGAGGGCGAAGTCGCCATCGGCACCCTCGATAACGTGGGCACCTGTAGCTTCCTTCTGCTCGTCCGCCTTCCACTCGCGGTCTCGCCAGCTTCGGATGAAGTCCGCAATCTTGTGCTCGCCCTCTCCGGGGTTAGACGAAGGGTCGATGATCACCTCGGGTGGGAAGACGGCCGCGTACTGAGGTTCCTGGATGATAGCCGCAATCCGCGCTTCCAGCTCGTGCATGTACAGAGTCCCGGTCGTGATGATGTTCGGGTCGATCGCCGCGTCACTGATTTTCGCATGATTGACTCGGCGCTCACGCTGCTGCTTGATCTTAGCTCCAACCGGAGTCCCGTCCCAGGCAATGAAGATCGCCTTCTTGGGCTTGAACTTACTGATGATCCGAATCAGGTCAACGACCACTCCGGAGGCGTGCAACTCCAGGTTCTCGGCGTTGCGAGTGCCGTCCATCCCCTCGCCATAAACCCGAGCCTTGGAAGCGTGAGCTAGCGCGTTGGCGTCGACGTGCACGACCTGGATGTTGTCCATGACTGCCTTAGGAGGAAGAGGGATCGGAACCTGACGACCCTTAGGATCAGTCGCGGTCTCTCTGAAGATAGAAGCTGATCCGGGGATGCCCATTTGAGTGCTTGTGTCGGCCGGGAGCGAGCAATTCAGGACCCGAGGCTAAGGCCGATTATTCTCTTCGAACAAAACGAGAGTCGTCTGACCGGCTCTCTCCGGACTAGACCCAGTCTGGTTGAGATAAACACGTACCCCATGGGGTATGTATACTTGGAAGCATGCTCTGGCTCACTCCTTAGCCATCGTTAGGAAGCGCTCTAGGCCGATGAGATCGAACACGTAGATTGTCTCCTTGTCAGAGAGACGCCGACCCCAGATCAAGATCTCGTGAGAGTCATAGAACTCGCTACGCTCTCGGTGGCCAGCGACGACAATATCAAGGTACTGGAGCTGGACGTCATATTCGACCAGTACCCCCTCTCTGGCTAGTTTCAGAGATTGCTGATGCGAGTCACACCGGTAGGTGAGAGTCGTGTCGTGACTCAAGAGCTTGTACTCGATCTTCGGGTAGTTACCACTCACGAGGGTCGACAGGACTGAGGGTGGCTCAGCTCGAAGGATGGCAGCGGCGATCTGGCGGTCTAGACTGGTGATAACTTCGTTGGTCAGGGCGAGGTAACTACGCCGAAGCTGAGCACTCCGACCGAAGAGAATCATGTTGTTGGGGAAGCGTTGGCCGTGTTTCACACCCCATGGGATGTGTACTCTGGCTGTCTCGCCTGTCGAGGCCGACTCACTTGCTCTGGCGTTTCGTCTCCGTCAGCTCGATTGAGTAGTCCTCGAAGCGAATCAGATCCGGTGCTAAGCTCAGGATCAGCTCTGGGGTCAGGTACAGTTCACCCTCGTGGGCTACGATCACGTTGGCCTGGATCAGCTTCAAGAGATCCTCGTCAGTCATCGAGGCTAGCTCGTACATGTTCACCAGCTTGGTCTCATCGAGAGCTTCGAGCTCAGCTATGCTCAGGAACCTGTCGCCTGTTGACTCGAGGGAGACCAGTGGTCGGCGGAAGCGAAC
>Ga0136639_10000767_pt1 | contig 11057 bp, 16 predicted proteins | sample AntDrymUQ8592106_2_FD_113739 | JGI IMG/M metagenome (GOLD analysis project Ga0136639, IMG submission 113739) | Polar desert sand microbial communities from Dry Valleys, Antarctica - metaG UQ859 (21.06) | ecosystem: Environmental > Terrestrial > Soil > Desert | place: Antarctica: Dry Valley...
CAACGTGCGACCGAGCTGCTGCTTCATCAGACCTGCATCCGCATGATCTCGGTGAACGCCTCGACGGCCTTGTTACGCACGGCGACGGTCATCTGGGTGGTCACGGTGGCCTCGGTGGCCGCGATCGTGTAGTCGTGCAGGTTCTGCAGGTCACCGGTCGCGGCCTTGACGGCCAGCTGGTCGCTGCGGTCCTGGACGCCTTCGAGGCGGTCGAGCCCGTCGAGGACCAGGTCGCCGAAGGAGGAGCCCTGGACCCCGGCTGCTGCCCCGGCCGCACCGGTGGCGCCGGTCGCGCCGGCCCCGGAGGGGGCGACGGGGACCTGCGGGGCGACGTACGGCGTGAAGCCCATGGCCTCGATGCCGGAGACGCTCATCAGCGACCTCCGATGGACAGGGCGCTGGAGTAGGTCTCCTGCGCGTACTTGGTGATCTGGACCGAGGCCTGGTAGCCGCGCTGAGCCATGATCAGCTGGCTCATCTGGCTCGACATGTCGACCGCAGGGGCCCGCACGTTGCCGTCCGCGTCCGCCAGCGGGTGGTCGGGATCGTGGACCACCATGCCGGCCGCGTCGCTGAGCGCGATGCCGGCGACGTCGACGCCCCCGCCGGGCCGGGGGGCGGCGGAGACCATCTGGGCCTGGAAGGCGTTCTGGTCGGTCGAGACCACGGTGTTGACGTTGGCGATGTTGTTGGCCAGGGAGTCGAGCCAGGTCTGGTGCATGCCGAGGCTGGAGCCGGCGATGCCGAGAAGGTCGAAGGCGCCCATCACGCACCGGCCGAGATCCGCAGGATGTCGAAGCGGTCGCTGACCGCTCGCGTCATCATCTGGTACTGGAACTGCGACTGCATCGCCGCGATCGTCTCCTTGCGGAGGTCGACGTTGTTGCCGTCGGGGCCCACCGGGGTGTCGGTCGCCATCGTGGCCACGCTGACCCGGGACGGGTCGCCGGACGTGATGGCCGCGCGCAGCGAGCTCTCGAAGTCGACGCTGGTCGCCCGGAAGTCGGGGGTGTCGATGTTGGCGATGTTGTCGGCGATGACGCGCTGGCGCATCGACAACCCGTCGAGGGCAGCGCCGAGGACGGAGGAGACACCGTCGGTCGCGGAGAAAGCGGGAACGGACACAGCGAGCCTCTCGAGGTGGTCGAGTGGGTGCCGGTCCGTCGGCGGAGTCTGGGCGAGCGATCCGTGCTCGCAGGGTTGATCGGTCGTGCCCGGGGGGACCTGAGGGAATCGGTGAAGATCTCGTGAGGTCCAAACTGGTGGTGTCCCCGCCGGGTTCGCTCCTCAGCAGAGGACGATCGAGAGCCGGCCCTCGCCGTAGCCCGCGATGTCGACGGCGAGGTCCTCGCGGCGACCCAGCGTCAGCGTCCGCACCCGTACGTCGGGTGGCAGCGGTGGGCCGGCCGGGTGCAGGTCATAGAGCTTGACGTGTGGTGCGTCGCCGACGTTGAACAGCGAGGCCGCGATGTTGAGCACCTCGTAGAGGTTGTCGCGCAGCGTCTCGTTGAGCGCGCCCTCCTCGAGGGCGGCGTCGGCGCTGCCCGGTGGCATCAGGGCCAGTGCGGCGCCGGCGCGCGCAGAGAAGGCGAGGTCGCAGGCGATGACCGCCCGCAGCTGCAAGGAGTCGTCGGTGTAGACCGCGACGCTTGCCGGGGTCGAGGGGCCGGGGGCCAGGGGACCGGTGGGGCTGAGCGTCACCTCCTTGCCGAGCAGACCGACCAGCAGGTCCCGCACGTCCTTGATCACCGGCAGAGGCGTGTCGGTCGTCGTCATCGTCGCTCAGACTCCGATGCCCGCGAGGGCCTCGCCGAACGCCTCGGGTGTGAAGGGCTTGGCGATCAGGAACGCGGCGCCGGCCTGGGTCGCGCGGGCGCGCATCTCCTCGGAGCCCTCGGAGGTCACGAAGCCGAAGACGACCTGGCACCCGGAGGCCCGCAGGCTGGTCAGCACGTCGATCCCGTTCATCTCCGGCATGTTCCAGTCCGACAGTATGAGGTCGGGAGACTGGCTGCGCACGAGGTCCAGTGCCTCCTTGCCGTCCTGGGCCTCGACGATGTCGTGGCCACCGTGACCGGCCTGCCGCAGCGTGCGGATGACGATCTGGCGCATCACGCGGCTGTCGTCGACGACGAGGATCTTCATGCTGACTCCCGGTGGTTGGTGCCGCGCTCGAGGGCGGGGCCGAGGGCATCGCGGCGCGCGAGCACGGTGACGCGGAGGGGGGATCCCGCCCAGGTGAGGTCCAGACGGGCGACCTCGGTGAGGTCGGAGGGTAAGGCGATCGTGCCGCGGGCGACGAGGGGCAGCGACAGGGCGCTCGGGCCTGGCACCAGGCTCTTGACGTTGCCGCCGATCATGTTGACCAGCTCGCCGACCGCGTCGGCGACGTCCTCGTTGCTGATCTGCTCGGCCGGCTCGAGTCCCAGCATCCGCATCGTCGCGGTGTGCGCGACGCCATCGGGGATCTCGACGGTGACCACGCCGTTCCAGGCGCCGCTCACGCTCGTGGCGGCCGACCAGGCCATCGTGGTGTCGGCGTCACCGGGGAGTGCCGGCAGCAGCGGCTCCTCGTGACCGAGGAACGTCGACCAGACCTCGTCGACGACCGCGTGCAGGTCGGTGTGGGTGGGATCTTCGAGCATCATGCGGGCACCTCCACCAGGAGACCGAGCAGCTCGAGCTTCTCGACGATCGCGTCGGGGGTGAAGGGCTTGATGACGTATTCGTGGGCGCCGGCCGCGAGGGCCCGCACGATCTGGCCGTGCTCGCTCTTGGTGGTGACCATCATCAGCGTCACGTCGCGCCAGCGCTGGTCGTCGAGGACCCGCTGCACGAACTTGTAGCCGTCCATGACCGGGCTCGGCCTCGGTCGTCTCGGCCGAGCCGAGGAGCAGCGCACCGCCGGGGGCGACCCGCGCGTGCACGCGCCGCAGGATGTCGCGCTTGGTGTCGAGGTCGAAGTAGATCAGCACGGAAGTTGGAGTCTGCAATGCTCACGAGCCACTCATCGGGACGGATCGGATCATCCTGAGACGTATCGGCGCGGGACTTGTGGGGTTGTCCTCAGTCCGACCAGGCGCGGCCCGATCTGCCTGCTAGCTCGACCGGCGGCCCCGATGCGTTGGCCCAGGTGCTGGCCGCCCTGCCGGGTGACTTCCCCGTGCCGGTGCTCATGTTCCAGCACATACCGCCCGTCTTCACCACGATGTTCGCCGAGCGGCTCGACCGCGTCTCGGAGCTGTCCGTGCGCGAGGCCGTCGACGGCGACCTGCTCGTGCCCGGTCAGGTCCTCATCGCGCCAGGCGACCGCCACCTGCGCATCTCACGCGTCGCCAACGTGGTCCGGGCCCGTCTCGCGGAGGGCCCGAAGGAGAACTTCTGCCGCCCAGCGGCCGACCCGCTCCTCAGGCGCTGATGTCGAAGTAGACCGGCCGGCTGCGGTCGCGCGCCGAGACCCGGCCGACGTGGTCGGCGACCGCCTGCTGACGACCGGTCGCGCCGAGGCGCTCGGCCAGGCCGATCAGCAGTGCCTGCTGACGGGTGAGGATCTCGGTCGCACGGATGTGGAGGTCGTCGGGCACGGGGCCGGCCAGGCTCGGGACCTCCCAGCCGTCGGTGCGGAGCAGACCGTCGGTGGCGAAGGCGCGCTCGGCACGCATCACGTCCAGCTCGAGGCGGTCCAGCTCGAGCTGCCAGCTCTCGAAGTGCGTGTCGACCTGGCGGACGACTCCTCCGCGATCGACGAACACGGCGCGCTCACCCCGCCAGGGCGGACTGCTGGGCGGCCTGGCACCAGGTGGCGCACAGGTCCATGACCAGGCGCAGGCAGCCCTCGGTGACGACCGGGTCCTTGCTGATGTTGGCGCGGATCAGCTGGGTGTGCACGAAGTCGTAGATCGAGGCCAGGCCGGGTCCGCCCTCGAAGTCGTCGACGCGCAGGCTGCTGCGAAGCTCGAAGACGATCTCCTGGGCGTGGATCAGCTGGCGATTGGCCTCCTCGATCGAGCCTTGGCGCTGCGCCTCCAGTCCTCGACGGACGTCGAGGACGAGGCGCTCGCAGAGCATCACGAGGAGTCGAGCGGGGCTGGCGGTCGCGACCGATGCATCCATGTATGCGGCGCGCGCTGTGGTGTTCATGGGGGTGCCTTCCTTAGCGTTCCCGTGCGGACAGGTGGTGCGGTGCTGCGATCGTGCTGGTGGAGCCGGGGATGGTGCCTCAGCCGGAGCTGTTGGTGGGCAGCGAGGAGAGCTGCCCGGCCAGCCACGAGGACTGGCTGGACATCTGGTTGAGAGCCGTCTCCAGTGCGGTGAACTGACGGGTCAGGGAGATGCGCCTCAGCTCGAGGCGCTGGTCCCACTCGTCGATGCTGTCCTTCATCCGGGTGATCCCGGAGGTCCGACCGGTGATGGAGGCCGTCAACGTCCCGTCGATCGGGTCGCTGGCTCCCTTGGTGACGGTGGCGACGCGGTCGGCGTAGCCGCCGCCCGCGGTCGTGAACTGCGCGGCGACCCCTGCGGGGTCGGCGGCGTAGGCGTTGGCGAAGGTGGCGGAGTCGAAGGTCAGCTTGCCAAAGCGGTCGACCTGGATCCCGAGGTCGGCGAGCGAGGAGCCGTCGGACGGGAAGACGCTGTCGAGGACGCTGCTGCGCAGGGCGCGCACGTTGGCGTCGCCCATCAGCGGACCCTTGCTCTTGGTGCCGGAGCCGGCCGCCGACTGCGTGTCGATGTCGCTCAGGAGGCTGTTGACGGCGTCGACCAGGGATCTGACCGAGCTGCTGATGCCCGTGGCGTCGCGGGTGACGCTGATCGTCGAGACGGTGCCGATCGTGGTGTCCGGTGCGACCGTGAGCGTCAGGCCGGGGACGATGTCGGCGAAGGTGTTGGTGCTCGAGCCGACCGAGATGCCGGCGCCGATGTCGATGGCGGCGTCGGTGCCGCTGCGGACCGTGGCCCCACCTAGCAGGGGGCTGCCGTCCTGGGCGGTGAGGGTGAAGTCCTGGGCCGCGCCGGTGGCTGTCGACTCGACGAGCAGGCGGTACTGGCCGTCGGCGACGCGGACGGCGGAGGCGTGCAGGCCGGTCGCGTTGGCGGGGTCGTTGATGGCCGCGACCAGGCCGGCGAGCGTGCCGTCGCCGGAGTCGATGTCGACGGGCGAGCCGTCGAAGCGGTCGAGTCGCACGGTGCTCGAGGCGCCGGTGACCTGGTCGGTCAACGCGGTCGACGTCGCGAAGCCCAGCTGGTGGGTCTTGGCGACGGCGGTGACGGTGACGGTGAGGTTGGTGGGCGCGAGGTTGCTCCCCGTGGTCACCTTGACGTCGCTGTCCGACGAGGACGAGACGAGCGGTGCCCAGGCGGCGGGCTTGGCAAGCGCCTCGGCCTTGCTGCCGAGGACGGCGACCTTGGTGTTGAGCGTCTGGAGCGTCGTCACGAGCGACTGCTCGGTCGCGACGCGGGTCTTCAGCCGGCTCTGCGGGATCGCCTCCAGCTGCATGAGCTGGTCGATGATGCTGGCGGTGTCGAGGCCGCTGGAGAGGCCGCTGATGCTGGTGGTGGCCACGATGTCCTCCTGCCCTGCAGATGTGGCGTGCCGGGTGGGGGCGAGCTGGGGGGGGTGCTCGCCCTCACCCGGACGAGGGGTGGTGCGGCGCTGCCGCGAGGTCCCGGACCAGGTGGTCCGGGACCGTGCGATCAGCCTCGCAGCAGGCTCAGGACGCTCTGCGGGGCAGAGTTGGCCTGGGCGAGCATCGCGGTGCCGGCCTGGGAGAGGATCTGCGCCCGGGTGAACTGCATCATCTCCTGGGCCATGTCGGTGTCGCGGATCCGGCTCTCGGCGGCCGAGGTGTTCTCGATGGCCACGTTGAGGTTGTTGATGGTGTGCTCGAACCGGTTCTGCACCGAGCCCAGGTTGGCGCGAGCGGTGGAGATCGCCTTGATCTGCGTGTCGATGGCGCTGATGGCGTTGCGGGCGTTCCCGGCGGTGTTGAAGGAGATGCCGCCGGCGACGGCCGAGCCGGCGGCGCCACCGGTGCCGGGGGCGGTCGTGGCCAGCGTCCCGCCATTGGTGGCGTTGACCACGAGCTCGTTGTCCTGGTTGACGGTCGCCCGGAAGCTGGCCGCGAAGCCGGAATTGCTATTGAGCTTGTCAGCCACCTGCTGGGTGGAGGTGAGGCTGCCGGCGGCCCCCATGGCGACCGTCGAGGAGGCCACGACACCGGTGGTGCTGAAGGACCAGTTGCCGGTAACGGCGGTGGGGGTGACCACGGCGTACTCGTTGCCGCCGCCCGATGCGAGGGCGGTGGCGACAGCTGCGACGTCGGCGGTGTCGAAGTTGAACGAGATCGTGTTGTCGCCCGCCGAGGAGCCGGCGCCGACCTGGAAGTCCAGGGTGTTGGCCGATCCGTCGAGGAGCTTGGTGCCGTTGAAGTTCGTGGCGCCCGAGATCCGGGTCAGCTCCGACTGCAGCTGCGTGGCCTCACCGGCGATCGCGGTGCGGGCGTCGGCGTTGTTCGTGTCGTTACCGGCCTGGACGGCCAGGTCACGCATGCGCTGGAGGATCGAGTGGACCTCGGTCAGCGCACCTTCTGCGGTCTGGACGACCGAGATGCCGTCCTGGGCGTTGCGGACGGCGACCTTGAGACCGCCGGCCTGCGAGCGCAGGCCCTCGGAGATGGCCAGACCGGCGGCGTCGTCCGCGGCCCGGTTGATGCGGAAGCCGCTGGACAGCTTCTCGAGTGACTTGGACATCTGCCCCTGGGTGACCGACAGGTTGCGGTACGAGTTGAAGGCGTCGATGTTCTGGTTGATGCGAAGGCTCATGATGTTCCCTCCTGGTATGAGTCCGACTGGAGTCCATCCGTGGACTCCGTGGCATCCAGATCGGCCCTGCTCTCCGGGGCCTGAGGAAAACCATCGGTGATTTCCAAGGGACTGCACGTCGGGGGAGAAGCAGCACGGCCCGCCCCTCGGGAGCGAGGGGCGGGCCGGGTCGTGCTGGGGTCCTCGGCGTCAGCCGGTGGCGTCGAGACGGCTCTTCATGCCGCAGCGGGTGCCGGAGGCGTGACGCTCCACGACGGCGGCGAAGTAGGCGTCGCGACGACGAGCGGCACAGCCCTCGGGACGCGGGTGCGGCGCGACCAGGTCGGGGTCCAGTGCGGTGTTGAGGGCGTCGCGCAGCAGCACCAGGGCCTCGGCCCGGATCTGGGAGACCCGCGACTCCGACACGTCGAGCGCGGCTGCGATCTCGGCCATCGGGCGCTCGGCGATGAAGTACTCGGTGACCACGACGCGCAACCGCTCGGGCAGCTCGTCGATGGCCTCGATCAGGTAGTGCAGGCGCTCCTGGTGCTCGAGCATGTCCGCGGGGCCGGAGGTGGGGCTGACCAGCGTGTCGGCCAGCCCGGCTTCGGTCGTGCCCTGCAGGGAGAGCACGTTGGCGCGGGCGATGTCGTCGTCGTTGCCCTCGACCTCGGCCAGACCGATGCCGAGCGCCGAGGCGACCTCGGCATTGGAGGCGCTGCGACCGAGCGTGACGGCCAGCTGCGCGCGGGTGGAGTCCAGGTCCCGGCTGCGACGGCGTACGGCGCGCGAGGCCCAGTCGATGCCCCGGAGCTCGTCGAGGATCGCACCGCGGATCCGCGTGGCGGCGTAGCGGACGAACGGGACACCGCGGTCGGCCTCGAAGGCTCGCGACGCCTTGACCAGCGCCATCATCCCGGCCGAGCTCAGGTCCTCGCGGTTCACGTGGGACGGCACCCGGGACATCGTTTCGCGGACGATGTGACCGACGAGGGCGATGTTCTGTACGACCAGGGCGTCGGCGGCTTCGAAGCTGGATGTTGGCTGGGTCACATGCCGATACTGCACCCGCGGCGCGAATGAAGGAACTGTGAAGACGGGCATGAAGGTCATGACTATCGTGCCCTCTCGCATAGCCCTTTGTGACTAGGAAGCACCCCAGCAACGCCCTCCTAGTGGCATGTCTGCCCGGTCGGGCGGCCTCCTCGTCGCTGAGCGGCCCGATCGCGGAACTCCTCAGATGCGAGCAGGTGCCGGCCGATAAGGGTGCTGTCGGACTCCGCTATCGGTGAGGAAGGAGGCGCGGTCACGATGGAAAAGCTCTCCCTGATCCTCTGGCGTGAGCGCGAGCTGCTCGGGCTCCTGCTCTACAAGCTGGAGGTGGAACAGATGGTCTTGGCGGGTGCGCGCTCGCGTTGGCTGATGCGCGCCGCCCAGGAGGTCGAGTCGGTGCTCGAGATGCTGCGTGAGACCGAGGTCCTGCGCGCCGTCGCCGCCGACGAGGCGGCCGCCTCGTCCGGCCTGGGGCCGCACCCCTCGCTGCGCGCGCTCGCCGAGTCGGTCGACGAGCCGTGGCGCGCGATCCTGCTGGACCACCGTGATGCTTTCGTGAAGATGACCGCCGAGGTGGACGCGTTGGCCGACACCAACCGGGACCTGATCACGAGTGGCTACCGCGCAGCGCGTGAGGCCCTGCTGACCATCGGTGATGCCACCGACAGTTACAGCCCGGACGGGTCCGCGGTCGTCAGCGCGCCCGTGCGACGGCTGGTCGATCGGAGGCTCTGACGTGGCCGGGACCCTGTCCTCGCTCAACACGGCGCTGACGGCGCTGCGCTTCAACCGCGTCGCCATGGACGTGGCGGCCAACAACATCGCCAACGCGACCACCGAGGGCTACGCCCGACGTCGGGTCGAGGGCACCGCGATCGGCGCCCCGGCCCAGCCGGCCATGTGGTCGCGCTACGACGGGACCGGCGGTGGCGTCGCCACCGGCGCCACCGAACGCATGGTCGACAGCTTCCTCGACGCCCGCGCCCGTCGCGAGCACGGCGCCCAGAGCTACCTCGACGTCCGAGCCGGCGTGCTGCAGCGCGTCGAGAGCGGCATCGGTGAGCCCGGCGACAACGGGGTCGCTGCGGCGATGGCCGACTTCCGCTCCGGGTGGCACGACCTGGCCAACAACCCTGGCGGTGACGCCGCCCGCAGCCAGCTGCTCGCCCGCGCCGAGACAGTGGCCGGTGCCCTGCGCAACCAGGCCGCCAACATCTCGAACGAGCAGTCCGACCAACGCTACCGATTGCAGGCGATGGTCAGCGAGGTCGGCACGGTCGCCTCCGACCTCGCTGCGACCAACGCCAGCGTCGCGGTGGCCAAGCTCAACGGGACCGAAGCCGGCACCCTGCTCGACCAACGCGACCAGCTCGCGCTGCGGCTCTCCGAGCTCACCGGCTCGGTCGCCACCCAGCGCGCCGACGGCGGTCTCGACGTCACCGTCGGTGGGGTCGCGCTGGTGACCGGCAAGGACGCGGGGGTCTTCCAGATCTCCTCCGGCGTCACCCCGAGCGGCGGTGCCGACGGGCTGTCGGTCGGCTTCACCGTGGTCATGGGCGCCACCACCACGGCCGTGCCGACCGGGCTGCGGGGGGAGGTCGGCGCCGTCACGGACCTGCTCGCCACGACCCTCCCGGCGTACGCCGACGGGCTGAGCGCCGTCGCCCGCACGCTGGCCGACGCGGTCAACGCCCAGCATGTCGCGGGCTACGACCTGGCCGGGGTCGCTGGTCAGCCGCTGTTCTCCTACGACCCGACCAACGCGGCCGGGACGATCGCGGTCGCCCTGACCGACCCCGCCTCGGTGGCGGCCTCGGGCGTCCCCGGCGGTGGGCTCGACGGCTCCAACGCCGATCGTCTCGGCGTGACCGGCGCGGCCGACGGTGACTACCAGCGCCTCGTCAACGGCTACGGCACCGAGGTCGCCTCGGTGCAGCGTCTCGCGGCCTCCCAGAGTCTGCTCACCCTGCAGGTCGACGGCGCCCGGGAGCAGCTCTCGGGGGTCAACCTCGACGAGGAGACGGTCGCGATGCTGCAGGCCCAGCGGGCCTATGAGGCGGCCTCGCGCGTCATGAGCGTCATGGACTCCGTGCTCGACACGCTCATCAACCGGACAGGACTGCTGCGCTGATGACCACCATGCGCGTCACCCAGAACATGCTCACCGACCGCTCGGTCGGCTCGCTCCAGCTCGGGCTCTCGCGACTGGCGAAGGTGCAGGAGCAGATCTCCACCGGGCGGGTGCTCAACCGGCCCTCCGACTCGCCCACGCAGACCACGGCAGCGATGCGGATGCGCTCCTCGATCGCCGACCAGACGCAGTACGTCCGCAACGCCGAGGACGGCATCGGCTGGCTCGGGATCGTCGACCAGACGCTGGGCGGCATGACCGACCAGGTGCGGCGCGCGCGCGAGCTCGGCCTCCAGGGCGCCAGCACCGGCACCACGTCCCAGACCGCGCGTGAGGCCCTCGCCTCCGAGGTCGAGCAGATCCGCGACGGCCTCGTTGCGGCCGGCAACACCACCTACCTCGGCCGTCCCGTCTTCGGGGGCGTGACCTCCGGGTCCGCCGCCTTCGACGCCTCGGGTGGCTTCGTCGGTGTGCCGGGCGAGGTCACCCGGACCATCGCCCACGGGGTGAAGGTGCGCGTCGACGTGCTCGGCACCGATGTCGTGGGACCGGACGGCGCGTCGCTCTTCGACGACCTCGACGCGCTGGTGACCTCGCTGCGCACGGGCGACACGCCCGGGATCCGCACCGGCCTCTCGGCGCTCGAGGGGCGCCTCGAGGACCTCGGCTCGGTCCGCGCAACGGTCGGTGTCCGCTACTCGCGCGCCGAGCAGGCTGCCCAGCGCGGTCGTGACGCGGTGCTCGACCTGTCCACCTCGCTCTCGGAGGTGGAGAACACCGACCTGCCCCGGGCGCTGGTCGACCTGAAGATGCAGGAGGTCGCCTACCAGGCGGCGCTCGCGTCGACTGCCCGCGTCATGCAGCCCAGCCTGCTGGACTTTCTGCGATGATCCGGAGTGCGTCCGCCGTCCTCAGGAGACCCATGCCCGACATCCCCGTGATCGAGCTCGTCCAGCCCCTGCCTGGCTTCCCGGACCTGCGACAGTTCGCGCTCGTGCAGCTCGACGGCCTCGGTGGGACCGACGAGGAGGCCAGCGACGGGACCAGCGACGGGACCAGCGACGGGACCAGCGAC
>Ga0136639_10000768_pt1 | contig 11054 bp, 9 predicted proteins | sample AntDrymUQ8592106_2_FD_113739 | JGI IMG/M metagenome (GOLD analysis project Ga0136639, IMG submission 113739) | Polar desert sand microbial communities from Dry Valleys, Antarctica - metaG UQ859 (21.06) | ecosystem: Environmental > Terrestrial > Soil > Desert | place: Antarctica: Dry Valley...
AGCGGCATCAGAGCATCACTCGTGAAACAGTTGACTTGCTGCTTTTCGACGAAATACTGGCGGCCACGGGTGCCGAGCAGAGTCGCCTGCGGCTTGCGTTGACCGAGGCAGCCGGCGACGCAATGATGGGGCCAGGCCCGGAACTCAGAATCGTCGCCCGAGTGGGCGTCCATCGTGGAGACAATCGGAAGGCCGTGGGCGGCAGCAAAGTCCGTCAGGCGGGCAAGCGCGGGCAGCAGGGTTTCGGCCCCGGGGACGTACAGAGCACCGGCCGGGTAGAGGAAATCGAGTTGGGTGTCGACGTCGAAGAAGACAGTGTTCATTGGTTCTCTCCGCGCAGATTCTGACGGACGCGGGTGTCGAGGGCGAGCAGTTCCTTCGAGTATTCAACGCGCCAAGGGTGCTCCTCGGGGGCGTAAAGGCTCTTTAGGGCGTGGGGCAATTTCTTGATATTCTCGCGGGCAGTTAAGCGGGCTTGGTGAGCGTCGGGGAGGGGCTCAAGGAGCTTCCCTTGGGCCATCACCGGGCGGAGCAGGGCTTCGGTGGGCCCATCATTCGCCGGAGCGGCTTCCCAAGCGCAACTGACGAGATCCCGGTTGCCATAGCGAAAGACCTGCTTGGCTCCGGGCCGGGTATGCTTCTCTTCGCTGTACTTGGCGGTGTAGCGTTTCACGCCGCCGGCTTCCAGCTCGACGAGCTTGTAGACGGCACCCAGACTAGGGCTATCGGCGGAGGTAGCCAGATCCGTGCCGACGCCGTAGATGGCGATGGGGGCGGCGGCGGCCGTGAGTTCGACGATGCGGTATTCGTTCAGATCGCTGGTCGCGGTGATCTTGACGTCTTGAAAACCGGCCCCGTCGAGAAGGGCGCGGACGGCGCGGGAGAGTTCAAACAGGTTGCCGCTATCGAGCCGGACGCCGGCGATGGGCCGGCCGAGGGCGATCGCTTTGCGGGCACCCTCGAGCGTGTCGTAGCTGTCGATGAGGTACGTCGTGCCTTCGCCGAGCAGTTGCTGGAGGTGGCGGAAGCTTTCGGTTTCACTGGCGAAGCTCATGACCCAGGAGTGGGCGGAGGTGCCGTAGACCGGGATGCCGAAGCGGTAGCCAGCTTGCACGTTGCTCGTGCCGATGCAGCCGCCGACATAGGCCGCGCGGGCGGCGAGCAGGCCAGATTCCGGCCCGTGCGCCCGACGGGTGCCGAACTCGACGACGCTGGCAATACCGGCCGCTTCCACAATGCGGGCGGCTTTGCTGGCGATCAACGTTTGAAAACCGATGGTGGCCAGCAGGTAGGTTTCAACGAGCTGCGCTTCAATCAACGGCGCGCGGATCGTGAGAATGGGTTCGTTCGGAAATATGGGCGTGCCTTCCGGAATGGCAAAAACGTCGCCGGTAAAGCGGAGGGCGGCGAGGTAAGTAAAGAACTCTGGACTGACGCGGGCAAACTGCGGCAAAGCTCGGAGCCAGGCGATCTCTGCGGGTTCAAACCGCAAATTCAGCAGGTACTCAATCGCTTGGGGCAGACCGGCGGTTAGGTAGTAGTTCCGGTTGTAGGGCAACCGGCGAACGAAAAGCTCAAAGGTGGCGACCTCCTGATGTTTACCGGCTTCGAAGTAGCCGGCGGCCATCGTGAGTTGGTAGAGGTCGGTGAGAAGCGCGTTCATGGAAGCGGCTTGGCGGAGGCAGCGAGTTGATGGAGTTCCTCGACGACCTTGCCGTCCAGAGCGTAAATCGTGGGGTCGCCGGCGCGGGTGGCGAAGTAGGCGTCGCCTTGCTGGGAGACGACGCTGACCACTTCGGCGGATTTGCCGGGCAGCGTGATTGAATACTCGGCCAACGGCTTGCCGCCGCCTTTGGCTACGAAGCCGGTCGCGGCGAGTTCGCGGAGGCGATCGACGAGTTGCTGGACGGAGCCGGGTTCGCTTTTCTTACCGCCCGAGAGCCAATCGGCCCCCGTCTTCGAGAACGTCCACGTCGTCGAGTCGTGCTTCAGCTCGACCTTCGACGGTTCGGCGAAACCGAATTCGAATAGCTTCCTGCTGCGAAACGCTTCGGCCTTTTTGGCGAAGGTATCGACGGCTTCGGGCGGCAACTTGAAGAAGCCTTCGACGGCGGTCGACTTGGCGTAGAAATTGCCTTCTTTATCCTTGCGGATATCAAGCTGTTGGGTGCCTTGGTCGTCGGTGGCACGGACGACCGAGTAGGGCGCGGCGGAGGCGAACTTGCCCGCGAAGGTCAGCTCTTCGTTCTCGGGCGTGACCTCCATTTTGGCTTCGATCATCTTCCGAACCAACTCTTCGACGGCAAACGTATCGGGGCGCCAGGCTTGCGGCTTGGTCATGGACCAATGGCCGTCGGCCTTGACGAACTCCATGCCGTTGAGTTCGACCCGGACGAGTTTGGCGTCGTAAAAGGTTAGGAGCCGGCGATCGCGTAGATCCTGCCACACCTTGTCGACAGCGGCTTTGGTGGCCAAACCGACCGTGTAGAGCCGGGCGTCGCCATCGACGCGAGCGAAGACCGAAGTGCCGAGGGGCGATGTTTCGCCGAGCAACAGCTTATGCTTCTTGCCGTCCTTGCGGCCAATGAGGACTTCCACTTGCGGCGAGGCGAAGCCGTATTGCAGGAGGTCGCCGGGCTTGTCGTCGACCAGCCGTTCGGAGGCGACGAGCGCCAAGGCGGAGACGAGCGTCTGGACCGCGCGGGTGTCGGCGGGGAGGGCAATGGGCGCAGTGAGCCGCCAGCCGCTCGCCTGCCGTTCAAGCACAGCGCCGGTGCCATCCCGGCGCTTGATTTCAATCTTGACGAACTGGTCTTCTGGAATCTCTAGAATCTTCGGCGGGGCATCCTTCGCGGGTGCCCCGACCTTCTTTTCTTCGTCTTGATTCGACCAGTAGATGCCGCCAGCCAGAACCGCCAGCAGCGCGACAGCAACGAGCAATCCTCGATTCGGCATCGATTATCTCCGGCGCAACCAAACCATGATGCCGCCGATGAGGATCAGTACCGGCGGGAAGAAGCTGGCGAACGGGAAGACCCAGGCTTGGCCGGGCTTCACGTTGAGGCGCCGATCTTCGGGTTCCTTCGGGCGAATCGAGATGAGCTCTTCATCGGAAGACATCCAGTTGAACGCGTTCAAAAACAGATCGCGATTGCCGGGATAGCGGAAGAACGAGTTCGTCGCCCAAGAGACGGAACCGAAGACAACCACCCTGGCCTTACCAACCGAAGCCGCGGCGGCCACGGTGAGAGGACCCTTGGCTCCCGCGGGCGGATCAGCCGCAAGCTTTTTAAGATCAAGCGTTGTCGTGGCAAAGCTCTTTTCAGAAGTGGCGATGAGCTTTTCCGCTTTGTCTTTCGTTGTGAGCGTACGGACCAACGGGAAGGCAACGCCGACGTCGCGCATGTCGCGGACGATGGGATGGGATTCGTATTTGTCGAGTACGAAGACGAACTTGTTGAAGCCCGAGTCGACGCCGCTGCCGCTTTCGTCGATGGCGACATCGTTGTTCACGGTGATGCCCCAACTATCGAGCAACGCCACGAGCTTTTCGTTCACCGCGCCATCTTCTTTCTCCGTCTTCAAAGCGGGAGCCAGGAGAAACATCGCATGGCCGCCCTTTTCGACGAAAGCTTTGAGGCCGGCCACGACGGGTTCCGGATAATCGAAACGCGGCCCGGCGACCAGGATGGTCGTGCAATCGGCGGGGATCTCGGCCTTTTGGAGGGTTTTGATGACCTGCGTCTTATAGTTATAGCGTTCGAGCGCCGTCTTGGCGAGGCCGAAGCCGTCGCCGGTCATCTCGTCGAAGCCAGACTCTCCGGCGCCAGAGAGGGCGCACACCATCCGTTCGCCCGTTTTGAGGGTGCGAATGATCGCGCCGGTGACTTCCTCTTCGGTCAAGGCCCGAGCCTCTTCCCGCTTGATGCCGTTTTCTACGAAGACTTGGCCGAAGCTGCGAGCGCCCAAAGCGCGCGCCAACTGCGGGCTCTTTTCGGGGTCGATGTAGTCGACTCGGAGCTTGGACGAAAGATTGCTATAACGATCCAGAAGGTCGCGCGAACCGATGAACCGCTCGGTCTTATCGACGACCGTGATCTTGATCTCGTTCGGCAGACCCTTAACGATTTTCTCTGTCTGATCAGAGAGCGAGAAGCGCTTGTTCGTGGTCGAGTCAAAGGACTTGTTGTAGCGATTGGCCAGGAAGTTGATGCCGGCGAGGATCGCCACGAAAACGATAATGTAGGTGCCAGCGTAGGCGGTATATCGAACTTGACGGCTCGCCATTACGACCTCCACCGCAACGATTCGAGCGACCGCGTGGTTAGGAAAAGCCCAAGCGCGATGACCGAAACGTAGAAGATGACATCCTTGGAATCGATGACCCCTTTAGAGAACGGCTCAAAATGAGACGTCAAGGAAAGATACGCCAGGACTTTGGCCCAAGCGTCCGATTTGAAACCGGTGAACCAGTCGAAGGTCCACATTAAGAGCGAGACGCCGAAGGTGACCGCGCCGGCCAGAATCTGATTCTTCGTCGTGTTCGATATGAAGCAGCCGATAGAAAGCAGGCAGCCGCCTTGCAGCAACATACCCAGGAAACTCGTGGCCACGGGCCGCCAGTCCGGACTTCCGAAGAGGAACAGGACGCTGAGGTTGACGAGCGTCAACGACAAGATGCAGGCGTACATCGTCAGCGCGCCCAGCCACTTGCCGAGCACAATTTCGTAGTCTCGAATGGGCGAGGTGATGAGAAGTTCAATCGTGCCCGACCGTTTCTCTTCCGCAAACAAGCGCATTGTGATCATCGGAATCAGGAACAGCGAGATGACGCCCACGTTCATCATGACGGGTCGGATGACCCATTCGTTGATGTCCATGGGACCTCCGCGGCCGGCCTGGGCACCGATGGAACGGTCGAGGAAGTAGCCCACGGCGACATACGAAAAGAAGCCGGAGACGACGGCGTAAATCGTCAGCAGTGCGTAAGCGATGGGCGATACGAAGTAGCTCTTAACTTCTTTTTGCCAGATGGTTAGGATGTTGTTCATGCGGATACCTCCGACGCGGTGAGTTGGAGGAAAACCTCTTCGAGGCTCATGCTGACCGGCCGCAACTCCGTGAGATTCCAGCCGGCTTCGACGACAGCGCGGGCCAAATCCGCGCGGATGTTGCGCCCTTGCAGGCTTTCAATTTCAAACGCACACGACGAGTCTTGCGCTAGTTTCAGGATGACCCGGCTCACGCCGGCCACCCGTTCCAGCTTTTCCTGGACGATGCCGCTTTCGGACTGGCCCTCGACGGTGAGCCCGATCACCTCGGAGCCCCTCATGCGATTCGTCAGGTTTTCCATCGAGTCCGTGGCCACCAATTTGCCGCGCGAAATGATGACGACGCGTTCGCAGATCTGCTCTACTTCCGGCAGGATGTGGGTGCTCAGGATGATGGTGTGCTCGCCGGCCAAACCCTTTATCAAATCCCGCGTTTCCAGAATCTGCTTCGGATCGAGGCCCGAGGTGGGCTCGTCGAGAATCAGCACTTCCGGATTGTGAATGATGGCCTGCGCCAGCCCCACCCGCTGCTTGTAGCCTTTCGACAACTTGCTGACGAGCTTGTGGCGGACATCGGCGACGTTGCACTTTTCGGAGACTTCATCCACCCGCTTGCGCAGGCTATTGCCGCCCATGCCCTTCAGCTTGCCGACGAAGGTCAAGTACTCCGCCACTTCCATTTCGGGATAGAGAGGCGGCGTTTCCGGCAGATAGCCGATCCGCTTTTTCACTTCCATCGACTGGTCCATCACGTCGAAGCCGGCCACGGAGGCGGTGCCCGACGAGGGCGGCATGAAGCACGTCAGGATGCGCATCGTCGTCGTCTTCCCTGCTCCGTTCGGCCCCAGGAAGCCAACCACTTGGCCCTTTTCCACTTCGAAGGAAATATTATCAACCGCGGTATGACCCGGGTATCGCTTGCTTACGCCTTCGACTTTGATCATAGTATTCGACTAAAGACCCATTATGTGAAATCCGGCGTCAACGAAGATGGTGTTTCCCGTCACGCCGCGCCCGAGGTTCGAACCGAGGAACACTGCGGTGTCCCCGACTTCGGCCGGGTCGCAGTTCCGACGGAGCGGCGCGTGTTGCGCTACGCCGTCGAGCACTTTTGAGAAATCTTTGATGCCGCGCGCGGAGGCGGTCTTGATGGGGCCGGCGCTGATGGCGTTCACCCGGATGTTCCGCGGGCCGAGATCGGCGGCCAAGTAGCGGACGCAAGCTTCGAGCGCGGCTTTGGCAACGCCCATGACGTTATAGTTTTCGACGACGCGGGTGGCACCGAGATAGGTGAGCGTCATAATGGAACCGCCGTCGGTCATGAGCGGGGTGAGCGCGCGGGCCATGGCGACGAGCGAGTACGAACTGACGTTTTGCGAAAGCAGATAGCCGTCCCGGGACGTTTCGAGGAACGGCCGACTGAGGTCCTCTTTGTTCGCGAAAGCGATGCTATGGACGACGATGTCGAGCTTCGGGAATTCGGCTTCGAGCACCGTGACGAGCGCGGCGAGTTCGCCATCGTTGGTCACGTCGCAGTTCAGAATTCGGGCGGCCCCGAGTTCCGCGCCGAGCTCTTCGACCGTCGCTTTTAAGCGATCACCCTGATAGGTCAACAGAAGCGTCGCGCCTTCACGGCGAAACGCTTGTGCAATCGAATACGCAATCGACCAACGATTCGCGACTCCGGCGACAAGCGCGGTCTTTCCAGCAAGCAAACCTGACATATCCCGTAAGTTTACCGCGAACTACTGGAGTTTCACCGGCTTTCCGCCTTGATCTTTACTCTTCTGCGCGGCGTCCATGAAAGCGAAGATCTCCATGGTCTCGGCCATAGGCACCGGGGACTGGCCGGTTTGGAAGAATTTCACAATTTGTCCGAGCATGGGGGCGTAATTGACTTTGATCTTGGCCGGGCCCTGGAGGACCGTTTTTTCTTTGAACACCATGGCGCCGAAGTCGCCATAGGGGCGGAGCAGATGGACCGTGCCGGTGCGGCCATCCTTCCACTTGCCGACGACGACGTCGTCGCCCGAAGCGATCCGCGTGACTTCGACGCAGCCCGGGCCGAGCATGGCATAGAGCATTTCGACCGCGTGAACCCCGTACCAGGTCATGTCCATTTTGTGAGTCGGGTCGATGGGACCAGGGCCCCAAACGGCGACACCTTTGGCACCTTTCGCGTCGAGGATGCCATCGGACCAACGGAGGCTGGAGGAACTGAACCAAGGCACGCCGCTCTCCTTGGCGAGCTTGGCAATGGCGAGCGCGTCGGCCTGAGTGGCGGCCAGGGGCTTATCGATGAAGACCGGCTTCTTGTGCTTGAAGATCTCGCGGGCCTGGGCGAGATGGATGCGACCGTCGACGCTTTCGAGCAAAATCGCGTCTACCTTTTCGCACAGGGTTTTGATGTCGGGCACGATTTCGACACCCCATTTCTCTTGCAGCTCCTTCGCGTAGCCATCCACACGGGACCAGCTGGATTCCAAATCGCGGCTACCGCCTTTGTACGCCGCGACGATTTTCGCGCCGGGTTGGTAGTCCGGGTTCTTCGGATCATTCAGAATTTTAACGAACGCGATCACGTGTGAGGTGTCGGTCCCGACAATTCCAACGCGCAGGTCTGCGGCCATCGCGAGGATAGCGGAGAATAGAAATACTGAAACGGCTTTCATCACAGGGAATTGTATCGTAAGTGAATCTTGAAACCCCGCTCGTTTATGTGAAAGGCGTGGGACCGCAGCGTGCGGCGATGCTGGAGACCAAGGGTTTGGTCACCGTGGCCGACCTGCTTCACTACCCTCCATTCCGCTACGAAGACCGATCGAATCTGAAACCGATCGATCAACTGGCTCCCGGCGAGATGGCGACCGTGCTCGTCGAAGTGCGGGCGACGAAGCTGCCCGTGCTGAAGAATAAACGGATCGGCCTGTTCGAAGCCACGCTTGGCGACGCGGGGCGGATGCCACTGATCGGGCGGTGGTTTAACGGCGGCTACCTCGCTAAGGTGCTGGGCGAGGGCATGCGGTTGGCGGTCTACGGCAAGGTGGAATTTGACACCTACCGGGGCGAGTTGTTGATGAAGAATCCGGAGTTCGAGATTCTGTCCGAGGACGACGAAGACGGCGACACGACGCTGCACACGGGCCGGGTGGTGCCGATCTATGAAGCGGCCCAGCGGGTGAGCCCGAAGATGATGCGGGTGCTGATGCGGCGGGTGTTGGACTCGATCCCGCCGATCGACGACATGTTGCCCCAAAGCCTTTGCGATCAACTAAAGCTTCCCGACCGGTGGACTGCGATCCAGGGCATCCACTTTCCAAACGAAGAAAGCGACATCCGGTTGCTGAACTCGTTCCGTTCGCCGGCGCACGTGCGGATGATCCTCGAAGAGTTTTTCTGGCTCGAATGCGGCTTGGCGTTGAAGCGCCGCAAGGCCCGCGAGGTGATCGGGATTCAATTCGCGTTGAACGAACAAGTGCGCGAAAAAATCAAGGCCATGCTGCCGTTCAAACCGACGGGAGCGCAGAAGCGCGTGCTGGGCGAGATCGCCCGGGACATGGCCGCGCCACAGCCGATGAGCCGTTTATTGCAGGGCGACGTCGGCAGCGGCAAAACGCTGGTCGCCGCCGAAGCGGCCATCATCGCGATCGAAAACGGCTACCAGGTAGCGGTGTTGGCCCCGACCGAAATCCTGGCTTCGCAACATTTCGCCTACTTCAAGAACCTCTTCAATAAGCTCGGCTACCAGTGCGTCATGCTCTCGGGTTCGTTCAAGGCCAAAGAGAAGGACGCCATTCGGCGCCTGATCGCCAGCGGTCTGATCCATGTGGCAATCGGCACCCACGCGTTGCTCGAAGACGACGTCCAGTTCCACAAACTGGGACTGGCGATTGTCGATGAGCAACATCGGTTCGGCGTCATGCAACGCTTGCGTCTGATGGAGAAGGGGCAGAAGCCGGACGTGCTGGTGATGACGGCGACGCCGATTCCTCGGACCCTGGCGTTGACCGTCTACGGCGACCTGGACACTTCCGTGATCGATGAACTGCCGCCCGGTCGACGCCCGATCATCACCACCCACGTCGCGTCGTCCCGGATCGAGGAGGTCTGGTCTTTCGTGCAAGGCGAAGTGGAGTCCGGACGCCAGACCTACGTCGTTTATCCCGTGATCGAAGAGAGCGAGACGCAGGCGATGAAGGCCGCCGAGCAGATGTACCTGATGCTGTCGCAGACGGTGTTCCCGCAGTTTCAAGTAGGCCTGCTGCACGGCAAGTTGGCGCAGAGCGATAAGGAATCCGTCATGGCGGCCTTCAAGCAGGGCACCCTCCAGATCCTGGTTTCGACGACCGTCATTGAAGTCGGCGTCGACGTACCGAATGCAACCGTGATGGTGATCGAGCAGGCGGAGCGATTTGGGTTGGCGCAATTGCATCAGTTGCGAGGGCGGGTGGGTCGCGGCGGCAATCAGAGCTACTGCTTACTGGTGACCGAGAAGCTGAGTGAAACGGGCAAGGAGCGGATTCGTACGATGGTGGAATCGAACGACGGCTTCTACATTGCCGAGATGGACCTGCGGCTGCGCGGCCCGGGCGAGTTCTTCGGGACCAAGCAGAGTGGGCTGCCGGCGCTTCGGTTTGGGAACATATTGCGCGATAGCGAACTGCTCGAAATCGCGCGTAACGAAGCGAACGCGTTCATCGATCATCCGCCGAGCGGCACGGCGTTGCGGCAGGCCGTGGCGTACTTGCGCGAACACTGGCAACGCCGTTACGGCTTAGTATTGGTAGGATAAACATGCGAGTTATTGCTGGAGAATTTCGCAGCCGCCGGCTGCTGAGCGTGGAAGGAATGGACGTGCGGCCAACGCCGGAACGTTTGCGAGAAGCGCTGTTCAACATTTTGCAGACCCGTTTGCAAGGTGCCGTTTTTGCCGATGCGTATGCGGGCACTGGGGCGGTGGGCCTGGAGGCGTTAAGCCGTGGGGCGAAACGCGTGCTGTTCATCGAACGGGATAAAGACGCGCTACGAACCATCTTCGAGAACATCAAGTCGCTGAGCGTCCAGGGCCGGACCGCCATCATCAAGCGCAAGGCGAGCGATACGCTGCGGAAGATTGAAGCCGATATCGTCTTCATCGATCCGCCGTTTACTGTGCCCAAAGAGTTCGAGGCGTCACTGCTGGCGGTGGCCGAATCGACGGTGCCGAGTGTGATTATGCAGCACCCGCCGCGGCAGATTATCCTGGACGAATACGGATCCTTACGCAGGAGCCGTATCGTGAAGCAGGGCGACAACTGGCTTAGTTTTTTCGACCGGTAACGGGCAGCGATTCGCCGGCTCTATTGGAGATCCGCACGACGACAGCGTCGATCACGTTAGCCCGACTTTCGCAGTTCGCGGGCATTTTTGGCTATTTTCGGTTCAAAACGGCGACTAAGGTCAATGATTACAGCGAGGAGATTTCAAAAAGGCTGCGGTGAAGACCTACCCCCTAGCAAAAGCCTAAACATTCTGCCATTCTGCTGTTTCGATGTTTCTGCGTCAAACGAACCGGAAAAAAGACGGCAAGGCTCATCGCTACTTCAGCGTCGTCGAGAATCGACGGCTGAGCTCTGGCAAGACGGCCCAACGAACTGTTCTCTACCTTGGCGAAATCAACGACAAACAAGAAGCCGCTTGGCGCAAGACGCTTCAGGTCTTTGACGAAGACGGGCAAGCTTCCCGCAACCTCAGCTTGTTCCCGGAAGACCGTGAAATCCCCGTCGATGACCTCGACTCGATTCAAGTAAAGCTCGGGCAAATGGAGTTGCATCGACCCCGTCTGTTTGGAAGCTGCTGGCTGGGCTGTGAGTTGTGGCGCCAATTGGAGTTGGACACGTTTTGGCAGGGGAAGATACCCGTTGGGCGGGAAATGGTGAGTTGGGAAAAGGTGCTCCAGTTGTTGGTCGTCAATCGTCTGGTAGCCCCATCGAGCGAGTTTCATGTGCATCGCCAGTGGTTCCT
>Ga0136639_10000769_pt1 | contig 11052 bp, 8 predicted proteins | sample AntDrymUQ8592106_2_FD_113739 | JGI IMG/M metagenome (GOLD analysis project Ga0136639, IMG submission 113739) | Polar desert sand microbial communities from Dry Valleys, Antarctica - metaG UQ859 (21.06) | ecosystem: Environmental > Terrestrial > Soil > Desert | place: Antarctica: Dry Valley...
GGTGCCAAGCGTTTCATGGAAGAGCCCGGCTACTTCATCGCCTGGGGCAATTCGCAGGATGGTGCCGGCCTGGGCATCACTTATCCGTTCGACAAGCAGCCCGCCACCATCGGCAACGGCACCATGGTCGCGCTGGGTGCCACCAACCGCGAGCAGGTAGATGCGGTATACAACAAGGCGATGGCCTTGGGCGGCAGTGACGAGGGTGCGCCAGGCCAGCGTTCACCCGGTTTCTACGCCGGTTATTTTCGCGACCTGGATGGCAACAAGCTCAACGTCTGTTACATGGGCGAATGAAGAGCGGGGAAAGGCAGGGGGGCGAATAAGCAAGGCGACAGCCGCGCTGGCGCGGATCAGGGCAACGGCACCCGCGCTTTGGCGCCGTTGCTTTCCACCACGACACCGGCACGTTCGATGGCAAGTACCGTAATTTCTCCGTAGCGGTCGCCCTCAACCATGCGCTGGCCATTGAGGATGACGAAGCGCCTGGACGGCACGTCGTCCCACATGTGCATGCTCAGTTTGACCGGTGGCAGCATCGAGGTGTCATTGCTGATACCGCTTGTCGGCTGCGGCGGGAACTGGCGTGCCGGGGCCGGTTGCATCGGCGCCGGTCGTGTAACCGGAGTGCTTGCCGTTGATGTTGCCGTCGATGCCGGCACCGGCAGCGATGCTGCGGCAGCTGGCACTTGCATCGGTACGACTGGCGCCGGGGGCTGGAGGGCAGGCGCGCTCACTACGGTGGGTGTGGCCGGCGTGGGTTCGATGCGCGGCGTCAACGCCGGAACCTGTTCTTCCTCGTTCATCGGCGTGTCCGCGGTTTCGACCACAGCGTCTGGTGATGCCGTGTTCGCTGGCTCGCGTTTGGCCCACCAGCCAGCCAGCACCAGCAGTGCGGAAACCAGCAGCGCCGGCAGTAACCACGCGCTCAGTGCGCGGGGGCGCGCCGCCGGTGCTGGTGGCAGTTCCATTGCCACATCGGGGGCCAGACCGCGGCGGCGTTCGGCTTCGGATTTGCGCAGGGCTTCCAGGATCAGTGACATCGGGTCAGTCCAGTACGCGCAGCAGGCGGGGGCCGGGTAATTCATTGCCCAGCGACATCAACGTCAGCGGTCCGGCGATGCCGTCTGCCGGCAACCCGCGCGCCTGCTGCACGGTCTTGATCGCGGCGCGCAAGGGGTCATCAAATGGTGCACTGCTTGCCGCATTGGTCCCGGGCAGAACCTGTTGGCGCACCCAGTCCACGGCCGGGCCGCTGGTGCCCAGGCGGGGCGTAGATGCCAGCATGGCCGGGCCGCGCCACAGGCTGGCGTAACGACCATCCCAGCGCGCCAGCAACTGCACGCGGTCGATGTCCAGGGTGCGCTCACCGATGCGGATGCGCGCGCGCCTCGCATCCGCGCCCAACAGCAGCGCCCAGGCATCTGTGCCCGCGTCATGCAGGCGCAGCAACACCGGGCGATCCAGCGCCAGCAACGTGTCCAGGCTTGTACTGCCCTGCACGCAATGCACCTCGGGAATGGCTACCGATGTGCAAGGACCCGCGGGGTCGACCGTAATGCTGTCGGCAGGCAGCTGCCACAGCGCCAGCAGGGCCTGCCAGGCGGGGAGAGGGGTGTCACTGGTTGCCCTGATCAACTGGGTCAGGCCGGTGGCGTCGAGATTCGTGCCTGGCGTCGAGATGCGGCCTGACATCGGGGTGGTTGCTGCCGCGCCTTGCGCCACCATGGTCTGGGCTGCGGCCGGTGCCGGTGCCGGCGTGCCACGGAACTGGGTCGCGGCAACCACGGCAACAGCCACGATGCCCGCCGCCGCAAGCCATGGCCACCGGATGCGTCCCGCCGCGGGTGGCAGCACCTCATCGGCCGCAGCATCCACCAGGCGCGCATCGATTGCAGCGGCATCGCGCGCATAGCCGGCCAGCAACGCGCGTTCGGCGATCACATTGATGAGCCGCGGTACGCCGCCCGCGCGCACATGCAGGCGCTGCACAGCCTGGGCGGTAAACGGGAAACGCGTACCACCGGCGACCCGCCAGCGATGGCGCAGGTAGGCCTCGGTCCCGCGCGCATCCAGCGGCGTGAGGTGGTAACGCGCGGTGATGCGCTGGGCCAACTGGCGCAGATCCGGGCGCGCCAGCATGTCGCGCAGTTCGGGCTGGCCCAGTAACAGGATCTGCAGCAACTTCTGGGTATGTGTTTCCAGGTTGGTCAGCAGGCGCACTTGTTCCAGTGCGTCGGCCGGCAGGTTCTGTGCCTCGTCGATCAACACAACCACCCGCAGACCCTGGGCATATGCATCGAGCAGATACACATTGAGTGCATCGATCAGCGACTTGCTGCTGCCGCGCTTGCCCTCAATGTCGATGTGCAGTTCTTCGCAGATCGTCTCCAGCAGTTCCAACGCGTCCTGGCGTGGATTGAGCACCAGCGCGATGCGGGTGTCTTCCGGCAATTGTTCCAGCAGCAGCCGGCTCAGCGTGGTCTTGCCGGTGCCGACCTCACCGGTGAGCTGGACGAAACCGCCGCTGCCGCCCTTGTCGACACCGAATAGCAGGTGCGCCAACGCGTCGCGGTGGCGTTCGCTGAGATGCACGAAACGCGGGTCCGGCGTGATCGAGAATGGGGCTTCGTGCAGGCCGTAGTAGCCGAGATACATACGCAGGCAGCAGTCTGGGGAGGCGCTAGCCTGCCATGTCCGCCCGATTGACGCGACCCGGCAGGCCGGTCAGGCGACGTTTCAATCGGTGAATTGCCTGGCTTCGCTGACGCCCAGAACTTCGGGATGCTCCACCACGTGCTCCTCTGTCTTCCTGTGCGCAAACAAACCTTGCGCGAACACGACGCCCAGAATGATTGCCACGCCCGCATAAAAACGCCCGCTGAGGTCGTGCTGTTCACCGAACAGGATCGCCGCCAGCACGATGGCGTAGATCGGCTCCAGGTTCACCGATAGCTGCGCGGTGAACGCACTCAGGTGGCGCAATGCGACCAGGCACAGGGCGAACGGGAACAACGTGCACACCAGCGACAACAACAGCAGCCATGCGCTGTCCGTCGCGGAAGGCAGGACCAGCAGCGGGCCGGCAAATGCAGGCACCAGCAATGGCATCAAGGGGGCGAGCACTGTCAGGGTGAGTGTGCCCGCGCCGAGTTCCAGCGCCGTCACCGTCAGCGGATCGCCGGCCTCCACCATTCGCTTGTTGAGCGTACCGAACAGCGCCACGAAGAATGCCGAGGCGACCCCCGCGATGATCCCCGCATGCATGTCCTCGGGCACGCCGCCTACGATCAGCCAGATGCCGGGCAACGAGAACAGGCCCAAGGCAAAGTCGCGTGGCTGGAAACGCTGGCGGGTCAGCAGCGGCTCGACCAGCGCGGTCATTGGCGTGGCAAACGCGATGCAGGTCGCGGCGACCGAGGCATTCGACAACTTGATTGCGCCATAAAACGTCAGCCAGTGCAGCGCCACCAGCGCGCCGATGCCGGCATACGCCCAACGCACGCGGCCAGGCATGGCGGCAATCCCGCGCCAGACGCGCGGCACCAACGCCAGCACCACGGCGACGATGAGCATCCGCCACCACACCAACGGCAACGCCGGCAGTGAAATGAGCTTGCCAATGATCGCGGTGAATCCCCACAGCAGCACGCACAGGTGGATCTGCCAGAGCGCCTTGCTGGTGTTGTTCGTCGCCATGCGCGGATTATCAGGGGTTCCTTGCTTCGGGCAATGCGCCATGACCAATGGCGCATCGGCGCTACGCCAGGCTGCGGCATACTCGGCGCTTCAACAGGGAGGCATGCATGCGCTTTACGACACTCGCGTTGGCGGTTGGACTCACTCTTGCAGTTGCTGCGCCGCTGCATGCTCAACAGGCACAACAGGCGCCGCCAGCGCCGCCGATCCGCATCGACGACAGCGTGGCACCGCTGCCGCGCCCGACGCCGGATGCCGCGCAACTGCGCGAGTTCGATGCCTTTGTCGATGCGGTGCGCAAGGAGTTTGACGTGCCCGGGGTTGCGGTTGCCATCGTGCAGGACGGCAAGATCATCATGGAACGCGGCTACGGTCCGCGCGAGATGGGCAAGCCGGCGCAAGTGGACGCGAACACCATGTTCGCCATTGCCTCCAACACCAAGGCGTTCACCGCCGCATCGCTGAACATGCTGCAGGACGACGGCAAGCTGAAACTGACCGATCGCGTTATCGATCATCTGCCGTGGTTCCGCATGTCGGATCCCTACGTAACCCACGAGATGCGTCTCCGCGACCTGCTGGCGCACCGCAGCGGATTGAGTCTGGGCGCAGGTGACCTGCTGTATTGGCCAACCACGACCTATACCACCCGCGAGGTCGCAGAACGCCTGAAGGACGTGCCACTGACTGGCGGCTTCCGCGAGCAATACGCCTACGACAACATCCTGTTCGGTGTGGCCCAGTTGGTGGTCGAACAGGCTTCGGGCATGTCGTACAAGCAGTTCCTGCAGACCAGGATCCTGCAGCCACTGAACATGGACGAGACTCGTTTCAACAGCGATGACCTCAAGCCGGGCGACAACGTCGCTACCGGCCATGCGCGCTATGACTTCAAGGACCTGCGCCCGGTCGGCGTGACCAGCTGGCGCAACGTGTCAGGCGCGGGCGGCATGTATTCCAGCGTGCATGACCTGACGAAATGGATGAATTTGCAACTGGCTGGTGGAGTCATTTCAGGCCAGGGTGATTCGGCGGAGCGGCTGTTCACCGCAGCGCGCCAGCGCGAAATGTGGACGATGCTCACACCGATCCCGGTCGGCAAACCATCGGTGCCGGAACTTGCGCCCGCGATGCCGAACTTCATGGGGTACGGGCAGGGCTGGAACCTGTCCGACTACGCCGGAAATCGGATGGTCTGGCATACGGGCGGCTGGCCGGGGCAGGTGTCCCGGCTGACCCTGTTGCCGGACAGGAACATCGGCGTGATCGTGCTCACAAGTGCGGAGCTGGGTGTCGCGTTCCACGCGGTGACCTACCGCGCGCTGGACATGATGCTGGGGCGCAATGGCACCGACTGGCTGTCGGCATATGGCAAGTCATACGCCAAGTCGCAAGCCAATGCGGATGAGTCCTGGCAGAAGCACTTGGCCAAGCGCGACGCGGATAGCAAGCCGTCCCTGGCGCTGGCGAGCTATGCCGCGACCTATCGCGACCCGTGGTATGGCGATGTGCTGATCCGCCAAGGCGCGAGAGGTTTGGAGATGCAGTTCAGCATGACCCCCGAGCTGCTGGGTGATATCACCCATTGGCAGCACGACACGTTCATGGTGCGCTGGCGCGACCGCAGCTTGAACGCTGATGCGTTCGTGAACTTCACGCTGGACGCCGACGGCGCAATCCGTGAAATGCGTATCGAGCCAGTGTCGCCGCTGACCGACTTCAGCTTCGACTTCCAGGACCTGCGGCTGGTACCGGTCAAGGCACCAGTGAAGTCCTGATCCAAAAAAGCGGAAAAAAAGTGTGGTCAATTTGTGGTTTCGCGGCACGAAACCCCACTCTGATCCCACGTTTGCAGCGCGCAGCCTGCGCTTACATGCTCGCGTTTGCGGCCGCAGCCTCGGCGCGCGTGCCCGGCTTGACGGTGTGGCGCGGGATACAGTCGTCGTCCAGCAGGGATTCAATGCGGTTGAAGACCTCGGCGCGCGAGAAGGGTTTCTTCATGAAATCATCGGCGCCGATGCGCTGCACATAGAACTGCTCGGTTGCCTGCGCGTTGCCGCTGATCATGATGATCGGCAGGTGCTTGGTGATCGGATCGCGGCGCAGCGTGCGCAGCGCCCTGAAGCCGTCCATGCCCGGCAGCACGATGTCCAGGAAGATCAGGTCGGGAACTTCACGGCGGGCGATTTCGATTCCGCTTTCTGCGTCGAAGGCCTCAATCACGTCCAGCTGATTTTGTTGCAGCATGCGTTTGAGCAGGGCAACGATCGTCGGTGAGTCGTCGATCACCAGCACCCGCGTACCTGGCCGTGGTTTGCGACGAATGCGATCGCGGCGCTCGGGACCGCCATGGTCGGGCTCTTCCGGTACAGCGGTAGCGGAGTCTTCTGGTCGTCCTGTTGCCGCTTCTGGTGACAACAAATCAGGTGGCACCAATTGATGGGGTACCGGTGTGGGCGGCGCCGCGGCAGGTGCGACCAGGGCTGACGGTGCCTGTACAGCAGCGTCAGCGTCCTGCATGGGCTTGGGAAACACCGGTGCGACGTAGGGCGTGCGACTTGGGGCCGCTTTCGCGGACGCCTGGGGCGGCACCTTCTTGCGTTTAAGGAAATCAAAGAACGCCACGTGTCCTACCCCAACTAAACGCAAACGATGGGGGATTCTAGTCTGCCCTGACGATGTTTGCCCGGATCAGCGTCGTGAGTGCATGTCCTGCGCCAGCAAATACATCCCGATCAGCCGGGCGATGCGGCTCCAGGCGAGCGCCGCAGCAATACCGAAACCGGCCAGCATCGACAGGACGAAACCCAGTCCGGTGTTGGCGTCGATGTGTTGGCGCACGCCGATCATCAGCACCGCCAGCAGCAGGCCAGCAACCGTAGTCACCAAATACAGGGACAGCACCGCAACGGGCCGGCGCAACAACATTTTCAGGCCACGCCACCAGGCCTTGAGCGCTGAACGCAGGCGCCCGTCGGCAGCCAGCCAGCCACGGCCGGCTTCAAGGCTGGCGTGTGCCAACACCCACAGCAAGCCGCCAACAATCCATCCGATGCGGCGGCCGGTATCCAGCTCGGATGCCAGTACCGCTTGTTCGTTGGCGGTCTCGTTGACGCCCATGATGGTGACTGCAGCCAGGATCGCGACGCCCAGCGGGATCACCGACCAGAGCAGCATGCGCAGCATCGGGCCGTATTCGCTGATGCCACCGCGAATCAAGTCGCCGAAACCCAGTGTTGCCGGGCTGCGGGCGGCGGCCACGGCGGCTCCAGTCAGGAAGGGCGCAAGCAGCAGCATCAGGACTGTTGCGACCTGCATACCTCCAGCCAACGGTGGTGTATCTCGCGCCATCATTGCTTCGATCAGAAGCGCCGGGGCCTTGCCGCTGCCGACCGCGTCACCTAGCAGGGAGTTGTCCAGGACGCCTCCGAGCCAATTCAAGACTGGCAGTGCGCCAATCAAGGCGCATAGGCCGGTGACGGCAATCCAGAGCAGCCAGAGCCGCCATTGCATGGCGCCGCGCAGTGCTTGTGATAGAGCGGTATGGGCGCGCAGTGGTGAGTTTGCAGAATTCATCAAGGCGCGCCTCAGACCGTAGCCAACAGGGCAAACAAGGATTGCAGCAGGGTTGCGAAATCACCGAACCAGCGCCGCGAGGCGCTTGCGTCGGCCTTGACCGTGCGGCTGTCGTTGAGCTTGGACTGGTCCATGTGCAGCACATTGTCGGGATCCAGTTGCGCTGACACCGCCTTGGCTGGCCCGACGAACGTGAAGCGCTGCCAGCTTCCGGAGCTTGTGACCGGCATGTCGCGGTGGCTGCCATCGGCAAAGTTCACCCGCAGGGTCTGCGGCATCGCAGGGCCTTCACGGCGAACCACGACCACGGTTCTGTATGGGAATGCACCTTCCCAGTCCTTCGCGTTCGGATGCTTGGCTTCCCAGGCCTTGCGGCTGTCGCTGATGTGTTTGTCCACCTGTTTGTTGCCAAGCAGCATCTGCTTGCCTTGCACCATGCGGTAGCCACTCAGCGGCAGGATTTCCTGGCTGTCGATGCTGGTCACGCGGTCATCGAACCGTCCTGTGCCGTAGATGAAATGATTGAAATTGGCTTCAACGATATCGCGCTTGCCGGTGCCTTCCGCCAGCGCTTCGCGCAAGTCGGCCACTGACGGATGACGGAACTTCCAGCGTTCGTAATACAGCTGCATCGCGCGTTCCATCGCCGGTGTGCCGACCATGGACTCGATTTGCAGCATGAGCGTGGCGGTGCGCGTGTAGACGGTGCTGAAGCTGCCGCTGGAGAGGCGCGACCAGGCGTTGTCACCCAGCGGATCGGCCGGGTCACCCAGGTTGGCGCCCAGCCGCTCCATGGCGAACACATCGTCCAGCGCAATGTTGATGCCAAGGCGCCGCAACCACGATGGCGTCGGGTTGATGACGCTCTTGCGGGCACGCATCATGCGCTGGTCCCAGTACTCGTTCATGCCCTCGTCGAGCATGGGTTCCTCGAACTCGTTCGATCCGATGATTCCGTAGAAATAGTCGTGGCCGAACTCATGGACGGTCACGAAATCCAGCATGAAGCGACCTGCGGTGCCGGGCTCGACCTGCGAGGTACTGTCGGCGGTGAAGAACGTCGGATATTCCATGCCGCCGGCCTCGTCCGCGCCATGGGGCGGAACCACTGCGGTTACGGTCTTGTACGGGTAAGGCCCAAGCGTCTCGGAAAAGTACTTCAACGAGTCGATGGTCGCCTGCAGCACGGGTTCGGCATTGAAGTCGTACTCGGGCGTATAAAGCACACTCACCAGCACCGGGCCGTTCGGGCCATTCCAGGTCCTGGTCAACGGCTTGGCGTAACGCTTGTCGGCGGTCCAGGCGAAGTCGTGCACATCGCCCTGCACATAGCGCGAAGTCACCTTGCCGTCGCGTTCGACTGGCTTGCCGGTCAGCACACCAGTTGCGCCGACGGTATAGCCTTTGGGCACGGTCAGGCGCACGTCGTAATTGCCGTAGTCGGCATAGAACTCGCTGTGCAGGTGGAACTCGTGTGCATTCCAGCGCGGGGCAGTGGCACCGCGTTCGCCGGGCAGTTCCAGCACGGCGATCTTCGGGAACCACTGGCCGACCAGATGGAAACTGCCGTAATAACCAGTGCGCGCGACCACGCGCGGCAATTGGTCGAAGAAGTCAATGTTCAGTTCAGTGGTGGCGCCTGCAGCAACGGGTTGTGGCAGGTCGATGCGAACCACGCTGCGGTCAGTCGATGGACCGCCATCGGGCTGCACGAAGGTCCATTTCGCTGCGGCGCCGCCTTGCTGCACCTTGTCCAGGCGGATAAAGCCGAACCCGCCATCCTTGGTCTTGACGTTGCTGCGGAAGCCGCTCTCGCTGGCGCGCTGCTCGGTCATGAACGTGCTGCCCGGGCCTTCGAATCCGTTGAGATACATGTGCAGGTAGATGCTGCACACCGGCTGCGCGCTGCGGTTGCGCCACCGCACAGTCTGCTTGCCGGTGATGGTGTGCTTGACCGGGTCCAGGGTGGCGTCGATGGAATAGTCGACGACGCGATCTGACAGGGTGGCCTCAGTGCCGGTGCGCGCGCCGCCCCAGGCATCGATGCTGCTGGCGACTTTGACCGATGCGGCATCGGTGCCGGCCATCATGATCACGGGACATGCAGGCGCATTTTGTGCCGCCGGCGTTGCCGCATGCAACAGCGGCGAATAGAAGGTTGAAGCGGCAAGCAAGATGGCAGCAACACGCGATAGATGCATGACTAAGTCCAGCAGGGTGGCGGCACGGAGCCTCCAAGAGTGACCGCGCGCCACCCTGCTGACAAGATGCAGAAGGTCACGCTCCGCGCTCATTTCACACGTTGCTTTTGCATCCAGCTATTGCGTTACTCCTCGTCCCCCTCGAACTCCACAAGCACGTCAAGATCGAATGCCAGCGCTTCGACTGCCTGTCGCACCTTGCGTCCGGCCGCCGGGTTGGGCACGTCCACCTCGATTTCGTGCATGTCGGGGCCGCTGAGATCGCTCAATCCAGCCGAGCTTGAATCAGGGTCGTCCATATGCGGCATGAGGTCGGCGATTTCCTCGACATGTTCGATGCCGTCAATGCTTTGCAACAGGTTGGAAATGGCGCGAACGCTGTCTTCGCTGCCGGTGATGCGCATCTTCATCATGGCCATGGGGTTGCTCCTGGTAGGGGGTTTTCAGGCTAGGCGGAGGCGAGCGAACGCCAAGTGATGGCAACGGAGGCATCCGCTACCTGCGCCTGTGCCACGGCAAATTCAGCCGCCATGCCAAGCATTGCCGGCGAGACGTATCTGCGATGTACCTGATCGATGCTTGCCATATAAATGCGTCCAAACCAGTTCCTGCATTGCACGCGGGTTGCCAGGGTGATGTGCACGTTGTCGCCCTGCATGCGCACTCCGACGCAGGAGCGGAAGCGCAGGTGGCGATCGTCAGCGCCCAGCAGGACCTGTGCATGCTGTCCACAGGTATCGACGGATTGTTCAAGCACCGGATATTTGTCCTGGAACAGATTGCATCGCTCGGTCGACAGCAGCGAGGAAACCGGACAGCCGAGCGGCGAGGTGCGCAGCTGGAGCGGCCTGACCAGCACGTTGCGCAGCTGCATGAGCCAGGAAACACCGCTCGGTCGATTCAGCAGGAAGCCTTCGAGCACATCGGCCAGCACGGCAGGCGCAGTCACGCCGTGCAAGGACGAAGCACGCAAGGTCAGTTCGAACGCATCCTCATGTTCGAAATGCCCGGCGAATTGCGCCGTCAGCAGCGAACCTATTGGCAATTCCGTAAGCTCCACGACCACAGGCTTGTGTTGACCGATGAAGCCACCGGTCGGCCGCAAGCCAGCAAAAAAGCTTCGCAGGTGCCCGACCACGTGACGCACGCTGCTGCAGATCGCGCTGTGCAGGCCGCCCGCAGGTGCGTCGAGCGACAACGTCACCGTCGGCACGCGTGCATGATCGATTGGGTTGGTTTGCAGGTAGTCGAGTACTGACCGCGGCAAGGATTCGGTCAGGCTGGGGATATCTGCCTGGCCCGCGGCAACCAGCGCGGCAAGCGCGGGATCGTCGATGCCGACCAGCTCATCGGCATGGCAGGACAGCGCGAACAACGCCGGGTGCGATGCGTCTTGCCGCAACGGAACGAACTGATGCCAGGTGCCACCGCCGAAGCGCGCCGTGAAAAGACAGTCCGGCGGTATATCCACGTAATTCAGGGTATCGACGAATTGGCCTGACGATGCCTGCAAATGCGCTAGCGATGCCGTGGAAAAGCGCAGCTGCGCACCGACGCTACCCGAGATCGCGGTGAA
>Ga0136639_10000770_pt1 | contig 11046 bp, 12 predicted proteins | sample AntDrymUQ8592106_2_FD_113739 | JGI IMG/M metagenome (GOLD analysis project Ga0136639, IMG submission 113739) | Polar desert sand microbial communities from Dry Valleys, Antarctica - metaG UQ859 (21.06) | ecosystem: Environmental > Terrestrial > Soil > Desert | place: Antarctica: Dry Valley...
CGGTTTCTTCGGTCGGGCTGACAGGATTTGAACCTGCGACCCCTTGACCCCCAGTCAAGTGCGCTACCAAGCTGCGCCACAGCCCGAAACACCCGGCCGATGGAGCACGTGGCCAGGCGCGTGAACACTACAACAGGGCCGTCGTCGTGGCGGAATCGGGTTCACCTGACGGCGCCGCTGTCCTCCGAGACCTTCAGCGAGGAGGTGTCGACGGCGACGAACGCAGAGGCCGGGATGCTCTTCAGGTCCTCGATCAGCTGCTCGGGCCAGGCGGCGTGCTGCTCGCCCTGGAAGAACCACGGGGAGCCGTTGTCGGCGAGCACCAGGCCATAGGTCTTCAACGCGATCACCACCCGCTGGGCGTACGACGACAGGCCGGCCGCCGACCAGCTCGCGCGGAGGCGGAACCGGGCGCCCATGGGTGGGTAGGCCAGGCTCGTGCGGGAGCCGGCGTCGTGGCGGGCCGGCCACAGGTGGTGCTTGCTCGTGACGTCGGTCGTGAACCGGATCGCGTGGTCGATGTCGTCGTCGCGGACCTCGTTCCACCGCAGGAGTCCCGGGAGGATCGGCAGGCCCGCGGCATCGGCCGAGGTCCAGCCCTCGGGGCGCAGGGCATTGCTGCGCAGGGACCAGACGGCCCCTGACCCGGCCCGCCAGCGACCGGAGCGCGCGCGCGTGTCGTAGGTCTCGTAGAGCCGGCAGCGTCCGCGGTCGACGATGATCGCGTGCCGGTCCCCATCCGAGGAGCGGCCGCCCTCGATGCGGGTGTCCGGGCCCAGCGGGTAGCGCACCCGGTCGGACTCGGCGGCGTAGGCGAACCGCACGGGCACCCGCTGGTGGCTCGAGCGCACCACGGTGACCGGGATGCCGTAGTCGGGGCCGTCCCCGAAGGACGGGCCGAAATCAGGATGCAGGTCGGTCGAGGTGGACATGTGCGAGAGCCACTGCGTGCTGCGGGCATGCACGGGCAGCGCCGACACATCGGCGTGCCACCAGCTGTCGGCAGGGAACACCGGGCAGGCCGTCGACGCGACGGGCGCACCTGCCGCGGGAGGGAGGAGCACCGACAGGGCCAGCACCCCCACCACGGTGGCGATCCGGATCCTCATGGTGCTCTCCCGTCCTGGGCTACCGCTTGCGCTTCTCGCGCGGACGCTGCGTGAGCAGGATCGGCGTGCCGGCGAAGCCGAACTCCTCACGCAAGCGTCGTTCAATGTAGCGCTCGTAGCCGGCGTCGAGCTTGCCGCTCGTGAACAGCACGAACGTCGGGGGCGCCGACGCCGCCTGGGTCCCGAAGAGGATCTTGGGCTGCTTGCCGCTGCGCACCGGGTGTGGGTGCTCGGCGACGAGCCGACCGAGGAACGCGTTGAGCGTGCCGGTGGAGATGCGGGTCTCCCAGCCGGCCAGCGCCTTCTCGATCGCCGGGACGAGCCGGTCGACGTGCCAGCCGGTGCGTGCGGTGATGTTGATCCGCGGCGCCCACTGCACCTGCACGAGGTCACGCTCGATCTCGCGCTCGAGGTAGTAGCGGCGCTCCTCGTCGACCAGGTCCCACTTGTTGAACGCGATGACCAAGGCGCGGCCCGCGTCGCGGATCGTCTGGATGATCCGGATGTCCTGCTCGGACAGCGACTGCCCACCGTCGACGACGAGGACCGCGAGCTCTGCGCGGTCGATGGCGGTAGTCGTACGCAGGGAGGCGTAGTACTCGTGACCGGACGCCTCCTTGACCCGCTTGCGGATGCCCGCGGTGTCGATGAAGCGCCAGGTCTGGCCGCCGAGCTCGATCAGCTCGTCGACCGGGTCGACGGTGGTGCCGGCGACGTTGTCGACCACGACACGGTTCTCCCCCGCCAAGCGGTTGAGCAGCGAGGACTTGCCGACGTTGGGCTTGCCGACGATCGCGATGCGGCGCGGTCCACCGACCTGTCCGATGCGCTCCGGCGGCGGCTCGGGCAGCGCGTCGAGGATCGCGTCGAGCATGTCGCCCGAGCCGCGGCCGTGCAGCGCGGAGACGGGGTAGGGCTCGCCGAGCCCGAGGTTCCAAAGCCCGAAGGCCTCGGCCTCCGTGCGCTGGTCGTCGACCTTGTTGGCGGCCAGTACGACCGGTTTGCCGGACTTGCGCAGGATCTTGACGACCGCCTCGTCACCGTCGGTGATGCCGACTCCCGCATCGACGACGAAGAGCACGGCGTCGGCCAGGGACACCGCGATCTCGGCCTGCTCGGCGATGCTCAGCGCCAGGCCCTTCGCATCCGGGTTCCAGCCACCGGTGTCGACGACGGTGAAGGCGCGGCCGTTCCAGTTGGCGTCGTAGGAGACGCGGTCACGGGTCACCCCCGGCACGTCCTCGACGACCGCCGCGCGGCGGCCGATGATCCGGTTGACCAGCGTCGACTTGCCCACGTTGGGCCGGCCCACCACTGCCAGGATGGGCACCGGCCCGTCGGTCGTCGTCTCGTCGGGCTCCAGCGTCTCGCTCACGTCGTCGTTCCTGTCACGCCACCGGAGGGGTCGGGCAGCTGCTCGCCGGCTGGGAGCGGGCCCGGGAGGCTACGGCCGGTGGCCGCCAGCGCCTCACGTAGATCATGGAGCATGCGCTCGCGCAGCTCGAGGGAGGCCCGCTCGACGTGGTCGCGTCGGCGGGGCCAGGGGGTCGGGTCGAGGGCGTACGGCGCCGCGAACACCAGGTCCAGGCGGCGACCGCGCGCGGGGATCGAACTGGTGTGTCCCCCCGGCTCGCGCGTGCCGATCAGGCTCACCGGGACGATCGGCGCACCGGAGACGAGCGCGAAGTAGGCGGCCCCCCGGTGGAAGCGGTCCAGCTCGCCGGCGCCACGGTGGCCCTCGGGGAAGATCCCCACGGCTCCTCCGTCACGCAGCACGCGCAGGGTCAGCTTTGCCGCATTCGGGTCGGTGGCACCGCGATCGAGCGGGATCTGGCCGGAGTAGTGGAGGAAGCGGCCGAGTCGACCGGCGAACATCTCGATCTTCGTCAGCGCGTGGACGGGTCTCGGCGCGAAGGTCGCCAGCAACGGTCCATCGATGATCCCGACGTGGTTGGCCGCGAAGATCACCGGCCCCGTCGCAGGGACGTTCTCGGCGCCGTGGACGTGCACGTCGTAGCGACGACGCAAGAGCCAGCGCGCCACCGGCCGCAGGCCACGCAGCATCCGCGTGGGCGGGTGGGGCGTCGTGGTCGTGCGCGGCAGGGCATCGTGGACGCTCATGACTGCGCCGCGAGGACCAGCCCGACGACGAGGTCGATGACCTCCTCCAGGGAGTACGGCGTGGTGTCGACGTGGACGGCACCGTCGGCCCTGACGAGGGGTGCGGTCGCGCGGCCGGAGTCGATGCGGTCGCGCTCGGCGAGGACCTGCGCGGTCGTGGCGACGTCGGAGCCGCCCTGCTCGGCGGCCCGGCGCAGGGCACGGGCCTCGGTGTCGGCGGTGAGGTAGAGCTTGACGTCGGCCTGGGGCCACACGACCGAGCCGATGTCACGGCCCTCGACGACGATGGCGCCGCCCGAGATGATCTCGCGCTGGAGGTCGAGGAGACGGGCACGGACGGCCGGCACGGTGCTCACGGGCGAGACGTTGCGGGTGACCTCGTCGCTGCGGATGGCCACGGCCACGTCCACGCCGTCGATCTGGATCGTGGGGCACGCGGGGTCGGTGCCGGAGAGGATCGGCGCCTCGTCACAGCGCGCAGCGACGGCCTGGGCGTCGTGGACGTCGATGCCCTCGCGCAGCATCCACCAGGTGATGGCGCGGAACTGCGCGCCGGTGTCGAGATAACGCAGTCCGAGCCGGGTCGCGACGCCACGGCAGGTGCTCGACTTGCCGGACCCGGAGGTCCCGTCGACGGCCACCACCACACGAGACCCAGCACTGCTCACCACGGGAGGGGACCTTACCGGTGAGTGACCCATCCCCGGGATTCGAGAGAGGCCGACAGGTGGTCGATCCGGTCGACGTCGACGACCAGCTCGACGAGTCCGACCGGGCGGCCCTGGTCGTGGTCGATGCGGACGTCCTCGATGTTGACCTCGCTGGCGCCGGCGTCGGCGAACAGCCGGGCCAGCTCGCCGGGGTGGTCGGGCACCGCCACGAAGACCGTGCCGCTGGGTCGCGCCGGCCCGCCGTGCTTGCCCGGGATCGCCCGGGTGCCGGCGACACCCCGGGTCAGGACTGCTTCCAGGCCGGGGCGGTCCCCCGCGCTCAACGCCTCGATGAGCGTGTCGAGGCGCTCGCGCACGCCCGTCAGCAGGGCCGAGACCGCGGTGGCGTTGGCCGCGACGATCTGGCCGTAGAGGCGAGGGTCACCCGCAGCCACCCGGGTGACGTCACGCACACCCTGGCCAGAGAGTGCGAGGTGGTCGGTGGGGGCGTCGGCGAGAGCTCCCGCCGCGAGCGAGGCCAGGAGGTGCGGCAGGTGGGACGTCCGGGCGACGGCCAGGTCGTGCTCGTCGGGCGTCAGTCGCACCGGTACGGCGCCGCAGAGCCGCGCGAGCGCCTCCACCAGCTCGACCGCCCGGGGATCGGCCGTGGCGTGCGGGGTGATCGCCCACGGACGGCCGTCGAAGAGCGACGCGCTCGCTGCCAGGGGGCCCGACCGTTCGCTGCCCGCCATCGGGTGCGCCCCGACGTACCGCTCCAACGCGGGGTGCTCGGCGACCGCCGCGAGCGGGTCTGCCTTGATACTGCCGACGTCGGTGACGAAGCCTCCGGAGTCGAGCGCGCGGGCGATCTCGGCACCCAGGTGATCAGGGGGTACGGCGACCACGACCAGCTGGGCCCGGTCGGCTTCGGTGGTGACGCGGCCGGCGCCCAGCCCGGAGGCGGTGCGCAGGTGGTCGGCGGAGAGGTCGGTCAGCAGGACCTCGAGTCCCGCTCGGCGACAGGCCAACCCGATGGACGCCCCGATCAGGCCGACTCCGATGATCTCGACCGGCCCGACGAGCGCCTCACTCATCCGGGACGGACCTGATCCGGGTGAGGTCGGAGCGCAGCGCGGCCGCCCCGTGGAGGTAGACGTGGGTGATGTCCGCGCGAGGCAGGTCGGTCTCGACGTGGGCCATCATCCGGACCACGCGGGGCATGGAGCCCTCGATCTCGAGCTCGCGGGCGCAGATCAGCGGCACCTCGCCGAAGCCGAGGCCGCGCGCTGCATAGGCAGGGAACTCGGAGACCAGGTCGCTGGTGGCAGTGAAGATCACCGAGATGAAGTCGTCGACCCCCAGACCGTTGGAGGTCATCACGTCGGTGACCATCTCGGAGACCCGCTCGAGCATCTGCTCACGCACGTCCTCGTCGAGCTGGGTCGCTCCCCGCACCGCTCGCACTGCCACGTCTGCTCCTCGTCTCGCGTCCTCTGGTCGCTGGCAAGGCTAGTGCCCGGGGATGGGGCGACGATCGGCGTGTCGTCAGGCGGCCTCGGCGGCAGTGGCGGTGAGCTGTGGGAGATCCGGCTGACGCACCATCGCCCACCAGCCACCGCCCACCCGAGCGACCACGCGAGACCCCCACCGGGCGGTGACCTGTGGGAGATCCGGACGAGCCGACATCGCCCAGGACCCACCGCTCCCCGTCGAGGCCGCCTACCCCAGCCGTACGACGGATCAGAGCTGGGCGTTGTCGAGCAGCTCGCCCAGCTCGTCGTTGGTGAGGTCGCGCAAGCCGCCGCTCGGCAGCTGGGCCAGCTGGACGGGGCCGATGGCGGTGCGGGTGAGCCGACGCACCGGGTGGTCGAGCTGCTCGAGCAGGCGCCGCACGATGCGGTTGCGACCCTCGTGGATGACCAGCTCGACGATCGACTTCGCACCGCGACCGCGCCCGGAGACGCTGATGATCCTGGCCCCGGTCACCGTGACCGGACCGTCGTCGAGCGTGACGCCCTCGAGCAGCTCGGCCACGGTCGCCTTGGTGACCTCGCCGTCGACCTCGGCGACGTAGGTCTTGTCCACCTCGTAGGAGGGGTGGGCCATGCGCTGGGCGAAGTCGCCGTCGTTGGTGAGCAGCAGCAAGCCCGAGGTGTCGGTGTCGAGCCGGCCGACGTGGAAGAGGCGCTCGGGTCGGTGCGAGACCACGTCGGTGATCGTGCGCCGCCCTTCGGGGTCCGACATCGTGGACACGACACCCCGCGGCTTGTTGAGCACGAGGTAGACCAGCTCGGAGACCGGAGGCAGCCGCTTGCCGCTGACCCGGATCACGGCCGTGCGAGGGTCGACCTTGGTGCCCAGGCGGGTGATCGTCTCGCCGTCGACGACGACCTCGCCGTCGAGCATCAGCTCTTCGCACTTGCGTCGGGACGCGACCCCCGACTGAGCGAGCAGCTTCTGCAGGCGGATCAGACCGTCCTCGTCGGTGGCGATCTCGCGGCTCATGGCTGGTCCTCGTTCACGGCAGCATCCTCCGGCACGGCCGAGTCGGCCACCGCAGCGGCCTCGACTGCGGCCTCGCCAGCGGACCCGGCTGCGCTCTCGTGGGGCATCTCGGAGGCCGCCATCTCGGCGAGCTCGTCCTCGAGGTCGTCGAGGTCGGGAAGGTAGGGCGCGAGCTCGGGCAGGTCGTCGAGGGAGGTGACCCCGATGCGCTCGAGGAAGTAGGTCGACGTGCGGAACAGGTTGGCGCCCGTTTCGCCGTCCTGCCCGGCCTCCTGCACCAGCCCGCGCGAGATCAGCGTGCGCATGACGCCGTCGACGTTGACGCCACGGATCGCGGAGACCCGGGCCCGCGACACCGGCTGCTTGTAGGCCACGACAGCGAGGGTCTCCAGCGCTGCGTTCGTCAGCCGCGCCTGCTGGCCCTCCAGCACGAACGCCTCCACCACCGCGGCGTACTCGTCACGCGAGTAGAACCGCCACCCGCCCCCGACGTTGCGCAGCTCGAAGCCACGCCCCTGCTCGGTGTAGTCCGCCGCCAGCGCGTGCAGCGCGGCGGTCACCTCCTCGGCGGGATAGCCCACGGCCGAGGCCAGGCTGACGTCGTCGAGCGCCTGGTCGGAGACCATCAGCACCGCCTCCAGCGACGGCCGCAGCTCCGCCACCGGTACGGCGAGCAGCTCGCCCTCCTCGCTGGCCGGACCTGCGTCGGTCGGGGTCGCGTCGGTCGGGCCTGCGTCGGTCGGGGTCGCGTCGGTCGTGGACTCAGTCATGGTGTCTCCTCGTCGACGGGCACGTCGGCATCAGTGTCGGCCTCGGGCGGCGCCCCGTCGAACTCATCGGTGATCTCGATCTCGTCGTCGTCGCTGCCGGTCCAGCGGACGGTCAGCTCGCCCAGCGCCGTCACCTGCTCGAAGGACACCGCCCCCTCACGGAAGAGCTCGAGCAGCGACAGGAAGCGGGCAACGGTGGTGAGCCGGTCGGGTGAGTCCCGGCACAGCGAGCGGAAGGTGAGCGTGCCGGAGTGCCGCAGTCGCTCCATCACGATCGCACCCTGCTCCCGCACGCTGACCTTCGCAGCGTGGATGTGTTGCAGCGAGACCTCGAGCACCGGCTTGGGCTCGAGAGCCTTGGCCGCGAGCTGGGCGAACTGCTCCAACCCGATGCCGATCAGCACCTCGGGCAGCAAGGTGGCGTAGCGCTCCTCCAGCCCGACCGCGCGCGGGTAGCGCCGCGACTCCTCGGCCAGGCGCATCTCGAGGAAACCCGCGACCTGCTTGAACGCCTTGTACTGCATGAGCCGCGCGAAGAGCAGGTCCCGCGCCTCGAGCAGCGCGAGGTCCTCCTCGTCCTCGACGTCACCCTGGGGCAACAGCCGCGCGGCCTTGAGGTCCAGCAGGGTCGAGGCGACCAGGAGGAACGACGTCGTCTGCTCGAGGTCCCAGACGGGGCCCCCGACCTTGACGAAGGTGATGAACTCGTCGGTGACCTTCGACAGCGCGACCTCGGTGATGTCCAGCTTGTGCTTGGAGATCAGGCTCAGCAGCAGGTCGAAGGGGCCCTCGAAGTTGTCGAGGCGCAGCTCGAAGCTCGGGGTCTCGCCCGGAGTGGCGAGGCTGGTCATCCGTCGGTCAGCCGCCGCACCAGCACGCTGTCGGCGCCGTGGGTGTCGAAGTCGGCGAGGACCAGGGCCACCGCTTCGCGGACCAGACGACCCCGGTCGACGGCGAGGCCGTGACCGGCGCGGAGCGCGAGCCGGGCGTGTTCGATCTGGAGCAGCTCGTCCGAGGTGACGTAGACGGTCACCTTCTCGTCGTGCCGGATCCGGCCGCTCGGCTTGGCCGGGGCGGACGTCTCGGCCTCCACGGTCGGCTCGGGGGCGTCGGGGACGGCGCGGACCGACGCGGTCGGGCGGAACAGGTCGTCGGCCGCGGGCATGCTCACACGTCGAGACACCGAGCCGCCACCTCCTTGGAGAGCTGCCGGTAGGAGTCGGCACCGGCCGAGGACGAGGCGTAGGTCGTGATCGGCTCGCCGGCGACGGTCGAGTCGGAGAACTTCACGGTGCGCCGGATGACGGTGTGGAAGACCTTGTCCCCCCACGCCTGGACCAGGCGGTCCATGACCTCGCGCGAGTGCAGGGTGCGCCCGTCGAACATGGTGCCGAGCACGCCGTCGATCTCCAGGCGCGGGTTGAGGCGCTCGCGGACCTTGTCGATCGTGGTCTTGAGCAGCGCCACGCCGCGCAGCGCGAAGTACTCGCACTCCAGCGGCACGATCACGCCGTGCGAGGCCGTGAGCGCGTTGACGGTCAGCAGGCCCAGGGAGGGCTGGCAGTCGATGAGGATGACGTCGTAGTTCTCCAGGGCCGGCGCCAGCACCCGCTGGAGGGTCTGCTCGCGCGCCACCTCGTGCACGAGCTGCACCTCGGCGGCGGAGAGGTCGATGTTGGAGGGCAGCAGGTCCATGCCGGGCACGCCCGAGGGCACGACGACGTCCTCGACCTTGACGTCGCGCTCCATCAGGAGGTTGTAGATCGTCAGGTCCATCTCGTGCGGGTTGAGCCCGAGGCCGACCGACAGCGAGCCCTGGGGGTCGAAGTCGACGAGCAGCACCTTGCGGCCGTACTCAGCGAGAGCGGCACCTAGGTTGATGGTCGTCGTCGTCTTGCCGACCCCGCCCTTCTGGTTGCACATCGAGATCACCCGGGCATGGCCATGACTGGTGAGCACCCGGGGCTCAGGCAGATGGGGCATCGGACGGCCGGTCGGGCCGATGACGACGGGCTCATCGGAGGCAGGCACCACCGACTCGCGCACGGTGGAGGGGGCCTCGTTGCTGGCCGCGACCTCGGGAACGCCGCCGCGCGGAGGCTTCTCGAACGGCAGGGGGTCACTGAGGGGAAGGTCAGACACGTCATCTCCGAGGGGTGGGGAAGGGACCGGTGCCCTCGGCGGCATCTCGGGGGCACTGCTGCCGGAGAATCCGGGGAACATCCCGCTGTCACTCATGTGCCACTCCTAGGTCCGGTCGGGGGCGTGCTCCCCCATCACACAATGTCGACACGACGACATTGCGGCGACTCGCCGCGGACTCTAGGTCCGGTCCTGACCGGCGGACAACCACGGCCGCGAGTTTCCACAGGTAGCGGTGATTTCCGGCACCTGCCTGTGCACTCCCTACCCCTTAAGCTCCACAGGTCGGCTCGGCCTGTGCACTTTTCGGTGGAAGGCAATAACCGGGTGAGACACTGGGCGAGTGCGTCGACGAAACACCCGGGTCCTGGAGCTCGGCGCCCTCGTCCTCGTGCTCGCGCTGTCCGCCGGCGGCAGCGCCGTGCTGCTGACCGACCACGACGGCTACGGCCGTCCGTCGGCCCTGTCGGCCAGGTCGACCACCTCGACCAGCCCCAGCGCAACCCCGGAGCCTACCTCGCCCGCACCCACCCCGTCCCCGAGCCTGACCCCTACCCCCGACTGCAGCCCTGACATCGCCCTGGTCGACGCGCAGGCGACGCCCGAGGCCCTGTGCCTGGGCCAGGAGCTCGACGCGTGGCGACGAGACGGTCGGATGGGGGTCGGTCAGCAGCTCAACCTCTCCAGCGCGGACTACGAAGTGCCCCTGCGCCAGCTCGGCAAGCGCACGGTCGCCCTGGTCGGCTTCGACCTCCAGGAGCTCGAGGAGGGTGAGGGCTTCAGCTTCTACCAGCCGCCCGTGCAGCGCTTGCTCCAGCTCGCAGCCGACGGCGTGGTCCTCACCGCGTCCTGGCACACGCCCAACCCCGACAGCGGCCTCGACGCCCGCGACCTTGGGTGGACCGACCTGGCTGCCCTGCTCGACCCCGAGACCCCCCAGGCGCAGGCCTTCTGGGCCGACTACGACACCAAGCTCGAGCTGCTGCGTCGCCTCCAGACCGGCGACGACGGCCTCTTCCCGCCAGCCGCAGTGCTCTTCCGGCCGCTCCACGAGGCCAACGGCGACTGGTTCTGGTGGGGTCAGCCCGACCCCACGACCTACCGCGCCCTCTATGCGGCGATGCAGGAGCGTGCCGCCGACGCCAGCGTCCACAACATCGTGTGGGGCTGGTCGGCCAACGTCCGCAGCCACGACGGCATCGCCGACCCGCTCTCCCTCGTGCCCGAGTCCGTCGACCTGGTCGGCATCGACACCTACGACCCCCTCGGTGACGGCTCCGGCCAGGCCGATCCGCTCGACCTGGCCGGCTTGGCCGAGCTCGCCGCCGATCACCCGCGCGCCGCGATCACCGAGGTCGGCCCCCACGGCAGCACCGACGGCGACTGGGACCCCGCCGTCATCGCCCGCTCCGCGCTCGCGGTCGGGGTGCGCCCGACGTACGCCCTGCTGTGGTTCGACGACGGCGACGGGGCCGACGGCTACTCCGGCGTCAAGCAGATCGGCTCCCTGCGCACCGGCCGGGACTGGCTCGACTCCTGTCCTGAGGGTCTCTGCCCGCTTTCCTGAACGGGCCTGGCGGCGACTGCCACACTGCACAGATGCGTCGTGTCGTGCTCTGGGGGCTCTGCTGGGCAGGACTCCTGGCGACGGCATTGCTGCCGGCCGCCGTGCCCGCAGCCCTCGCCGACCCGGTGAAGACCCCGGTCAGGACCTCGGTGAGCCTCCGGTTGTCGCCGCCGGTCATCACC
>Ga0136639_10000771_pt1 | contig 11038 bp, 7 predicted proteins | sample AntDrymUQ8592106_2_FD_113739 | JGI IMG/M metagenome (GOLD analysis project Ga0136639, IMG submission 113739) | Polar desert sand microbial communities from Dry Valleys, Antarctica - metaG UQ859 (21.06) | ecosystem: Environmental > Terrestrial > Soil > Desert | place: Antarctica: Dry Valley...
CGATCGCTAGACTACGAGTAAATAGAAAAGCAGCACCATTCAATACTTGTCTAAATCGTTCGATTTCCGAAGTAATTGTATTAATTAATTCTCCCGACTTGACCGTCGAAAAGTAGCTCAAGCTCACTGCTTGAAGCTGCTCGAAAATTCTTTTGCGGAGCCGATCCGTCAAATTAAGTTGCGTGAAATCGATATAAATTTGAGATAAATAGTTAAATATCGCCCGCAGACAGGTACTCAGCCAGATTGCTGCGGAGATCCGGTACAGGCGACTAGTCGCCGAGGTATTCACACCTAACATCCACAGATCGAACCAATTCACCCCCGTTCGCAGCGGCTGGGCATTGGGACTAGTCAGATTTTGCAAAAAGGAAAGCAGCAACCCCAGCCCGATTCCTTCAAACATCGCTGCTAGCATCGAAAATACTAAAGCCAAAATGGCAACTTTGGGAAAATATTTAAATTCTCGCAAAATCAGCGAGTTATTTTTCCAGAAGTCAGTGGCTTTTAATAAAACTCGAACGGAATGAGGAATTTTAATGAACATGTGAATTTAGCTGTGGAGCTGGATGGGTTTGGATTAGGTTGATTTCAAGTCCGGACTAGTTTCATACACCTGACCCTACAGATCGATCGTCTCAAAAATCTTTATTTCTCACAATTTGAATAGAATCGCGATCGAAACTCACGTCAAACCGACTGAAAACTTCTAAAGTATAAATACGATGATTCCACCCAAAAGCAATTGATTCCCCTGGATCTGCTGGATCTAAAAAGTTCGTCGCATACATCCCCGTCTCCTTACTCCCAGGGACGACGGGAAAATCGGAGACAGGTTGATATGGCCCAGTAATGCGATCGGCAACAAACCAATACAAGGAAGATTCGCGCAGTCGATCGCCCCTAACCTGTTTGAGCCATTCTGGGTTTAAATTCCATAGCCAACACGAGCAAAACAGATGATATTTGCCATGCCGATAAATGACCTGCGGTCGTTCCATTTCGGTAAATGGCCAATGCTCGATCCCAGAAATTTTTGGCCCTGCTACTGGCGGTTGAAGGGCATAAGGGCCAGTAAATTCATCTGCTGTTGCTAGTGCGATACATCCTTGATAACGACTCGATGTATCATGCCGTAAATGGGCGGTAATAAACATGCAATATTTTCCACTGTGGGGATCGCGAACGATATAAGGATCGCGCCAATGAAAATGTCCGCTATCTATCTGCCGTCCATACCATTGACTCCATTCATCTTCACTGAAAAAATAATCGTTACTAGCACGCTGCCAGTTGACACCATCGGTCGAAGTAGCCAAACCAATTCTTTCATTTTTGAGCGATTTTCCACTCCCAGAAGCTCCATAAAATAGATAGTACATACCATCTTGCTTATACGTGCTACCAGCCAACATTCGGCCAGATTCCCATTCATTTTCTACATTAGGAGCCAACATCACTCCAGTTGGTTCCCAAGTTCGTAAATCCTTAGAAATAGCTCCATAAATAGTACCTTGACTCCAGAAATCCGTCTCAGGAGTTGGCTTTGGTGCCATCAAATAGAACAACCGATAAATGTCACCATCTTTGCAGATCCAGGGATCCCATTTATATGGTTCAGTTCTAATTGCCCGCACAATTTTTGCAACTTTATTTCGACCTTTTGGCAACGATTCGATTGTTTTTACCAATGTGGAATTTGCTTCTCGATTAGTTAACATTGTTTAGCATCTCACTGATAGTATCTGTCGATAATTGGGGAAATATAATTTTCTTAATAAACTCCAGTGGCGATCGCTGCACCATCGAAGATGGTGTCGAGCTTTGAATAAATAGCCGCGCTAGAGTGTTGACTAGCAAATGTGATGTGAATTCGATCGGAAAATTTACTCGCTAATTCTACATCGCCGATTAAACGCCAGACACCTTGAGCGTAGAGATCGGGATCGTCAGCAATAAACGAATTGACACCATCGACCAAACTTAAAGCTGATGCCGAATGAACTGTTGCCACGATCGGCATCGCATAGGCCATTGCTTCGACCAACTTAAACTTCGTACCAGCACCCGTTCGTAAGGGACAAATTACCACTCTGGATTTGAGATAAAGTTCTGACAGATCGGGAACATAACCCAAGCAAAAAACATTTTTAGTCACTACAGATTTGACCTCAATCGAGAACGATATTTTGCCAGCGATCGCGACTTTGAGATCGGGTTTGCAATCTACAATTCGGGGTAAAACTTCATCCAGAAAGAATTGCAAACCTTCGCGATTGGGTTGATTCTCAGCTCCCACAAACAACACATCATACTCAAATACTCGCTCTATATAAGGAATCAAGTTGCTACCACTATCTAGACCATTTACTTGGGAGGGAATAAACTGTAGTTTGTCGATCGGGAGTTCTTTGGCTAGGATCTCTCGCTCGAATTGGGAATCGACAATTACCTTGTCAAATCGATCGAGCAAAGCGATCTCCCGATCAAAATTTGCTTGATAGTCGAACTTCAAATTCTTAGAGAAATCGATGTTCTTTTTGACTAGCCGAAAGCGAGAAGTAATGTCGTGAATGTCGATGATTGTCTGAAGATTGGGCGATCGCAAGTTGCTAGCTAAATGGGCATAGTCAAGATTATTAATCCACACAAAATCATAACTTTGCCGAGCTAACAATTTGGTTAAATAGCTAACATAACCAGGTGGTGCAAAATAGTCTGAGTCTACGGGGAGTTGTTGACGCAACAGCCGTTGATGATAGAAACTTTGACTGCGGGTATACATAAAATCAGACCAGTTGGCTTCACCTCTATAAACGAAGATATTATCGACAAATTTTAAGACATCTTGCTGGCGATCTTCGCTCCATTCTGCAATACCGAATTTATTACCAGCGATCGCATCTACGGAAAATCGATGGCGGCGATCGTGAAAATATTTCAGCATTCCTAATACACGACCATTAGTTCCATTCAATGCATCCGGTGAAATGGATATTGGCAAGTGGAATAAAACTTTTTGCTGATGGCTCATAAGTTAAAATTACCCAATTCGATTAAAGATTTAATTGGTTTATTTTCAATAATTAGTGCTTTCTAGTTGTCTCATACACCTACTAACTCAGCTAAGCACCAGTTGGCAAAAGTCTTCACCCCACGCGCCATCGGAATAGATGGAGTAAATCCTAATGCTTGCAGCTTGGAAATATCTGCCTGCCAGTTCAGTGGCGTTCCTTTTGGAACTACGCCATTAAATTGAGGTACACACTCAGATTCCAGCGCACTTAAAATCATCGTAGCCAGATCGGCAATGGTGACTTCCTGCCCTCCGGCTAAGTTATAAACTTCACCTTGCATCGGTGCATCATCAGCAATGAACCTGAATGCTCTAGCGATATCCAGCGCATGGATAAAGTCGCGGCTTTCTTGACCGATGCCTTCAAGGGTTAAGGTCTTTTGGGTGATGGCTTTTTGGCAAATATCCCACAAAACCTGACGACGCAACCCTGGACCATAGGCGGAAAAAATTCTCACACTCGCAGTCGGCAACCCATATACACAGGTAAATTCTTGACAGAGCATCTCAGCTTGTAACTTATGAAAGCCATAGGGCGAAATCGGTGCCGGGATTTGATTTTCGCTGATGGGAAGTAGCGTCGAATTACCATAAACTGCTGCACTCGAAAGGTAGATAAATCGACAACCTGGTACGGTTAAACGGAGCGCATTTAAAACTTCATAAGTGACAACAGTATTTGAATAAAAGTCAGGCGTTGGCTCCGATATGGATAAACTTGGTGCCGCACGACCGGCACAGTGGATACACACATCAGGTTGATACTGTTGCAGAATTTCATTCAATAATGGATCCGGCAATCTTAGTTTGTAGTAATTTGTCAAACTCGCCAGGGGTGCATTCTCAGGTTCAGAACTGTCAATACCAATCACCGAATAACCTAATTCCGAAAAATGCCGTCCCACATAGCGACTAATAAAACCAGCCGCACCGGTAATCAAGATGGTCTTAGTCATAGATCGATGTGAACTCCGCTAGATAGTCACTGCAATTGGTCTGGATAGATTCAGGAATGATGTTATCGATCTTCAAGCTAGCTGTTAGATACATATCGATACGGCGAGTGTTTCACCCCATTGAGGATTAAACCCATCACATTAAATCGATTCATCACAAACACAGCCTGAGTCAAATCTTTGCGATGCGATCGTCCGATTCGCTCGACTAGCACGACACCACCACAACAAGAGGCAACAATTACCGTATCGACAATGCCCAAGATCGGTGCCGTATCGAGCAAAACTAGATCGTAATCGGTCTCGAACTCGGCCATTAACTCGGCCATCCGCTGCGAACTGAGGAGTTGAGCAGGATCGAGGGGAGTCGATCCTGCTGTCAACACGTCAAGATTGCCATTGGCCGCCAGCGGCTGAATCGCCTCACCAATTGAGATGTTACGATCGCTGAGTAAGGTTGATAGCCCCACGCTATTGAACAAATCTAATTGTTTGTGCAAACTGGGGCGACGCAAGTCCGCATCGATCAGCAAGACCCGCTGGTGCAACCGCGCCGCACTCATTGCCAACCCAATCGCTAAAGTCGATTTACCCTCACCAGTTAAAGCTGAAGTAATCGCTAGCGACTTGAGAGATCGTGAAGGATCCAGCAGTTGAATATTTTGATAAGCCAGATCGAGCGACTCGCGGAATGGCAAGGATTGAATCACCTGCAACGTCGAAATAGTTGAGAGCGATAGCTGGCGTAATGGTAGGACAATTCCCGACTGACTGCCTGATGGTGATATTTCTGGCACACCCCCCAACACAGGCCGATTTGTCTGTTTTTTTAGTTCTTCCAGGGAATGAATCGAATCATCCAACCATTCCCGCAAAAATGCGACAATCCCGCCGAGGAATAACCCAATTACCGCTCCCAATAATAGAGTTCGCTCGAAAGTTGGGCCTGTCCTGCGTCCTAGCCTCGGCTCTTCGACTACCTGCCAATCAAATCCACCCCGCGCGATATCCAATCCTAGATCCTGCCGAGATTTTAGCAATTGCTGGAGCGTATCCCGATTGACTTGCACCGCTGGTTGCAGGCGGTTATATTCCGAGAGCAACGCTGGAAATTGCTGGATTTCTTGCTTATAGCGGCGTTCGATTTGAGCTAAGGTCTGGGCACGAGCGCGAGCCGCTTTCAAAGTGACTTGCACGTCCACAAATTGGCTGGTTAAGTTCAAATCTGTCGTCCCCAATTGTCCAGATTTCATCACCGGATTGGTACCACCGAAATTACCGCCACTCGTGCCATCGGGCAAAATCCGCTGCTTCTCGATCTCTAGTTGCACCTGTAGCTGCCGCCGCTGTTCGATCGCTTTCTGAACACTGGCCGCGCGCTCGGTAAATCGCAGTCGCTCCTGTACCAATGCTAGCTCTGTCCGTTGGATCTCATTAAGAATATTTTGATAGCGGGTGGACTGACTCAAGCTGGTCGCCTCAGAAATTGCCTCAGGCGAAAGTGTGAGTTTTTGTTCTAAGGTGGCATAGCGACTACTCAAATCCTGAATTTGCACCAAGTTAGTCCGCTGCTCTCGCACAATATTCTCTAAAGATTCAACTAAAGTCTTCGATTGCAGCTCAGGATTGAGAAAGTTGTGACTTTTGCGAAATTTTTCGAGCGCAGATTCAGCTTGTAGGAGTCGCTGCTGGATCTGCGGCACCTGCTCGTTAAGAAATGCCAGCCCCTTGGTCAAGCGCAGCTCTTGTTGTTCGCGATTGTAGTCTTGGTAGACTTGTCGCACCGTTTGCAAAATTCTCTGCGCTCTGAGCGGATCTCTATCTTCGTAAGCCGCTTCAAAAATTTTGGTAGCCACTTTTTTTTCGTCGGCTTTTCCTGCGACTTGAGTCACGGAGAGAGATTTTTTGATTTCATCACTGTTGATGTTGGGATAAATCGGGCGCAGACGATCGACGATTCGTTGAGTCAAAATCGAACTATTCATCAATGTGAGTTGAGTTGCATAGTCGGCTTGGACATCGGAATCGGCAAACTGGGTATTGATCGCTCCCAGTTCGGATTTGCCACGATAGTTTTGATCGACGAGGAGTTGCATCGAACTGCGGTAGGTAGGTTCTTGATACGAACCGACCAACCAAGCGACTCCTACTGCTCCGAACCAGGATGCCAAGAACCAAAGTTTGCGACGTAACAGCACCGTAAAGAGCTGACCGTAGCCAGAATCTTCTTCATCGGCTACTGCAAAGGCCATAATTGACCGTTCGGCCATCGGCTCCTTGCTACTATCGACAAATAACTGGTTGTAACCCTCATCTTCGCGATCGGATTTAATTATATTTCGAGCCATATTACCTCGTTAGCATCAATCATCAGTCTGGCTAAGTCGTGCCCCGTCATGGCTTTAACCAGCTCGCACAACTGGTGCTGACGTTTTGGAAGAAAACAGCTTCGGTAAACCGATCGTTTGCGTGGTTGCGAATCATGGCATAGTTCCACTCCATGTTACTAGCTTTGAGCAGAGCATCCCGAATCGCATCAGCAGTTTGGTCCTTGAAAAATAAGCCAGTCAAACCGGGTACCTGGGTATCCAATACGCCCCCAGCACCGTAGCAGATCGCTGGTGTCCCACTAAAATTTGCTTCGATCGGCACTAGTCCATAGTCCTCTAAGGCAGCAATAATCACAGCACGAGCTTTGGCCATGAGTTGAGTGCGTTCGCCATCGCTAACGTAGCCCAGAAAGCGAATGTTAGGCATGGCTTTGGCCTCCAGTCGCTTGCGTTCGGGGCCTTCGCCAACGATCAGCAGGGGCCAACCGAGCGTGTTAAAGGCTTCAATAATAATGTCGATCCGTTTGTAACCGAGCAAACGGCTGGAGACTAGGTAAAAATCCTCTTTGTACTCCGAAAACACAAATTTGCTCTCGTCGATCGGATAGTTGATCGTAATTGCTGGTCGATCGTAAACTTGCTGAATCCGTTCGGCCACCGTTGTCGAATTGGCAATATACAGATCGGGTTCTTGTGAATACCGAAGGTCGAGTTTCCTAAGGTGCCCGAACACTTTTTCAATTATCGGCGCGAATGATTGAAATTCTTTGTATCCTTTGAGATACACTTTTGTATCCCACAAAAAGCGGGGAATGTTGTGACAAAAGCAGATATGTTTGGCTCCACGTCTTTTCCTCACACCTTTAGCAAAGCTAGACGAACTGCTGATAATCAGGTCGTAATCATGCAAATCTAGTGCCCGCAAAGCTGGGTAATAAAAGGGTGCTAGCAGCCTAAAGTACCTACTGGCATAAGGAAGCTGCTGAAGAATTGTGGTGTGTACGGGACGACCGCCTAGGTCGATCGTATTTTTGGCATCGTACAAAGATGTAAAAATGTCGGCATGAGGAAAGTACTGGCATAATAGCTCAAACACTCGTTCTGCACCTCCTCGTTGCGTTAGGTAGTCATGCACCAAAGCAACTTTCATAAATATCTGCCGGTATAATGAAGTTCAAATGAGTCGATATCGATATCCATGCAAATTCAGCCCTGAATTAGTACCAAGAGTTTAAGCAGACCAAATTTTGGCATTATAAAACTTACCTGAGGCAGCTATAGCAGCTAGCAAGGAATAGAAAAGTTCGATCGGTCGGGGTTTTGATTTGAGAACGCAGAAGACTGTAATACAATGAAGATTACCATCTTCTAATAGCTATAAATACTAACATCTTCTGGCTGACTTGATAATACGTATAATGACGCAACTTTTGACGGGGGGTAAGAAGTCAATGGGTTTGAGCCACAATTGAGGCAAAAAATGACTAGTTTGTACCCAACAACGTCATAGAATCGCTTGAAACCTGCATTCTCTCATTACCTCCTGAATAGTTATTTAATGACAGAGATCGGTAGCTAATCGTGACAGAGAGCCAAGTGCGAGTTAATTTATAGCATTAGGCAATGTTGTGGTCTACCAAAATATTGGTGACAGATCGATCGCTATAAACTAGTACTCCCAAATAATACTACTCTGTAATGCCAATTATTAGTAACAAATCATACAAAGTTGATGGGTCGATCGGAGATCGAGGTCTGACTGAGCTAAATCGAGCATTTTATCGATCGACAGCCGCATCATCTCGATCGTGCCCCATGTAACATATTTTATTGTGGTACGAACATCAAATCTCAAAAGTTGGACTACAGATAAAGCTCTAGAATGTGCTCTTACCCTTGATAAGGGGAGGTTGGGAGGGGTAAGAATCTGTAGCAGTAATTTAGAAAATTGGTATAAGTTATGCAGCTAGCTTACGTGCGATACACATTACCGACTGAGCGGCCTCAGGTGAATTGGGGTTCATCCCCGACAACATTTGAGCCAAGGTATATTTTAAAGGGGATCGACCGTAATTACCTGAAAACAATTCAGCACCAACATCATGATTGTGCTGATAAAGTTCGATCTCAAAACCGAGCGGTACGAGCGTATCCCGATACAGATCCAGTGTCACCCCATCTCCAGGTTTGTGATTGTGAATTTCTGTTGCCAATCTTAACTCCCGCTCCTGTCTCGATCTGTAGAAACTCGCCCGTCCCGGTAGCCAGTACAGGGGAAATTGTTTTCTGGCCTTATTGACCAGCAAACCTAGCCCTTTGTGATGCCAAGCTGTCCGCTGGGGATCTTCATCTGTCACCAACAGACCGCCAGGACGCACCAACCGAGCGGATTCTGTCAACACCGCGACCATATCATCACAATGATGCAACACGGCATTTAGCGTCACCACATCAGCACAATTGTCAACTAGGGGTAGGTGGTGAGCGTCTGCCAACAAAGGGGTATAGCCGATTTGCATTGCCTGCTCTAGTGCGCCGCGACTGAGATCTACCCCAATCAGCACTTGGGGCGTACCGCCGATAGTGGCATAGAGATTGCCAGGACCACAGCCGATATCGATCGCCACTTTATCATCCCAACTACCGATCGCCGCTCGCCAGCGCTCGCCGAAGGCGGGACTACAGTTTTCGGTTTTAAAATACTTTGGTCCATACAACTGATGCCCAAAAAATTCAGCATTAGCCTGCATTCCGGTCGTCCATTGATGAATTTGACCAGTGGGAATACTATCTCGATCCCAATCAATTTCAGACTTAAAACTCAGATCTCTTAAAGCTTGCTTGTGTTTGGGAAGAATCATGACATTACCTACCCAACAGTGAATCCGCGCGAAATCATTATGTGAGTATTTTAAGCTAACCAAAAGATTTGCTAAGACATTAGGGATACAAAAAGTATCGATTAATGTAGAGATATCTACTTTACTCCCAGCAAGATTCGGTCGATTTGTGGCGCGATCTGTGTGAGATCGAAACGTTCGCTGGCTCGAATTAGAGCCGTTGTAGCGACCCTCGTCATCAAGTCTGGTCGCAGGGAACATTGCTGGATTGCGATCGCCAATTGGAGCGGGTCGCTAGGTGCCACTAGCCAACCTGTAACTCCATGTTCCACCAGTTCCATCGCTCCCCCTGCCGCCGCTGCCACCACGGGAGTACCACACAACATCGCCTCGACGATTACTCGCCCAAACGGTTCTGGAGCAGTAGAAGTGTGCGCTACGAGATCGCACGATCGCATTAGTTCGGCGACATCAGACCGAAAGCCGACAAACCTTACCCGATCTTCTAAGTTTAAGTCTGCGACCTGCTGCTTTAATTGCTGCGCGTAGTCTCGTTCGCCAAATAAAGCATCGCCGACTAGGATCGCCTTCACTGATGGGGGGCAATGAGTCAGTGCCTCAATTAATAAATGCTGTCCTTTCCAAGGTGCGAGGCGGCTAAAATGCCCGACAATAAAATCTCCAGCGGTAAATCCTAATTCCCGATCGAGCGACAGCCGTTGGGACGGAATATCTTGATAACAGGCAAGATCGAAGCCATTGTAAACAACCTGAGTCAGTTTTGCCTGTCCGCCTGCGGCAATAAATGCCGCCTGACTAGCTTGCGAATTGCTAATAACCGCTGAAGCAAACCGATTTGCCAGCATCACCGCAATGCGTTGATTAGTGCGGCTGAAGTGCTCTGAAGAGAGGATGTCATGCAGGTGGAATATTAAGGGACACCGACTCAAGACACTAGCGATCGCACCGACTACCAGAGCTTTCTGGGTATTAGCGTAGATCGAGTCATAGTTGCGACTTAGCCGAGCAACTTTGAGTATCAGTGGCAGCAACCGACCGATCTCGGACAAGCCTTGAAGAGTACTGCTATTTTTCTGAATTTGCATTGATGTTGCCAATACTGTAACAGGAATTTGTTTGGCCTCAAGCAGCGTGCGAAAAGAGCCATCTGCAAATAAACAGACCAAACAGCGATCGCGATATGCTTGAGCAATATCTAACAAACAAAGTTCTGCCCCACCGGGTTTACCGCTTTGGTCGAGAAAAAGAATTTTCATAATTAGCTAGCACTATCTAAATCAGCATCGACGATCTGGTTGGGTTTCTCATCCTTCCACCCAACCTGCTCAAACTCTCTTCCTTGCTAAACGCAATCTAATTACCCTGAATGCCAGAAACACAGGCTATCTTTAAATAGCATAAAAGATAATTCGTTCGAGCAGCATTCCTTGGGAATGGAGATCGCTTATCTCAAGCCAATCGTTCGGCAGGAGCAAATCAAAAATCGAGCCATTTGGCGGATATCATCCTATCCTAGCTGAAGTTTGTTTCTACTACTGCGATCGATGATACTCGATCGGCTAACCTCTAAGGGTGAGTATTTAGAGAGCGGTATAAATTGTGGTCAGAAAGTGATTGCTCCTTTCAAGATGTAAATACTAGGACTTACGCATTGACAATCCGATCGCGTTGTGATTTTAAGTGCTGGCAAGGTTATTTACAATATATTCACGGATAACTGATGTAAATAAGTTTTTTTGCACTTCATAAGCTGTGAAACATTTAAAACACTCTTTTTGTCCTCTAGAACCCTTGCTGTAAGGGATTCAGCCAAAA
>Ga0136639_10000772_pt1 | contig 11037 bp, 15 predicted proteins | sample AntDrymUQ8592106_2_FD_113739 | JGI IMG/M metagenome (GOLD analysis project Ga0136639, IMG submission 113739) | Polar desert sand microbial communities from Dry Valleys, Antarctica - metaG UQ859 (21.06) | ecosystem: Environmental > Terrestrial > Soil > Desert | place: Antarctica: Dry Valley...
CGATCGTTTGAAAGGCCCGCGATGAAAAACAAATTCACTTTGTTGATGCCGTTGATCTGGCTGACCCCACTGGCTGCGCAGGCACACCCAGGCCACGGGTTGCCTGGGTTTTCACATTGGCACGCCACCGACGTGCTGGGCTACGTGCTGGTTGCAGCCGTGGCCGCAGCAGCGGTCTGGTGGTTGCGGCGCAAATAGAGCAGCCACATGACACCCGGTGAACTGCTGCTGGACGACGGCGAACACGAATTGAACCCCGGCCGGGTCACGCTGACGCTGGATGTGGCCAACACTGGCGACCGGCCGATTCAGGTCGGCTCGCACTACCACTTTGCTGAAACCAACGCCGCCTTGCGCTTCGACCGACAGGCCGCACGTGGCATGCGGCTGAACATTGCCAGCGGCACCGCCGTGCGCTTCGAGCCCGGCCAGGAACGCACCGTGGCATTGGTGGCCTATGCCGGACGGCGCCAGGTCTGGGGCTTTCGCGGCCTGACGAACGGGGGCGTTTGATGGCCACAACCATTGGCCGCCGCGCCTATGCAGAGATGTACGGTCCCACTGTGGGCGACCGCATTCGCCTGGCCGACACGGGACTCATCATCGAAGTCGAAATGGACTACACCCTGAACGCCGGCCAGGGCTGGACGAACGCCGCCGGACAAGCCGGCGGCTATGGTGAAGAAGTGAAGTTCGGCGGTGGCAAGACCATCCGCGACGGCATGGGCCAAAGCCAGGTCGTCAACGGCCCCGGCCATGACGAAGCGGCCGATTGCGTCATCACCAATGCGCTGATCGTCGACCACTGGGGCATCGTCAAGGCCGATATCAGCATCAAGGGCTGCCGCATCGCAGCCATCGGCAAGGCCGGCAACCCCGATGTACAGCCAGGCGTGGACATCGTCATCGGCCCGGGCACCGAGATCATTGCCGGCGAAGGCATGATCGTCACCGCTGGCGGCGTCGACAGCCACATCCACTTCATCTGCCCGCAGCAGATTGAAGAAGCGCTGTGCAGCGGCATCACCACGATGCTGGGCGGCGGCACCGGCCCGGCCACCGGCACCTATGCCACCACCTGCACACCCGGGCCCGAGAACATCCACCGCATGTTGCTGGCAGCCGATGCCTTTCCGATGAACCTGGGTTTTCTGGGCAAGGGCAACACGAGCAAACCTGAAGCCTTGAGCCAGCAAATTGCGGCTGGCGTCATCGGCATGAAATTGCATGAAGACTGGGGCAGCACGCCTGCGGCCATTGACAACTGCTTGGCGATGGCCGAAGTGACCGACACCCAGGTCAGCCTGCACAGCGACACACTCAATGAAAGCGGCTTCGTCGAAGACACCATCGCAGCGACCAAGGGCCGCACGCTGTGCGCTTTTCACACCGAAGGCGCGGGCGGCGGGCATGCGCCAGACATCATGCGCGTGGTGGGTGAAGCCAACTTCTTGCCCAGCAGCACCAACCCGACCATGCCCTACACCGTCAACACGGTGGACGAGCATCTGGACATGCTGATGGTCTGCCACCACCTGGATGCCGGCATTGCTGAAGACCTGGCCTTCGCAGAAAGCCGCATCCGCCGCGAAACCATCGCCGCTGAAGACGTGCTGCACGACCTGGGCGCCATCAGCATGATGTCCAGCGACAGCCAGGCCATGGGCCGCGTCGGCGAAGTCATCATCCGCACGTGGCAGGCCGCGCACAAGATGAAAGCACAGCGTGGCGCGCTGGCTGGCGACAGCGAAAGGGCCGACAACACGCGCGTGAAGCGCTACATCGCCAAATACACGGTGAACCCTGCGATAGCCAATGGCATTTCGCACGAGGTAGGCAGCCTGGAAGTGGGCAAGTGGGCCGACATCGTGCTGTGGCGCCCGGCCTTCTTCGGCGTCAAGCCCAGCCTGGTGCTGAAGGGCGGCTTCATTGCGCTGGCGGCAATGGGCGACCCGAATGCCAGCATCCCGACACCGCAGCCGGTGCATTACCGGCCTATGTTTGGCAGCTTTGGCGGCGCGCTGCCAGCAACATCGCTGACCTTCGTCAGCCGCAGCGCTTTGGACGCTGACATCGGCAGTCAACTAGGGTTGAAAAAGCGTCTGTCTGCCGTGCGCGGCTGCCGCACGGTGAAGAAGCAGCACATGATTCACAACAGCTACTTGCCAACGATGGAAATCGACCCGCAAACCTACAGCGTGCGCGCTGACGGGCAGTTGCTGACGTGCGAGCCGGCCACGGTGCTGCCGCTGGCGCAGAGGTACTTTCTTTTTTGAGCCTTGCTCAGCGCGGCACGGTGTGCAGGCGCAGCCAGGTGGCGAAGGCGGGTTCACTCAGGCTGCCATCGGCTACCGTCAGCATGGTGAGCACACACTCACTGTCTTCGGCTTGCAGGGCCTGGCCGTTAAGCCAGAGAAACAGTTCTACCGCTATGAAGGCAGTGCGCTTGTTGCCGTCGATGAAAGGGTGGTTGCGAGCGATGCCGCAGCCGTACGCTGCTGCCAGGTCCGCGACATCTGGCTGGCTGTAGTGCGCCAGTTGTTGCGGCCGGGCCAGCGCTGATTCGAACAAGCCAACGTCTCGGGTGCCTGGTGCGCCGCCATGTTCAGCCAGTTGTTCCGCGTGAACGGCGGTCAGTACAGCAGGGTTCAGCCAGACCCAGGAATCGTTCACTTCGCCAGCTCGCGCAGCACCTGACGGCGACGCTTCATCACGTCGCGCGCCGCTGTCATCTGGTCTTCAAACTCGGCGTCGTAAGGGCTGAGCGTGATGCCGTTGGCCACGTCTGTCACGAATACCGTATCCCCCTTCTCCAGCTTCAGCCGCGCCAGAATTTCCTTGGGCAGGATGACGCCGACCGTATTGCCGATTTGGGTAAGCTTCAGTGCGGTCATGATCAGCTTTCGATACGTTATTACAAACGTTATACTAACCTTCACCGTGTCAGACCACAAGACCCATCCGGACCCCACCCATGCTCACTGTCAACAAAGTCATTCCTGGCGCACGCGGCTTGGCGCCCGTGCTGCTCAAACGCGCCGCCCAGGTCGAACTGGACTGGGACGTACGCCAGAAAAGCCGCTTTGACGCTACCGACAGCGAAGGCCGAGCGCTGGGTGTCTTTTTGCCGCGCGGCAGCGTGGTGCGCGGCGGTGATTGCCTGGTGGCTGAAGACGGCACGCTCATCCGCGTGCTGGCTGCGCCACAACCGGTGCTGGTGGTGCGTCACTGCCCTGAACACGGCAGCGCCTTCGACCTGACACGCGCCGCCTACCACCTGGGTAATCGTCATGTGGCGCTGGACTTGCGCCCCGACCGGCTGCAGCTGGAACCCGACCATGTGCTGGCCGACATGCTGCGCGGCATGCACTTGATCGTCAGCGAAGAGCAGCAAGCTTTCGAGCCCGAGGCCGGGGCCTATGCCGCTGGGCATGCGCACGACGCCGGGCCTGCGCCCAAGCCTGTGGCGATCCCCGAGTCCATCCCCGTGCGTGCAGCAGCAGCTCCGCACGTCCACGGTCCTGGCTGCGGGCATGATCATGACCATGATCACGGCCATGACCACGGCGACCACAAGCACTGACCCGTCAGCGTCATCAGCCAGCTTGCTGCGGCTGATGTGGCTGGCCTCACCGGCGCTGCCGGTGGGCGGTTTCAGTTATTCCGAAGGGCTGGAAAGCGCGGTCGAGACAGGCCTGGTGACCAGCGAAGCCGATGCTGGCGACTGGCTTGTAGATCAATTGCAACTCGGTCAGGCGCGCAGCGAACTGCCCTTGCTGGTACGTGCGCATGCGGCCTGGGCCGCCAACGATGAAGCGCAAGCCAAGGCACTGAACGCCTGGGTATTGCGCACGCGAGAAAGCGCCGAATTTCGTGCGCAGGCCGAACAGATGGGCCGATCGCTGCTGGACTGGCTGCGCAATGGAGAGCAGGCCAGCGACCCGCGTCTGACCTGGCTGGCCGCCCTGCATCCCGCTCCCACCTGGTCGCTGGCCTTTGCCCTGGCTGGCGTGCTGGCAGGCGCCAGCGCCCGCGACACCGCGCTGGCCTTTGGTTTTGGTTGGTGCGAAAACATGGTGCAGGCGGCCATGAAAACGGTGCCGCTGGGCCAAGCCGCAGCGCAGCGGGTGCTGGCGCGGCTGGCGCAAGCCATGCCAGCGGCCGTGGACGCGGCCTTGGCGTTGCCTGCTGACCAACGTCAGGCTTTCGCTCCGATGCTGGCCATCCTGAGCGCACAGCACGAGGCTCAATACTCGCGCCTGTTCCGCTCGTGAACGCCTGCTTCGGCGCAAGGTTTGATGCATCATCTGCGCCATGAACAAAACCCTGCACGGCGTCCCCGGCCGCACCAAGAAATTGCCCCCGTTGCGCGTGGGCGTGGGCGGCCCGGTGGGTTCCGGAAAAACGACGCTGCTGGAAATGCTGTGCAAGACGATGCGCCAGCGCTGGGACTTGGTGGTCGTCACCAACGACATTTACACGAAGGAAGACCAGCGCCTGCTGACGGCGGCAGGCGCGCTGGACCCTGAACGCATCGTGGGTGTGGAAACCGGCGGCTGCCCGCACACGGCCATCCGCGAAGACGCGTCCATCAACCTGGAAGCCGTCGACCGCATGCTGGAAAAATTTCCAGACGCTGACATCGTTTTCATCGAAAGCGGCGGCGACAACCTGGCAGCCACCTTTAGCCCAGAGCTGAGCGACCTGACGCTCTACGTCATCGACGTGGCCGCTGGCGAAAAAATCCCGCGCAAGGGTGGCCCAGGCATCACCAAAAGCGACCTCTTCATCATCAACAAGATTGACCTGGCGCCCTATGTTGGTGCAGACCTGGATGTGATGGAAGCCGACACGCGCCGCATGCGCCCAGCCTGGCAAGACCGCCGGCCCTATGTGATGACGAACCTGCGCACCCAAACAGGGCTGGCCGATGTGGTGCGCTTCATCGAAACACGCGGCTTGTTGGTGGCCTGAAAGCGCATTACAAAACCCGCCACAGGTTTGGGAAGGCGTCAGGCAGAGCCTTCAGGATCGCTCGATCAAAGTCGATTCGAAGGAAACCATCATGGGTTTGATGTCGTTCATGAAAGAAGCCGGCGAAAAGCTGTTTGGCACCGGCAGCGCCAAGGCTGCCACTGCCACCCCCACCGCCGCCGCCGCCGCCGCACTCACACCGCCCAGCCCAGCCTGCCAGATGCTGCGTAGTCCGCCGCTCTGAAGGGCTGAACAGATGCGGTGGCGCGGGTCGGCCCGCACCATCGCCAGCGCTACTGCCAGCGCTACTGCCACCGCTACTGCCATCGTCCGGCAAGGGGTTCAAGATCTCAAAGCTGTATTTCCGCTTTGCCGCGATGAACGCCGGCAAGTCCACCGCCCTGCTGCAAGCTGCCCACAACTACGAAGAACGTGGCATGCGGGTGCGGCTGTTCACCGCAGCGCATGACGACCGTTCAGGCCTGGGCATCATCGGCTCACGCTTGGGCTTGACGCGACAGGTCGAGACTTTCGGCCCCGATACCGTCTTCGACGCCAAGCTGCTGGAGGGCGCTTCGCCCCTGCATTGCGTGTTGATCGACGAAGCGCAGTTTCTCCAGCCAGAGCAAGTGCACCAATTGCACCGCTTGGCGCACACGCGGCGCCTGCCGGTGCTGTGCTACGGCCTGCGCAGCGATTTTCAAGCGCAGGCTTTCCCCGGCGCAGCCGCTCTTCTGACGCTGGCAGACGATGTGGAAGAAATGAAAACTATCTGCGCCTGCGCAAAGAAGGCCAGCATGAACATGCGCGTCGATGCCCAGGGCCGACGCGTCAAGCATGGCGAGCAGGTGATGATTGGCGGCAACGACCGCTACCGCGCGGTGTGCCCGAGTTGCTTCTACAGCGAAGACGACGATCCGGCGCGTGCGCCTGGGTTATTTGGTTGACGCAATAAAAAGCTCACCGCCCCGGCCGGGTTGCCAGCCAGATGCTGGGCAAGATCAGCGCCGCACCGGCCAAGTGATACCAACCGGGCCGCTCACCCAGCAGCATCCAGGCCAATGCAGCCGCATACACTGGCGCCAGATACAACATCAGCGCCGTGCGCGAAGCACCCAGTTCGCGCTGCATGAACGAATAGGCGCCTTGCGACATTACGCCAGACAACACGGCGGCTGCCAGCACTGGCCGCAGCCGTCTGCGGGTGGCTCAGACAGGGCCCTGATTCGCCATCAACTCGCCCAGACGAACGGCGCCGCCAGCCACCCAGGCCGGATTGAACTGAAACGGACCTGGCGGGAACAGCAACACCACGGTGCTGCCCAGCAAAAAGCGGCCCATCTCAGCGCCCCGGGCCAGGTCGATGTCTTTGCCGACGTAAGACCGTTGCTGCATCCTGCCTGACCGTGGCGGGTTGACTTGGCCATGCCACACCGTGGCCATGCTGCCGACGATGGTGGCACCCACCAGCACATTCACCCACGGACCCTGTCGACCCTCGAACACGCAGACCACGCGCTCGTTGCGCGCAAACAGCCCTGGCACACCGCGCGCCGTGGTCGGGTTGACGGAGAACAGATCGCCCGGCACATGAATCATGTGCGCCAGCCGACCATCACACGGCATGTGAACGCGGTGGTAGTCCCGGGGGCTCAGGTACAGCGTGGCGAAATGCCCGCCGTTGAACTGCGCAGCCAAGGCCGCGTCGCCGCCCAGCAAGGCTGTGGCGGTGTAGTCGTGCCCCTTGGCCTGAAAGATGCGGCCGTCGCGGATGGCGCCAAACTGGCTGATGGCGCCGTCCACCGGGCACAGCAGCCCGTGTTCGCCGGCATTGGCCAGCGGCCTTGCGCTGGGCTTCAGCGCACGGGTGAAGAAGTCGTTGAAGCTGAGATAAGCGGCCGGGTCGGGGTCAGCGGCTTCTGCCATGTTGACGGCGTAACGCTTGATGAACCAGCGTATCAGCGCGGTCGTAATAGTGCCGCCCCGGGCGCCAGCCACCCAGCCAGCAAAACGTGTCAGCGCTTGCTTGGGCACTACGTACTGCGGCAGCACCGCCCGGCGGGCTGCTCGGTCTGCATTCGTCATCGTGCAACCAATTAACGCAAGGGCTGAACAGCATTCAAGGCATGCAGCGCACCCACCGCGCCAGCGCCGATGCTGGCCCCAAAGCGCTTTGCCAGCCGCTCGGCCACGTTGTCGCGCGGCGTGTAGTCGACGATCTCTTCGGCCTTGACGACTTCGCGCGCCACGTATTCCAGGCTGCCCAGCTTGTCGGCCAGTCCCAAGGCCACGGCTTGTTCGCCATTCCAGAACAGGCCGCTGAAAGTTTCTGGCGTCTCTTTCAACCTGTCGCCACGCCCGGCCCGCACAGCGGCGATGAACTGCGCATGGATCTGGTTCAGCATCGCTTGCGCGTGGGCTTTCTGCTGCTCATTGACGGGGCTGAACGGATCGAGCATGGACTTGTTGTCGCCAGCCGTCATCAAACGGCGTTCCACGCCCAGCTTGTCCATCAGCCCGGTGAAGCCAAAGCTGTCCATCAACACACCGATGCTGCCGATGATGCTGGCCTTGTCGACATAGATCTCGTCGGCTGCAGCAGCGATGTAGTAGGCGCCCGAGGCACAGACCTCTTCGACCACGGCGTAAAGCTTCTTGTCGTACTTGGCTTTCAAGCGCACGATTTCGTCGTTGACGATGCCGCTTTGCACCGGGCTGCCGCCGCCGGAATTGATGCGCAGCACGACGGCGCGTGCACCGGGGTCGGCAAAGGCGCTACGCAGCGCGTTGACCAGGTTTTCAGCGCTGGCCTCTGCATCGGCTGAGATTTCACCGCGCAATTCCACCAGCGCGGTGTGCGGCGTGGTCGTGGCCACGGGCGCACCTCTGCTGGCGACCAAGCCCCAGACGACGGCCAGCACCAGCCCCAGCCAGGCGAGGCGGAAAAACAAGCGCCAACGCCTGTCGTTGCGCTGCTGACGCAGCATTTCCATGGCCACGCGTTCGAGTGCGCTTTCGAAGGGCGGCTTGGCGTTGGGGTCGAATGAGGGCATGGCCGCTCGGGGCGCAGGGTTCGACCCGAAGTCTGGCGTCTGGCCCATCGGCTGGGTGGGTGGGATGTCTTCTGGGCGGCTCATGGGGTGCTGGGTGAACTGACGGTGCTGGGCGGGCTGTCGGTGCTGGGTGGGCTGTCGATACTGGGTGGGCTACCGCTAGGCGGTGCAGGCTGAATCTCTGCGGAAGGATACCAATGCACCTGGCCGCCGTGTTCGCGCACCGCCACCGGTGTCAGCCGACCACGACCGCATGGCCCGCCTACGCATTTGCCGTCGGCGGGCTGGTAAGTGGCACCGTGGATGCTGCAAATGATGAAACGCTTGTCACTGTCCAGAAACTCACCGGGCTGCCAGTCCAGTTCCACCGGCAAATGCAGGCAGCGATTCAAGTAGGCGCGCACGACCCCGTCGTGGCGCAACACAAAGGCACGCTCGGGCCGACCGTGTTGAAGCACGTTCCAGACCTTGGCTGTGCCGCCGTCGATGAGCTCCGCGCTGACACACAACCGCACTTCGGGCGGCATGGTTGTTTCAGCCATGCGTTTCAGCCATGCGATTCAGCCATTCACCAGCAACCAATCGTGCAATTCACGCGTGCTGTGGGCTACAAAGCGCGGCGCATGCACAGTGAAGGCCTCGGGTTCGTGCGCGCCGTAGCTGACCCCGACGCTGGCAGCGCCGGCGCTGCTGGCCAGCTGCAGGTCGTGCGTGGTGTCACCGATCATCAATGTGCGCTCTGGCGCCACACTCAGCTCAGCCATCAGTTCCAGCAACATGCGAGGGTGCGGTTTGCTGGCGGTTTCATCAGCCGTGCGCGTGGCATCGAAGACGCCGTGCAGTTGCGAATGCGCCAGCGCGTGGTCCAGGCCGCGTCTGTTCTTGCCGGTGGCCACGGCCAGCAGTTGGTTGCGACCCTTCAGCGCTTGCAGCATCGGCAAGGTGCCTTCAAACAGCACCAAGTCGTCTTGGCTGGCAAAGTAGTGGTGGCGGTAGCGCAAGCCCAGTTCCGGGTAGCGCGCTTCTGGCAAACCCGGCACGGCATGCTGCAGCGCGTCTTGCAGGCCCAGGCCGATGACGTAAGAAGCAGCCTTGTTGGTGGGCACTTGCGCACCGATGTCGCGGCAAGCCGCCTGGATGCACTGCACGATCAGCGCCGTGCTGTCAGACAAGGTGCCGTCCCAGTCGAAGGCGATGAGGTCGAAGTTTCTTTTCACGATGTCAGCTGTGCAATGAGTGTGGCGCAGTCTGCGGGCAGGGGTGCGACCAGGGTGATACGGCGGCCATCTTCGGGGTGGTCGAAGGCCAGTTCGCGGGCATGCAGGAACATGCGCGTGTAGCGATGTTCTTTGGCAAAACTCTTGTTGCGGGCGTAGTCACCATATTTGGGGTCGCCGACGATGGGATGACCGGCATGGGTCAGATGGACGCGGATCTGATGCGTGCGCCCGGTCTTGATGCTCACGTCCAGCACCGTGCAGGGGCCAATTGCTGACTGCAACTTCGTCTGCGCCTTGATCAGCGTGATCGACCTGCGGCCATCGGCATGGGCGGGTGACACCACATTCACATGGCGCTCGCCACCGGCGTCCAGCGTCTTGTGCAGCGCCTGGTCGATGACCTTCAGGCTCGCCGGCCAGGCCCCGAACACCAGCACAGCATAGGTTTTGCCTGTCTCTCGACTGCGAAATTGTTCTTGCAGTGCCAGCAGCGCGCTGCGCTTCTTGGCCAGCAGCAGCACGCCTGAGGTTTCCTTGTCCAGCCGGTGCACCAGTTCCAGGAACCGCGCATCAGGCCTGGACTTGCGCAACTGTTCGATGACACCTGAGCTGACGCCACTGCCGCCATGCACCGCCACGCCAGCGGGTTTGGAAATGGCCAGCAGATGCTCGTCTTCCAGCAGCACCGTGAATTCGCGCGCTGGCACGACCACGGTGCTGGGCGCCGGCAGGCGCACCGGCGGCACGCGAATCTCGTCACCTGCGGCCACGCGGGTGTCGGCGCTGGCGCGGCCACTGTTCACACGCACCTCACCCGACCGGATGACGCGGTAGACATGCGTCTTCGGCACGCCTTTGAGCAGGCGCAGCAGGTAGTTGTCCAGACGTTGGCCTGCAGATTCGGCATCCACGGTCACACGTTGCACCTGCGCGGGTCGGGCGGGCTGGGCGGCTGGCTGGCTGGCTGAAGGGCTAGGCCCTGGTCCTGCGGTCTTTCCCGCAGTTTTGCCCGCCGCTTTGGCCCCTATACTTCGGTGCTCCACGATTGTGCGGTAAGTGCTTGATTTATCGGAGTTTAGCCGGGCACCTGCCAGCGTATCGTGGAAAGGTCCAAAGCCGGTTGGCACTGTACGTGCTGGCCGTGCCCAAACCAAGGTCATGCAACGCCAGCTACAGGCTGCTGGCCGGCACACATCATGTGTGCCGGCGGTGGCCCGCAGCAGGCGGCAGAGAGACGAAGAAGAACCCCGCCCAAGCTGCCGGCCATTTTGTCGCAGCCAAGCACCGAAAAATTCAGGTCTGCCAGACTCGGGCTCGCGCCCAAAGCTGGCAGGCCGCGTCAGGCACCGCACCAGGCCCATGTCGCCCCCGTCACCCGCAATTTCGGCAGTCCACCGGCCCCAGCAGTTTGCTGGCGCGGAGGTGATGGCTGGCCGACCACCGCCGCGCAACATGCGGCGTGCGGGCCCGACAGACCCGACGCCAGCCCCAACCCGGCCCACCTGCACGCACGCGCCAACGCTGCACTGCTGAGGCACCCGCCCCGCCTGCGGGGCCGGGGTTTTGCACAGCGCAGTCCAGGGCATTTCGCGACCTGCGGTTCTTCCCCGTCACTCGTGCATGGATGTGATGTGAGGTCGTGCGCGCTGCGAGCAAAGCAGCGCCAGAACCAACTGGAGTGCAAATGAAACGCATGCTGATCAATGCCACGCAGGCCGAAGAGCGCCGCCTGGCCATCGTCGACGGACAAAAACTGCTCGACTTCGAAACCGAAATCGAGGGCCGCGAAC
>Ga0136639_10000773_pt1 | contig 11035 bp, 12 predicted proteins | sample AntDrymUQ8592106_2_FD_113739 | JGI IMG/M metagenome (GOLD analysis project Ga0136639, IMG submission 113739) | Polar desert sand microbial communities from Dry Valleys, Antarctica - metaG UQ859 (21.06) | ecosystem: Environmental > Terrestrial > Soil > Desert | place: Antarctica: Dry Valley...
AGGCCGGTGAGGTCGAAGGTGACGCGGCGGAGGAGGGTGCGTTTGTCGGCGGGGGGATTGGGTACGAGATTCGCTTGTTGGCGGGCGGTTTCTAGGTGCTGGTCGATCGGGACGGGGGCCGATTTGGGGAGGGGTTGGAAGGCCCAGAAGGTGGGCATGGCGGCACCGTCGGTGATCCAGCGGGCGAGGTCGGCGACTTGATCGGGGGGGAGTTTGCCGGCGGGCGGCATTTTGAGGCGCTCGTGGGTACGGGCGACGGCTTGGTAGAGCAGGCTGGCTTCGGGGTGGCCGGGGACGACGGCGGCGCTGGCCAATTTAGCGAGGGGATGGCAGCCTTGGCAATTTTTAATAAAGAGGGGGCGGATGCGTTGTTCGAAGAATTCGAGTTGCTCGGGCGTCCCGCCAGCAAAGGCGGCGGTGGGGAGGAGAGCGAAGAGGGCGACCGAGAGGCGCTTCGTCATGGCGAAATTCTACCTGATAGACGCAATAATATCACCTCTTCGCGTGTTACCATCGAGCGTGCTCGCCAGAGTTTTAGGTGTTATTCCGGCGCGCCTGGCTTCTACTCGGTTTCCAGGGAAACCACTCGTCCCTATAAACGGCAAGCCGATGTTGCAGCATGTTTTTGAACGGGCCTGTCTTTGCCGGACGTTGGACCAGGTGATTGTGGCGACGGACGATCGGCTGATTGCCGATGTGGCGAAAGGTTTCGGAGCGATGGTGCAGATGACGTCGGAGTCTCACCTTTCGGGGACAGATCGGGTGGCTGAGGTTTCGGGGAGCCACGCACATGAGATTGTCGTGAACATTCAAGGTGATGAGCCGATGATTGATCCGGGGGCGATTGATCTGGCGGTTCAGGGGCTGATTGCGCATCCGAAGGCTCTGATGTCGACGTTGAAGCGGGCGATCGACCGGCTGGACGAAATCACGAATCCGAATGTCGTTAAAGTGGTAACGGATGGGGAGGGGATGGCTATCTACTTCTCCAGAAGTCCGATTCCGTACAACCGGGGCGGGGCGGTGACCTACTACAAGCATATTGGGCTGTACGTTTATCAGCGTGACTTCCTGCTCGACTACTCGACCCTGCCGGTGGGGCCGCTGGAGCGGGCGGAACGGCTGGAGCAGTTGCGGGCTCTTGAGAATGGCTTTGCCATTCACGTGTCAGAAACGCAGTACGAATCCCTCGGGGTGGATACCCCGGAAGACCTTTCTCGCGTGCAGGCCCATTGGGGTTCGCTTTCATAATTCGTTTTATTTCGCTATGGCCAAATATATTTTCGTGACGGGTGGTGTGGTGAGTTCGTTAGGCAAGGGGATCGCGGCTTCGTCGATCGGGTGCTTGCTGGAAAGTCGTGGGCTTCGTGTCACGCTGCAAAAGTTCGACCCTTATCTGAACGTGGATCCGGGGACGATGAGCCCGTTTCAGCATGGCGAAGTGTTTGTGACCGATGACGGGGCGGAGACGGACCTGGACCTGGGCCACTATGAGCGGTTTACGCATGCTCCGCTGACGCAGGCGAACAACCTGACATCGGGACGAATTTACGAGACGATTATCAGCCGGGAGCGGCGGGGCGATTACCTGGGCCAGACGGTGCAGGTGATTCCGCATGTGACCAACGAGATCAAGGCGGGGATTGAACGGGTTTCGCACGATGTGGATGTCGTGATTGTGGAGATCGGGGGAACGGTGGGCGATATAGAGTCGTTGCCGTTTTTGGAAGCGATTCGGCAGGTTCGGCACGAGAAGGGCCGGGATAATACGATTTTTGTGCATGTGAGCCTGGTGCCGTGGATTGCGGCGGCGCATGAGCTGAAGACGAAGCCGACGCAGCATAGTGTGAAAGAGTTGCGGGCGATTGGCGTGCAGCCGGACATTTTGATTTGCCGGAGCGAGCGGCCGTTGAGCGCGGATCTGAAAGAGAAGATCGCGCTGTTCTGCGACGTGGAACCGCGGGCGGTGATTAGCGCGGCGGACGCGAAGACGATTTACGAAGTGCCGTTGACGTTTGCCGAACAGGGCGTGGACGAGATTATTTTGCATCAGTTTCGGATGGATTCGCCGGCGCGGGACCTATCGAAGTGGACCGAGATGCTGGACCGGATGCAGAACACGGTGGACGAGGTGCATATCGGGTTGGTGGGCAAGTATGTGGAGTATGAGGACAGTTATAAGAGCCTGAAAGAGGCGTTGCTGCATGGTGGGTTGGCGAAGCGTTTGAAGGTGATTATTCACTGGATTGAGGCGGAGACTCTGCACTGGCCGGAGTGCGCGGAGACGTTGCGGCATTTTGATGGGATTTTGGTGCCGGGCGGGTTTGGCAAGCGTGGCGTGACCGGGATGTTGAACGCGATTCGGTATGCGCGGGAGCATAAGGTGCCGTACTTCGGGATCTGCCTGGGGATGCAGACGATGGTGATTGAGTTTGCGCGGAACGTGTGTGGGATGCCGCAGGCGGATTCGACCGAATTTGATCCGTCGACGCCGCATCGGGTGATCTTCAAACTGCGGGAGTTGACGGGGGTGGACGAACTCGGCGGGACGATGCGGCTGGGAGCTTATCCTTGCCAGTTGGCCGAAGGGAGCTTTGCGCGGGAGGCTTATGGGGCGGAGCAGGTGAGTGAACGGCATCGGCACCGTTTTGAGTTTAATCGTGAATTTGAGAAGGTTTTGACCGAGGGTGGGTTGCAGTTGACGGGGCAGACGCCGGACGGGGTTTATGTGGAGATCTGCGAGATCAAAGATCATCCGTGGTACTTGGGTTGCCAGTTCCATCCGGAGTTGAAGTCGAAGCCGCTGGAGCCGCATCCGCTGTTTACTTCGTTTGTCAGTGCGTCGTACGACGAGCATTTGCGGCGAATTGGGCGGAGTGCGGAGTTGATGCATGCCCAGTAGCCTGGAGCTGATTGCTGGTCCTTGCGTGATTGAGAGCGAAGATCACCTGTTTTTTCTGGCAGAAAACATTAAGGCGGTAGCGGGGGATTTCGTCTTCAAGGCGTCTTTCGACAAGGCTAACCGATCGAGCGTGCACTCGTATCGGGGACCCGGTTTGATTGAGGGGCTGCGGATGCTGAAGCAGGTGAAGGACCGGGGCTTTCGGATCATGACCGATGTGCATGAGCCGGGGCAGGTGGCATTGGCGGCGGAGGTTTGCGACATTATTCAGATTCCGGCGTTTTTGTGCCGGCAGACGGATTTGTTGTTGGAGGCGGGGCGGTCGGGGCGTGTTGTGAATATCAAAAAGGGGCAGTTCGTTTCGCCTTGGGATATTCGTTTGGCGGCGGATAAGGTGGCCTCGACGGGGAATACAAACATCCTGCTGACGGAGCGGGGGACGTCGTTCGGTTATAACAATTTAGTGGTTGATATGCGGAGTTTGGTGATTCTGCGGAGCTTCGGGTGGCCGGTGATTTTTGATGCGACGCATAGCGTGCAGTTACCGGGAGCGGCGGGGAACGGGAGCGGCGGACAGCCGGAGTTCATTGAGCCGTTAGCGCGGGCGGCGGTGGCGATTGGGGTGGACGGGATATTCGTGGAGGTCCACGAGGAACCGGAGCGGGCGCTTTCAGACGGGGCGAATGCGTTGCCGCTGGATCAGTTGAGTGGGTTCTGGAAGAGGGTGCAAGAGGTGGACGCGGTGACGCGGCGGCACTTGAAGCCGATCGACTAGAGCAGTTCGCGGATCATGATGTTGCGGAAGCGCTGCTTGCCGCCGGGGATCCAGCGGTTGCCGCCGTGGACCTGGACGGCGATCATGCCGGTGGGGGAGCCGTGGTTGGCGGTGTCGAGGAAGTTGGTAATTTGAATGCCGTTGAGCCAGACCTGAATGTGGGGGATGTCGCCTTCGATGCGGGCGCGGAGATGGTTCCAATCGTTGCGGCGATACCATTCCTGCCACTGGGGGACGAAGGTTTTGACGTCCTTAAGGCGCTCTCCGTAGACACCGCCGATGGCGCCGCCGTCGAGGTAGTCGAGGAGGACCTGGTAGGCTTCGCCTTTTTCGTTGGCGCGGAGGAAGAGGCCGCCGTCGCAGCCGTAGGTGGGGTTGATTTCGAGGGTGATTTCGAAGTTTTTGTAGGGCTTGTCAGTGAGGATAATGCCGCCGTGGCCGGGTCGGTCCTGCGCTCCGGTAATGGCGCCGTCTTCGACGCGCCAGCCGGCGGTTTGGCCGTGATGGTTGACTTGGCTAACGTGCCAGCCGGTGAGGTCCTTGCCGTTGAAAAGCGCTTTGAAGGCGGAGGGGCCGGCGAGGAGTTCGAAGCGGTGGGGGACGGGTTGGGCGAGTTGGCGCTGTTGGGCGATGATTTCAGCTTCGACGGCGTCCATAACTTCGAGGCTTTTGGAGAGGTTGGTGAGCCCTTCACTCGCCAGGGGGACTTGGTAGGTACGCCAGCGGGCTTGATGGAGCCCGGTGTGGCGGAGGGTGAGGGCGTGGACCTGGGTGGCTTGGGCGGACATGGGCGTGGAGAGGGTGGCGAGGTTGACTCCGGCGGCCCATTCGGCGGCGGAGCGGGTAGCGACTTCGCTGCCATCGATGCGCAGGGTGTGGGGGCCGGGGGCGAGGCCGGAGACCTTGAGGATCTGCTGGTTGAAGCGTTCGATGAAGTCGGAGGATTTGACGGCGAGGGCCATGACGGGGTCGGAGGTATCGACGGGCATGGGGAGGGCGCGGTCTTTTTGGGTCCAGGTGACGCCGTTGGCAAAGGCTAGGATGTCGGTGGCGGTGTTTTCGGTTTTGACGAAGCGGCGGGTGGGGACGTCGATGGAGACGGTGCTGACGACGCTGGGGGCGTTCCACCCGGTGAGGAGGCCGCCGGCCATGATGAGGTGTCCGGCGGCGCCGGGGTGGACGCGGTCCGGGATGATTTTGGGGGCTAGGACGGCGTCGGTGGCCTTGGCTTTGGCGAGCATGGCGGTGACGGGGCGGTTGAGGTCGGCGAGGGTGAGCTTTTCGGATTGGGCTAACGTCGCGAGGAAATCGGAGTAGCGGAGGAGGACGGCGTTGTAGCCGCCGGGGAAGCGGGGTTCCTGGGTGACGTCGTCGTAGGGGGAGGGTTGGATGGCGGTGATGCGGGCGTTGGGGAGGTTGGTTTTTAGCTGCTTGATGATATTGCGGTAGCCGTTCGAGTAGATGTCGAAGAGCTGTTGATCGAAGGCGCGAACGCGGCCGTCGTTCATGCCGAGCATGATGGTGACGACGGTGGGCTGGTAGGGGAAGACGTCGCGATCGAGGCGTTGGGCGATGCCGCCGCCGGCGCCGCCGGTGACGCGGTCGCCGCCCCAGCCAGAATGGGTGAACGCAATTTTTCGATCGGGGAAGCGGGTGAGAACGAAGGTTTCGGTGAAGGTGGTGTAGAGGCGCTGGTCGGTGATGGAGTCACCGAAGAAGACGACGCGGTCGCCGTTTTTGAGGTGGAAGTCTTGCGCGAGAAGGGGGGAGAGGAGGAGGAGGGAGGTGAGTAGATGGCGCACTGCGCTATCTTATCGCACCTCCCGAGGGGAAGTTAGCGCGGAGTGGTACGAGTTCCGTTGCCGGACACAACATAGCCGGGGGCGACTTCAGAGTAGAGGTATTGGTTGCCGGAGCCGATAACCATGAGGTTCATTTCGTAAGCGACGCCTTCGATCGAATAGGCAGCGGCGGCGTAACAAACATCGCCCAAGGCGTAGACACCATCGAAGGATCTGCGCTCGGAGGTTCCGCCGGAGATATTGCTGTAGGTGCCTCTCATCCCGCCGTTGCCATCGAAGGTAACGATACCGATTTCGGCGGTAGAGCGGCCCTTGCCGTCAACCGCAACGGTGCCGCTGCCCTGGTAGCCGTAGGTGCCGTTGAGGGAAGAGTTGCTGCAGCTGCCTTGGTTGTCGATCTTGGAGCCGCTGCCGGAAAGGGTGGCATCGCCGGCGCGAATGACGAGAGCGAAGCTGTTGCCGGAGTCAACGACGACGAGATCAAAATCGGTGGCGTCAGCACCGGTACCGGTCTTGCCGACGGCGGTACAGTCCGCAAGAATCTGGATCACGCCCGAGTACTCGCTCACGTCGGCCTTGCCACCCGTGGTGGAGATGGAGACGCCGGTGTAGCCTCCTGTGCCGTTGAATATGAGGCGCCCGATTTGCGAGGCGGTGATGAGCCGATTATTTGCGTCGGTGATGGTGCCGTCAATGGTGTAGCCGTACGCTCCGACCAGGGAAGTCGCAGAGCACTGGGCGAAGGAGGCAGCCGCGAAGAGAACGAAAGTGAGTGAAAGTTTTCCGATAGACATAGCTTTTCAATATATCGTCAAATTTCGCGCAGAGCATGAATAAATTTTTCGGATGAGGTCGACGACTTTTCTACCGTCTTCGGCGGGAGATACGAAGGGTCGATTTTCGGTGATGGCTTGGAGAAAGTCCTGGACTTGGAGGCGGTGGTAGTGGTTGATGGGGTCGGCGGGGGCGGTGTAAGTAGGGGCGGATTCGCCGGGGATGGTCCAGAGGTCGTTGTAGGCGGGTTCCAGGATAGCGCCGGTCATGCCGGCGATGAAGGTGGCGCCGCCGTCGGTTTGGGTGCCGACGGAGTAACCGTTGGAGCCATGAATGTGGATTTTAGTGTGGATGCCGGGGTTCTGCGAAAGGCTACAGACGATGTTGCCGAGGCCGCCGTTCGTGAAGCGGATGTTGGCGAGGGCGGTGTCCTCGACTTCGATGTAGGGATGATTCAGATTGCTGGCGATGCCAGAGACGCTCTGGATGGGGCCCATGAGCCACTGGAGGATGTCGAGGTGGTGGGGGGCTTGGTTGATGAGGACGCCGCCGCCTTCGGTGGACCATTTGCCGCGCCAGGGGTCGGAGCGGTAGTAGGCTTCGTTGCGCCAGGAGAACATGGCCACGGTGCCGAGGATGGGGGTGCCGATTTTGCCTTGGTCGATGGCGGCCTTCATGGCGAGGACGGGTTCGAAGAAGCGGCGCTGGCTGACGACGCCGAGACGGGCGCCGGAGCGGGCGGCGGCTTCGAGCATGCGGTCGCAATCTTCGACGGTGGCGGCGAGCGGCTTTTCGACGAGAACATGGATGCCGCGTTCGAGGGCGGCGACGGCGGGATCGGCGTGGAGGGGATGGGGAGTACAGACGACGACGGCTTCGACGCCGGCGGCCAGCATGGTGGGGACGTCGGTATAGGCGGTGGCGCCGTATTGGGCGGCGAAGGCGGCGGCGCGGGGGCCGTCGTTATCGCAGACGGCCAAGAACTGGCTGAGTTCGGAGAGGGCGGCGGCGTGGAGGTAGCCGACTTTGCCGCAGCCGATGAGGGCGGTTTTCATTGGGCAGGATCCGGGAAGTATTGGGCGCTCATGCGGCGGAGAAAGGCGAGAGAGGCGACCATTTCGTCCATGCCGTTCATGCCGTCTTCGAGGCTGATCCAGCCGGAATAGCGATGGGCGGCGAGGATGCGGAAGATTTCGTGGTAATCGTTGAGGCCTTCGCCGGTGACGCCGTGGCGGAGGGAGGGGGAGTAGCCGAGGGTGCCGTCGGATTGGCGGAGGTCTTCGAGGGAGGCACCGGGGACGAGGTAGCGGTCTGAGGCGTGCATGGAGACGACCCGGGGGGCGACGAGTTCGAGGAGTTCGATGGGGTCGTCGCCGGCGACGAGGGCGTTGGAGGGATCGTATTGGACGCCGAAGTTCTTGGTGTCAGGGATGAGGTCGAGGAGTTCGAGGAAGACGTCTTTCTTCTGGGCGAATTCGGGGTAGCGCCAGAAGCCGTCTTTGTAGTGGTTTTCGAGGCCGAGGACGATGTCGTATTCGCGGGCGACGGGGAGGAGGGCTTCGATGCATTCGACCACGTAGTGGAGGCCGTGATCGCGGGTGACTTCGGGGTAGCGCTGGCCGCTGAGGACGCGGCAGATGGCGCCGGGTCCGCCGAGGCGGCGGGTGGCGGCGATGAGGGCGGCGTGGTGATCAACGGCTCGGCGGCGGGCGGAGGGATCGGGGTTCGTGAAATCCGGAGAGCAACAGAGCATGGGCATGGAGAAGCCGGCCGAGGAGATGGCTTCGCCGACCGAGTCGAGATAGGCGGGTTCGAGGGAGGTGAAGAAGCCTTCGTACATTTCGAGGCCGTCGGCGTCGAGGGGGCGGGCCATCGAGATCCAGTCGAAGACGGACATGGTACGGTCGCCGGCGATCGAATCGAGATAGCACTTGGGGAAGGCGGAGAGGCGGATAGGCATATTGCTACAATTAGGTGAGATTATGCGACTTTTGCTGCTGGTTTTGGGTTTGGCCGCGATGGCGATGGGCCAGGACGATGATATCGTGTGGCTGGACAATTATGCCGAGGCGGTGAAGACGGCGCAGGCGACGGGGAAGCCGATTTTTCTGGAGTTTCGGTGCGAGCCTTGAACGAACGGTAGGGTTTTTGACGCACAGGTTGTGCTGTCACCGAAAGATTCCCCGTTGGGCAAGCTGTTGCGGCAGTACGTGTGCGTGCGGATCACGCGGATGGACACGATTGATATTGGGCTGTTTGAGCATGACCGGAATAATACAGTCTACTTCTATTTGCTGAATGCGGACGAGCAGATTTACATGCGGTACGGGGGGCGGGACGCGACCTCGCCGGATGCGTATTTGAACCTGGAAAGCTTGACGCTGGCGGCGGCGAAGGGGCTGGAATTGCACGCGAAGAGGCCGCCGGTGACGGCGCGGCCGACGCCGGATTTTCCGAAAAATTACTCGCTGCTGGTGGAGCGGACTTTTGCGCGGAACCAGTGCGTCGAGTGCCATTTGATTGGAGATTATCAGAATCTACATCGGCAGCAGGACGGGACGTTGGACAAGCGGGAGCACCTGTTTCGGTCGCCGGATTTGAAGACGATCGGCATTACGCTGGACGTGCCGAAGGGTTTAGTGGTGAAGGAAGCGGCGGGGGCGGCGGCGGAGGCCGGCATGAAGGCGGGCGATCGGATTGCGCAGTGGGAAGGGACGAAGGTGTGGACGTTTGGGGACGTGCAGCACCGGTACAACGAGACACCGCGGACGGCGATGCAGACGAAGCTGACGGTGGAGCGGGGCGGGGCGATGGTGGATTTGGCAATTGCGTTGCCGTTGCGGTGGTGGCTGATGGATACGAAGTTTCGGCAGTCCAGCGTGGAGCCGCGGTTTTTCTTCGATGACCGGCCGTTGAGCGGGGAGGAGAAGAAGGCGATGGGGTTGCCGGCGGACGGATTTGCCAGCATGGTGAAGTACGTTTCGAGCACGGCGAAGACGATGGAGTTGCACGGGTTGGAAGTGGGGGATGTGATTACGGCGGTGGACGGAAAGCGGGTGGATCGGGATGCGCATACGGCGACGTTGTATTTGGTTTTGCGAAAGGCTCCGGGGGATGGGGCGACGCTGGAAGTGATGCGGGGCGGGAAGAAGATCGATATGCTGTTGAAGACGATGCAGATGAGTTTTCGGAAATGAAGATTTTGGGATTGTTGTTACTGGCGGCGGGGTGGGGGGCACCGGTGGAGGTGCGAGTGGATGACGAGGTTTGCGCGACTTACGACGCTAAGTTGGCGGGCCCGGAGTTAGTAGTCCGGGTGAAGTTGGCGCAGGGCTGGCACACGTTTGCGATGGATAACGCGGAGCGGGCGGCGGAGGCGTTAAAGGGGAAGAAGGCGTTGGGGATGGACCAGCCGACGCGGGTGACTTTGGGGGAAGGGTTGACGGTGGCGGGGCCGTGGAAGCAGACGGTGCCGGTGGATTTTTCGAAGCCGGAGTTGCGGATTTTTACTTGGGGATATGAGGGGGAGGCGGTGTTTGTGGTGCCGGTGAAGCGGACGGGGGCCGTGGGGAGGATCGGGGTGAAGGCGCAGGCTTGTACGGCGTCGATTTGTAAAAATATTGACGTGAAGGTGGAAGTGGCAGAGGGGCCGGCGGAGAGCTGGCCCAAGCTGGAGGCGGTTCGGCTACCATAAGGAGCGATGCCTTCCAATCGACTCGGGCTTCTCGTCTTCGCGATTCTTGGCGGTGTTGCGGTCGGAGAAGCGGCCGATTATCAGACGCTGTGCCGCCAACCGGCTTTTCGCTGGGCGACGAGCGAGGCGGGGGGGGCGCTGTCAAGCTTCGGCTGGAGAGGCCCGCGGCGAAGGAGCTACTCGACGCTTTGACTGTTGACGCCCCCCCACCGATGCCCAGGTTCAAGAAATCTACCGTTTTGACGATTTTCGCTTCGCGCGGCTGACTAGAGGGAAAATCCATTTCGTAGTAGGGGTAGATACGACGGGGAGACCAAACTTGGAACAAATTCTTGCCATTCACGGCCAAGGCCGTCGATTCGAAATGATCGTGACTACCGCGTGTGACTCGAACGATCTGAGTACGCAGCTTATCGATAGCGATCGGGATGGGGTGCTGGAGTTGATCATTCTGGGCGGTGCCACCGTCGATGAAGGAGTTCTGCGATTGGGTTCGACCGCCGGCGAGGGAGAAGTTGGGCTTGCCGCCGGAGTCGTAGCTGACGAAGACGGCCGCGCCCGTGAGGCCGACAATGTTCATGCTGCGGCGATCGCCGGTAGGCATGTCTTCAATGGTTTTGGACTCGATGAGCTGGCTGACGTCGGAGGAGCGGGTATCGATGGAAGAGGCCGACGTGGATACGTTGATGGACTCGGTGACAGCGCCGATCTCCAGGGTGAGGTTGAGTTCGAGGCTCTGGCTGGTGGTGAGGATTAAGTTGGAGCGGACGAGTTTCTTGAAGCCGGGCTTTTCGACGGTGAGGGTGTAAGCGCCAATGGGGAGGGCGCGGAGGGCGTAAAGGCCGGAATCGTTGGTCGAGACGGTGGTCGAGGAGCCGTTGGCGAGACCGCGGGGGGTGACTTGGGCGCCGACGATGATGGCACCTTGGGGGTCAGCGACGAGGCCGGATGTTGGCTTTGCAAATGCTTCAATTACGGCATCAACTACGAATAGATGCCGGGGGCCTCGTGGCCGAGTGCCGTGACGTACTCCACGTAAGTGCCGGGGTAAACGCGGGGGACGCGTTCGGTGCCGGACTCACCGCCCA
>Ga0136639_10000774_pt1 | contig 11015 bp, 11 predicted proteins | sample AntDrymUQ8592106_2_FD_113739 | JGI IMG/M metagenome (GOLD analysis project Ga0136639, IMG submission 113739) | Polar desert sand microbial communities from Dry Valleys, Antarctica - metaG UQ859 (21.06) | ecosystem: Environmental > Terrestrial > Soil > Desert | place: Antarctica: Dry Valley...
GAATTGATCGCAGTGTTCGCACTGGCGATGAAACAGGGTATCGGATTGGACAAGATCCTGGGCACGGTGTTCGCCTATCCGACCTTCGCTGAAGCCATCAAATCAGTCGCCGGTGAGCGCCGCAAGCGACATCAGCCTGAAAAACTGTTGCGGCTGGCAGAGCGCTATCACCGTTGGAAACGGGGTGGAGGCGCATGACCCGGAACATGCATTGGATGTGGCTGCTCGCGCTGTTGCCGCTGCTGGCAAGCGCGGCTCAACCCGCGCGTTTTTCGAGCGCGGCACCGAGCGCCGCACTGCCGGCCGGCTGGAGCGTGCAACCGATCCCAAAAGTAGAACGCCAGACCCGCTTTGACCTGATCGATGACAGCGGCGCCACCGTGCTGCGCGCGCGTGCGGATAATGCTGCGGCGTCGCTACGCTACAAGGTGGATGTCGATCCCGTTGCCGGCGGGCAGTTGCGCTGGCGCTGGAAGACCGAGCACGTGCTTGACAAGGCGGACCTGACAACCAAGGCGGGCGATGACTATGCGGCGCGCCTGTATGTCTTCTTTGATCGGCAGCCGGCGCAGATGTCATTCGGCGAGCGCGTGGCCTACAAGCTCGGGCGCGCCCGCTATGGCGATCAGATTCCCTCTGCGGCACTTTGCTATGTCTGGGACAACAAGCAACCTGTGGGTGCCTTGCGCGACAACGCCTATACCGGCTTCGTCAAGATGATCGTGGCGACCAGCGGCCGCGCGCGACAAGGCCAATGGGTGTCGCTGCAGCGAGACATTTCCGCCGACTACAAACGCGCGTTCGGCACCGCACCGCCACGCGTCACCGGTATTGCGATTGCGGTGGACACTGACAATACGGGGGAATCAACCATCAGTTACTTCGGCGACATCCAGTTCACGGCCATTGGTGCGAAGCCATGAACGCAGCGATCCTGATTGCACCGACGCGATCATTCACGCGCACGCTGGAGCAAAACAACATCGCGCTTCCGCGCACGCCGTTGGAAATCCTGCAGGTCAATCTGACCGCACGTTGCAACCTGGCCTGCATCCATTGCCACGTGGAATCCGGACCAAAGCGCCATGAAGCAGTGGATGCGCGCGGCATCGCACGCTTGATCGAACTGTTGGACACCGCACCAACATTGCATACGCTTGATCTGACCGGCGGTGCGCCCGAACTGCATCCGCAATTCCGCGAACTGGTGCGCGCAGGCCGCGCGCGCGGACTCAAGGTGATCGACCGTTGCAACCTCACCGTGCTGTCCGAGCCCGGTCAGGAAGACACCGCTGAATTCCTGGCTGAGCAAGGCGTGGCAGTGGTGGCCTCGCTGCCTTGCTACACATCCGAAAACGTCAACAAACAGCGCGGCAAGGGCGTGTTCGGTGGAAGTATCGAGGCGCTGCAGCGTTTGAACGCACTAGGCTATGGCCAGCCCGGCAGTGACCTGGAACTGGACTTGGTCTACAACCCGATCGGCGCGAAGTTGCCGCCGTCGCAGGCAGCGCTGGAAGAGGATTATCGCAAGCGCCTGCACGACGACTTCGGCATCGCCTTCAATCAGCTGTTCACGATTACCAATATGCCGATCAAGCGCTTCCTGCACGAGCTTGAGCGCGACGGTGAGTTGGACGCGTACATGCAACTGCTGATCGACAATTTCAATCCGCGCGCTGCGCTCGGCGTGATGTGCCGCAACCTGGTGTCGGTCGGCTGGGACGGTGGTCTCTACGACTGTGATTTCAATCAGATGCTGGGCATCGAGCTTGGCCACGCGCGAACCACGTTGTGGGACATCGCGCGGCTGGACGAGATCGACTCTCGGCCAATCGCCTTTGCCAAGCATTGCTACGGCTGCACCGCAGGTGCTGGTAGCAGTTGTGGTGGCAGCCTGGCTTGACCCGGAATGAATGATCCAAACATTCCCGCCCTGCCGATAGACCACCTGTCAATCGTCATCCCGATCGGTCCAGGCGACACCGCCTGGCGCGGTCTGGTCGAACAGCTATCCCAACTCGCATCACGACCGCAGCTGCTGCTGATATTCGCCGATGGCGATCCGCAATCCGCCGATGTACCGGACTATTGCGCGGCGCTGCCGGCACCGGCCGGTCGTGCCCACCAGCTCAATGCCGGGATTGCCGCTGCGGATGGGCAATGGCTGTGGCTGCTGCATGCCGATTCACGGCTGCAGCCGGATACCTGGCCGGCATTGCGCGATTACCTTTCCACCACGCCGCGCGCACTGGGCTGGTTCCGACTCGCGTTCGCTGCCGATGGCCCGTGGTTGATGGCACTCAATGCCTTGGGCGCAAATCTGCGCGCACGCTGGCTGGGCCTGCCATTCGGCGATCAGGGTTTTGTCCTGCATCGTGACGATGCGGCGCGGCTGGGTCCATTCGATCCCGCGCTGGCATATGGCGAGGACCACGCGATGGTCTGGCGCGCGCGCCATATCGGCCTGCCTTTGCGCTGTGTCGGCGGAACGCTGCTAACCAGTGCACGCAAATATGCAGAACAGGGTTGGCTACGCACCACGGCGCGACATCTGCGGCTGACTGCGATACAGGCAAAACAGGAATCACGGCGAGCATGACGCTGCCGATTACTTTGAATGTGCGCGTGGGCATCGCGATCTTCGTCAAGACGCCGGGGCATTCGCCGTTGAAGACGCGTCTCGCTGCCTGTATTGGCGTCGATGCCGCACAGCAGTTCCACATGCTCGCGGCGAGCGCGGTCGCTGCCGTCGCGCATCGGGCACAGCAAGACATGTCTTCACTGACGGCGCATTGGGCCATCGCCGAAACCGCCGCAATGAGCGATCCAGCATGGGCGTCGCTACCCCGCATCGAGCAAGGCGAAGGTGACCTCGGCGCACGCATGGGTCATGTCACCGAGTCCATGCTCGCACGCTTCGACGCAGCCCTGTTGCTGGGCGCGGACACACCGCAGATTACGGCCGCCGACATCATCGCTGCCGCACATGGCCTGCAAACAAACCAGCACGTGCTCGGCCCAAGTATCGATGGTGGCTTCTGGTTGTTCGCCACGCGTGGCGGCGTGCCGGCAACAGCATGGTCAGGAACGCCCTGGTCACGGAACGATACCGCCGCGCGCTTCTGTGATGCTTTGCTTGGAGATACATTGAGTGACGCGTCTATCGCACGCCTGCCCAGCTTGCGCGATGCCGATACCACGGACGACCTGCTGCCACTACTGCACGACCTCGACGGGCTGGATGCCCCGTTGCCCGAGCAACAGCGATTGGCCGAGTGGCTGCGCGCCAAGCTGCCTTAGCGACGCACGAACGGCTCACGCAGAAGCGCGACGAAACGTGTCGCATCTTCCGCACCCACGCCTGCAACACCGAAATCCTGCGGCTGGCTGCGCGCACTGACTGCGTAGCTGCCGAAAAGGTGATCCCACAGACTCAGGTTGAAGCCGAAGTTGCGCTGCTGCTCATCGACGTGGGTGGAATGATGGATGCGGTGCATATTGGGTGTTACCAGCAGTGCGCGCATCGGCCGGTCCAGCCACGGCGGCAACCCCAGGTTCGCGTGGGTGAACAAGGCGAAACTCGACAGCAGCACTTCGAACACCATCACTGCCAACGGCGTGATGCCCAGCAGCACTGCAAGCGCGATCTTGAACGACAGCGAGAACAGTATTTCCAGCGGGTGAAAGCGCAACGCGGACGTCGCGTCCAGCGTGCGGTCGGTGTGATGGACCCGATGCAGCCGCCACAGCAGTGGCCATGCATGCAGTAGCCGATGTTGCCAATAGATCGCCAGGTCAAGCAGCACCAGCGCGATGCCGAACTCCAGCGATGCAGGCCACGCGAGTTGGTTCAGCAGCCCGAACCCCTGCGCCTGCGCCCAGGCTGCGCCGCCCACCGCACCCGCGGGCACAAGCAGCCGCGCCAGCACCGTGCCGAGCAGGATCAGGCCGATGTTGGCCGGCCAACGGCGACCGCGTGCGGGTGATGGATTAGGGCCACGCAGGCTTGCCTCCACTACCAACAGCGTGACCAGCACGCCGAGGAAGATGCCGCCGCGTAGCGCGATGTCGTCAGGAAAACCAGCCATGACGCAATTATGTCCCCATGGGCATTCGAGCAGATTGTGCGCGGCCTTCTGGCCTTGATCCAGTCGTGCTTACGTTTGAACAGCTAACGCACATCACCAAACAGGCAACCAAGACCATGATCCAGCCGCGCACCTTGCCTTCGATGTCCTTGCTGGGCCTTGCCCTACTGTTGGGCCTGGCCGCCTGCAAGCCATCTACACCCGCCGCAACCGACATGACCGCACCGCCATCGATGCATGAGGCAACCAAAGCCAGCGCCGGCGAACACGCGACGGCGGCTGTGGATGCAATCAACCCGATGACCAGCCCGCGCGAGGCTGTGATCGCTTCGATGCACAAGCTGATGGATGCCACCAGTTACCACGTCAGTATGCAGATGAGTGGCGGGCCGAAAGGTCTGATGAACAACGAAGTCGACTTCGTGAAACCCGACCGATTTCGCATGGAAATGGCCGGCGTGGGCACCCAAATCATCGTTGGCGACACCATGTACATGTCAATGCAGGGCCGCAGCATGAAGGTGCCGATGCCTGAGGGCATCACGAATCAGTGGCGCAACCCCGGAAATTTCAAGGAAGCCGAAGCCAGCATGACGGCCGAAGGCATGGGCAGCGAAGCGGTCGATGGCATCAGCGCGCAGAAGTACAGCGTGCGCCAGTCCGTACCCACGACCACTGATTACACCTTGTGGATCGGCCCGGACGGGATGCCCCTGCAAATGCGCATGAACATCGATATGAAGGGCACGCCGACCACCACCACGCTGCGCTATTCCCGCATCAACGATCCAACCCTGAGTGTCGACACACCCAAATAGCGCATCGGCCTGCAGGCGCGGCACAATGGGGCATGGCAGAACCCCAGCTCAACCTGTCGCCATCACCGGGCGATGAGGTCAAAAGCACCACGTGTTACATGTGCGCCTGCCGCTGCGGCATCAAGGTGTGGCTGGCAGATGGCAAGGTGCGTTACATCCAGGGCAACCGCGACCATCCGGTGAACCAGGGCGTGCTGTGCGCCAAGGGCGCCGCTGGCATCATGCAGCACTACAGCCCGGCACGTTTGTCGAAACCCTTGTTGCGCGTGGGCGAGCGCGGCAGTGGCGAGTTCCGCGAAATTGAATGGGACGAAGCGCTAGAGATCGCGACCTCATGGCTGGCACCGATCCGCGAACGCAACCCGGATGAGCTGGCATTCTTCACTGGCCGCGATCAGTCACAGGCATTGACCGGTTGGTGGGCACAGCAGTTCGGCACGATCAATTACGCCGCGCATGGCGGCTTCTGTTCGGTGAACATGGCGGCTGGCGGCCTGTATTCCGTCGGCGGCAGTTTCTGGGAGTTTGGCGAACCCGACTGGGAACACACGCGCTACCTGATGCTGTGGGGCGTGGCCGAAGACCACGATTCCAACCCGATCAAACTGGGTCTGGCCAAACTCAAGGCCAGCGGCGCCAAGATCGTTGCGGTCAATCCGGTGCGCAGCGGTTACGGCGCGATTGCCGACGAATGGATCGGCATACGTCCCGGTACCGATGGTCTGTTTGCGTTCGCCTTGGTGCAAGAGTTGCTGCGCATGGACCGCATCGACCTGGACTACCTGGTGCGCTACGCGAATGCGCACTGGCTGGTAATCCGAAATCCTGGCGGAGCAGACGATGGCTTGTTCGCGCGCGACTCCGATGACAATGCGCTTTGCTGGGATGCTGAAAATAATGTTGCCGTCGATGCAAACGCCATCGATATCGCACCCGCAGTCGTTGGTGAATACACCTTGCCCGATGGACGTATCGGGGTGCCAGTCTTCCAGCTGATCGCCGATCGCTATCTCGACCCGCAATACGCGCCGGACGCGGTGAGTGAACGCTGCGGCATTCCTGCCGACACGATCCGCCGCATCGCGCGTGAACTGGCCGAAGCCGCCTTCGACAGCGGGCTCACGCTGCCGATCGCGTGGACCGACAGTTGGGGCCGCGAACATTCGGAAATGGTCGGAAGGCCCGTGTCGATGCATGCGATGCGTGGCATCAGCGCGCACAGCAATGGCTTCCATACCTGCCGTGCGTTGCACCTGCTGCAATTGCTGCTTGGCGCGGTTGATGCGCCTGGTTCATTCCGCTACCAGCCGCCATTCCCGAAACCCATTCCGCCCGCCAACCGGCCCGGCAAGACGCGTAAGGCCGATGGCCTGCTGGACGCGCCGCCGCTCGGCTTCGTGCACGGCCCCGAGGATCTGGTCGTCGATGCCAACGGCCAGCCGCGCCGCATCGACCATGCTTTTTCATGGGCGTATCCGCTGGCTGCACACGGGATGATGCACACCGTGATTCGCAATGCGCACGCGGGCGACCCGTACAAGATCGACACGCTGTTGATGTTCATGGCCAACATGAGCTGGAACTCGGCAATGAACACCGGCGAGACCATCGGCTGGCTAACCGACAAGGACGAATCCGGCGAGTACAAAATCCCGCGCATCATTTATTCCGATGCGTATTCCAGCGAGATGGTCGCCTACGCCGACCTGGTGCTGCCGGACACGACGTACCTTGAGCGTTTCGATGCCGTCAGCCTGCTTGACCGCCCGATTTCCGATGCCGATGGCGTGGCCGATGCGATCCGGCACCCGGTGCTGGCACCGGAAACACAGGATGTCGAAGGCAAGCCGCGCGACGTGCGCGGGTTCCAGTCGGTGCTGATCGATCTCGGTGTTCGGCTCGGATTGCCGGGCTTGATCAACGAGGACGGCACGGCGAAATATCGCGACTACGCGGATTACATCGTCCGCCATGAACGTGCGCCCGGTGTGGGCCTGCTGGCGGGCTGGCGTGGCGCCGATGGTGACCAGCATGGCAAGGGCGCACCGAATCCCGACCAGCTGCAGCGCTACATCGACAACGGCAGCTTCTGGCGCGAAGAAATTCCGGAATCAGCGCGTTATTTCAAGATGGCCAACCGCGACTACCTGCGCTGGGCGCAAGGTTTCGGCTTCGTGCCCAACGACGCGCCGATCGTGCTGCAGCTGTACTCGGAAACCCTGCAGAAATTCCGCCTGGCCGCGCAGGGTCATGGCGCAGTGCAGCCGCCGCCGGAACATCGCGAGCGCGTGGCAACTTACTTCGATCCGCTGCCAATCTGGTATGAGCCGTTCGAGGGAGATCAGACTTCCAGCAAGGAATTCCCTTTAAATGCCGTTACCCAGCGACCAATGTTCATGTACCACGCGTGGGGTTCGCAGAACGCGTGGCTCAGACAGATCACCGCGCGCAACTATCTCTATCTGCATCCGCAGACAGGTGCAGCGCACGGCATCGCCGACGAAGACTGGATCGATGTGTCATCGCACCACGGCACGATAACTGCGCAAGTAAAATTTGCATCCAATGTGCAACCGGATACCGTGTGGACCTGGAACGCGATCGGCAAGCGCAAGGGCGCATGGAAACTTGCGAAAGACGCGCCGGAGTCGCGCAAGGGTTTCCTGCTCAATCATCTGATTTCCGACATCACGCCGAAGGGTGATTACGCCAATGCCGATCCGGTCACCGGGCAGGCGGCGTGGTTTGACCTGCGGGTGTCGATCCGCAAGGCTGCACAGCAATCGGACGATGCCGAAAGCAAACCGCAACTCCCTGCAGTCGGCCAAGCCGAGGCCAGCGAAGCGCCACTGCGATACGGTGCGGCATTCCGCAGGAAAAACACGCGATGACGATGCTGCCGCCGCCCTCGAAGAAAAAGATGGGCCTGGTGATCGATCTGGACACCTGCGTCGGCTGCCATGCCTGCGCGACCAGCTGCAAGGAATGGAATGCCGGCGGAATTGCCGGCCCGCTGACCGACGAGCGCCCTTACGCCAAGGATCCACAAGGCGTGTGGTTCAACCGTGTGCACAGCTATGAGCTTGAAGCCGACACCGTAACCCAGCAGCCAGCACAGACATTGCACTTCCCGCGCAGCTGCCTGCATTGCGAAACCCCGGCCTGCGTCACCGTGTGCCCGACTGGCGCCAGTTACAAGCGTGCCGAAGACGGCATCGTGCTGGTTGACGAAGACAAATGCATCGGCTGCAAACTGTGCTCGTGGGCCTGCCCGTATGGCGCGCGCGAGTTCAGCGAAGTCGAAGGCGTGATGAAGAAGTGCACACTTTGCGTGGATCGCATCTATAACGAGAACCTGGATGAAGTCGACCGCCAGCCGGCGTGCGTACAAGCCTGCCCGACCAAGGCCCGGCACTTCGGTGATCTTGGCGATCCGGATTCCGATATTTCGAAACTCGTGCTTGATCGCGGTGGCGTGGCACTCATGCCGGAGCTCGGCTACGCGCCAGTCAATCGCTATCTGCCGCCACGCCCGCGTCGCAATGGAAGTGGCGCGCAAGACGCTTCGATGGAACCCGACACCGATACCAGCACCCTGACGCAGCGCTGGTTGAACCGCCTCCTCAAACGCTGAAGGACATCATATGACCACGCACGACATCCAGATCACCACCACCGACAACTTCGAAGGCCGCCGCATCGTCAAGTACTGCGGATTGGTCAGCGGTGACGCAATCCTTGGGGCCAACATGTTTCGCGACATGTTCGCCGGGCTGCGCGACATGGTCGGAGGGCGCTCGGGTAGCTACGAAAAAGTCCTGCGGTCCGCCAAGACCGAGGCGATCGAAGACATGCTGGAAGCCGCGCGCGAGCGTGGCGGCAATGCCGTGGTCGGGGTAGACCTGGACTACGAGACCATCCAGATCCAGGACGGCGGCTCCATGCTGATGGTGTCTGCCACTGGCACTGCGGTGTTGATCGAGTGATACGAGTCTCTGTCGAATGAACCCGGCGTTCTCGGTCATATTCTTTTCCACCTTGTCCGGCGCCGGTTTTGGCCTGTGGGCCTGGCTGGGGCTGCGCATCGCATTGGGCAATGCGCCGATCGAGTTTCAGGCGCTGGGCTGGATCGTGCTGTTGATCATTGCCGGCGTTGCGGCGGCGGTTGGTTTGCTGGCGTCGTTCTGGCACCTGGGCAAACCTCTGCGTGCGTGGCGAGCGTTCTCGCAATGGCGCACCTCGTGGTTGTCGCGCGAGGGCGTACTGGCGGTTGCGAGTTTCGTGCCTGCGTTCGCGCTGATCCTGCTACTGCGCGAAGGCACGGATGACAAGATCGTGCCGCTCATTCGTTTGGTTGGCGGCCTGCTGGCCCTGCTCAGCCTGGCTACGGTCGCTTCCACGGCAATGATCTACGCCTCGCTCAAACCCATCCCGGCGTGGCGTCACTCACTGGTGTTGCCCGGCTATCTCTTGTTCGCCCTGCTGACCGGCGGCCTGCTGATGCTGCTGTCCACCGTACCGGATGCATCCGGTCTGGATGGCGCGCTGCCGTGGTTGTTGATCCTGATCGCAGTGGCGCTGCTCATCTTGAAACTGGCTTATTGGCGGTCAATCGATCACACGCCCATGTTGCAACATCGCGGTGATGCCATCGGTCTGCCGCAGCGCACCGCCACCGTGTTCGAGCGACCGCATACCGAAGCCAACTACATCACCCGCGAGATGGCCTTCGTGGTCGCTCGCAAACATGCATACACCCTGCGGCTTCTCGCTGTGGTCTTGTTTGCGATCTTGCCCACGATTCTACTGTTGCCGCTGTTGCTGTCCGTGCATGAGGGTACAGCGATGCTGTCACTACTGGCCACGGCCAGCGCCACCACGGGTGCGTTCGTCGAACGCTGGCTGTTCTTCGCACAAGCCAGGCACATGGTCACGCTGTACTACTAGGTCGCGTCCTCAATTCCTGACTTCGCGCCCTGAAGGGCGCTCTTAAAGCGCGGCGTCGATCAGCGCGCGCGCGCCCTGCGCCAGCAACAACTCCCCAACGCGCGTGCCCAACGCTTCCGGCCTGTCCGCAGTGCCCACCGCATTCGCGCGCACGATCATGCCGTCGCTGGCTGAGCCCACCAACCCGGCCAGCAACAGGGTTTCGCCATCAAGTTGAGCGAAGCCGGCGACTGGCACATGACAGCTGCCATGCAGGGCGCGATTCATCGCGCGCTCGGCTTCCACGCAGGTACGTGTGTTCGCATCGTCGAGTGCCGCAAACAAGGCTGCGAGCGACGCATCATCATCGCGACATTCAATGGTGATGGCGCCCTGCGCGGGTGCCGGCAACCAATCTGGTGCGTCCAGTCGTGCGCGGATGCGCGCGTCGAAACCAAGCCGTTGCAAGCCAGCGCAGGCCAGCACGATGGCGTCGTAGCCGCCGGCATCCAGCTTGGCCAGCCGCGTGTTGACGTTGCCACGCAAGTCCCGCAACTCAAGGTCAGGCCGCCGCGCGCGCAGTTGCGATTGCCGGCGCAGCGATGAGGTACCGACACGCGCACCCTGCGGCAAATCGTCGATGCCATCGAAGTGATTGCTGACGAACGCATCGGCGTAGTCGGCGCGTGCCAGGATCGCCGCCAGCGCGAAGCCCGGCTCAAGCTCCATCGGCACGTCCTTGAGCGAATGCACGGCGCAGTCGGCTTCACCCCGTTGCATCGCGACTTCCAGTTCCTTTAGAAACAGACCCTTGCCGCCAATCGCCGCCAGCGAACGGTCCAGCACTTCATCGCCGCGCGTGCTCATAGGCACCAGCACGACGTCAATCCCGGGATGCGCGGCGCGCAGGCAGTCGGCGACGTGTTCGCTCTGCCAAAGGGCGAGCGGGCTCTTTCGGGTGGCGATACGTAACGTAGTCATGTGGACATTATCGCCTGTCGTCATCGCCAGCAGGACGAGACGGCGAGACCGGCGGGTGGCGTAGCGGCATTTCGAGCAGCGTAGCGAACACCCGCCGGTAGGCGCCGTCGACGCGGGACACTATTCGCGCGCGCGCTTACAGATGTCGCAACGTATCCCGCAGCTGCGGTACGCAACGCCGGCTGACTTCCAGCGGCTGATC
>Ga0136639_10000775_pt1 | contig 11013 bp, 5 predicted proteins | sample AntDrymUQ8592106_2_FD_113739 | JGI IMG/M metagenome (GOLD analysis project Ga0136639, IMG submission 113739) | Polar desert sand microbial communities from Dry Valleys, Antarctica - metaG UQ859 (21.06) | ecosystem: Environmental > Terrestrial > Soil > Desert | place: Antarctica: Dry Valley...
AGACGTATCTGGACCTGTTGACCGCAGCGGCTTCTGGCCAGCAGCCGCGCTAACCATCCCCAATCCCCGCACTGAAGGCTCACCAGCCTCCAAAATGCGCACTCTGGTATCACCAAATACCGCACGCGGCGCAGTCTGGTGTGTCCAATGTCTGATCTCCGTGTCTGCTGTTTAGCGCACTCAAGTGTTACTGGTGGGCACCGCACTCTTGTATGGCTCGCGTCTGCACTCTCTGTGTACACCCGACGCACAGTCGGATGTACCTTGATGGATCGCCGCATCAACGGGTGTACACGTTTGGTAAGTCTGCAGTCTTGAGTGGTCCGCAATCCCGCGCCTGCCATGAAATCTGTGGCACCGACATCTTGCGATCCCCGCAGAATCAAAGCCGGTGAGATCTGGTGCGGCCGCGTCCAGCGAATGCCTCAGATCTCAAATTCCAGGCGAACGAGATCGGAATTGACGGCGACCAGGGGCTGGCAACGTTTCATCTGCTTCGCTTCCTTGCCGGCTCAGCGCCGCGCCGGATACCGGCCAAAGCACCAATTACAGGCCTCGGCCAAGCGATTGTGTAATTTACACAATGCATTTCGCACAGCCGCGATTGACGGCGGGAAACCCGATCCCGCTCTATGTCCGCTTGCGCACAATTCGCTTCCCGGCCGACGGCTTACCTAGTTTCGCTGGTGCGGCACGTTTGCCCGGAGCAACCGGCCGCTGTGCTAGCTCGACGCGAAGGGTTTGTTCGCGCTTGGCTGCAGCTTCAAGTGATTTCTGGGCGGCCTGCCACGCAGTAGGCAGATCACCTAGGCGGGCCAACTGCTGTTCAAGGGCTTCCGCCCGGGCGCGCTGTGCCGCGGATTCGCGCTGCGCCACCACGACGGTGGCATGTGCTTCGTCGCGCTGCTGGCTCACTTGGCGCTGTTGGGCAACCCGTTCGCGACCGAGCGTAGCGAGCTGCGCCCGCAGCTCTTTCGACTCCTGGCGCGCCCGGTCGACCTCAGCGTAAGCATGGTCCTCGCTCAGGCGTAAATGCTGAGCTTGGGCCTCGCGCTCGGCTGTAGCGCCGGCTTCTTGCTGCTGCAAACGTGCAGCCAAGGCAGCGAGCTCCTGTTCCAGCCGCTCGGCCCGGGCGTGCAGCCCGTCGCGTTGCTGGGTGGTGTCGGCCAGTTGAGCGGCCTGCTGCTCGACCAGCCGTTGCGCATCGGAGAGCCGGGTCTGGGCGAGGGCTTGTGCTTGCTGGGCGCCCGTCACCGCGGCAAGTTGGGCCTCGACCTGCGCACTGTGGTCGGCACGTTCCTCGTCCCAGACGGTGCGCTCAGCGCTCAGTGCGTGGCGATCGGACGCAAGCTCGTCATTGGCCTGCGACCGCGCCGCCAGCAGTGCCTGCTCCCACAACTGCGACGCCAAGGCCGCAACCGTGGCCGGGGCTTGCGGCATATCCACCTTGACCTGCTGGGCAGCAAGGCGTCCGCCCAATTCGCTCCACCACACGTCCAGCAACCGGCCCACGGTGTTGGGCGAGCCGCTGCCGTGAAGCGCGCGCACCCGCTCGACCGTTGGCCGTTCGCCGCCGGCGACCAGCGCATCGGCGGCGGCGTCGACGTGTTCTTGGGTGATGCCTTTTGCCATGATCGTTTTGCTCCGACGCGACCGCCCTACCCCATTGCTTACCTACCGGCGATAAGAGATATTTATCGTCGGTACACCGTCATATATGTTGTTTATAGTACATAGTACATATGGAACATAACGCACAATTGCCTTCAGTCGGATCCTTGCCGACGTTGCAGCCGGATCAATTGGCGGCCAGCGCGGCCGCGGCCGTGCGTGAGATCCTGGCCGAGGCGGCCTCGGCCAACACCACACGCAGCTACGCCAGCGCCCTGCGCTACTGGGCGGCGTGGTTCCAGGGACGCTACGGCACTTCGATCACGCTGCCGGTGCCCGAGGCCGTCGTAATCCAATTCGTCGTCGACCATGTGGCGCGCCGTTCCAAAGCCGGCCTGGTGTGGGAGTTGCCGCCGACGCTGGACGCGCAACTGGTTGCCGCGCGCCTGAAGCAGCGCCTGGGCGTCCTGAAGCTAAGCACGATCGTCCATCGGATCGCGGTGCTCTCCAAGGCCCACCAGTTGAAGAAGCTGGCCAATCCCTGCGAGCAGTCCGGGTTGCGCCATTTGCTGGCGCGGGCGCGACGGGCGGCGATCAAACGCGGTGAGCGGCCAAGCAAGAAGACCGCAATCACCAAGCCTGAACTGCTGGCGTTGGTCGCCACTTGTGACGATTCGTTGGAGGGTTTACGTGACCGCGCCCTGCTCTACTTTGCCTTCGCCAGCGGCGGCCGCCGGCGCAGCGAAGTTGCCGCCGCCGACCTGGCTGACCTGCGCCAAGCCGGCGAACGCCAGTACGTGTACCGGCTTGAGCACAGCAAAACCCAGCAAGCCGGTCCGAGCGCGACTTCGACGCCCGACAAACCGATCCTGGGCGTGGCGGCCGACGCCCTCGCCGCTTGGCTCGGCGCCAGTGGACTCACTGGAGGGCCTATCTTCCGGCGGTTGTGGAAGGCGCGGCTCGGCGATGGTTTGTCGCCGGCGGCGGTCGGCGCGATCGTGCAGCGCAGGGCCGCCAAAGCAGGCCTCGTCGGTGACTTCGGCGGTCACAGCCTGCGGTCGGGCTTTGTTACCGAGGGCGGACGCCAAGGGGTCGCCCTGCCCGCCCTGATGGCGATGACCGAGCACCGTTCCGTGGCAAGCGTGATCGGCTATTTCCAGGCGGGCGGCGTCGCCGACAATCCGGCCGCGCGGCTGTTGGACGAGTAGGACGGAATCGGCCCCTAACCAGACTGTTTCTCGTGTGCAGAGCGACCGCTATCGCCAAGAGCGGACATAAGCAATGGCGTCTACGGTCGCAGTCTTTCCTCAGCCGCACGGTTATCTTCCCAGTCCGCATGACGGTCCCATTGCTTGGCGTTCTCTAACAGCATGTTGGCCGTTCTAGGCCACTCTGCTCGCAGCGTCTCGGCGTCTCGCCGAGCCTCTTCCGCCATCTCGCGCTCCAGCGCGCCACCGCCCTCTATGGGCCGCGAATGGGCGCCGCGCTTGTTGAAGAGTTCCAGGACTAGCGCCCCTTCAATCTGGGCGTTAGAGGCCTCCTCAAGGAGTCGTCGAACCTCTCGTTCGGGCCACACGCTATCCGTCTTGTCAGGCTTGGCGTAGGCAAGAAGCTTACCCATCTCACGCATTCCTACCTCTTCTCGTTTAGCGCGGTTCGCGAGCAGCGAAACCTCTCCAACCCATGCATTCATTCGGTCGAAATCGATCGTGCCGTCCTCCTTTCGCCAAGGAAGCTCGCGCCATGACTCTAGGAGCTTGTATGCGTGCGAGGCACGCCCCGCCTTCTTGGCCTCTTCTTGCTTGCCCGCTTCTGCAGCCGCGGCCTGGTCAGCCACATCCGCGGGCTCAGGTTCATCCTCGCTTGCCTTGTACAGATCGGATAACACCTCCACAAAGAACTCGGGCGACTCTCCAAGGTAGGAGTGAAGAGCCAGCTGCTGTGTGTCGGTGTATGAGTGCAAAGCAGGAAGCCAACGATACTCAAGCGACATTAGGCCATCGCGATCGATGTCCTCGCGCGTTGCGAGCGTCTTGAAAAGCTCCCTCAGCCAGTATCTGTTGATGCGCTCACCGTTTGGCGAACTAGCCGCGGCCTCATCGTAGGCGAGCGAGAGGACCGACATGATCAGCGATGTGGGAAGTTGCTTCGCTTTGTAGCCTACACACTCAATCAAATCGATGTTTCTACCGTGCATCGAGAGCTTGGACACGACCTGCTCGACGTACTCCTTGTCATCGTTGCGCACCATCGCGTCTCGACGCCTCCAGTAGGAGGCCTGAGCTTCGTTGCTACGAGACTCAACAAGCTCGATGGTGGTGACTTTGTCGTCCAACAGAAACATTAGGTTAGCCACTTGTTCGGGCGAGGCTCCCGACAGCTCCGCGTCTTCCACTGTCTGCCGTACCCAATCCGCCCCAAACTTGCCTTCCGCATGAGTTGAAAGGATCGCGGCAAACCAGTCGTCGGGCGGCTGCCCTCCGACGGTCGACAAAACGAGTTCGCGGCAAAGATCTGGACTTGCCACCCGCGCGATCGAGGCCGCGATTGGATTCATGTTTTTTGCGCCTCGCGCCAGCTCCATTACCTTGTCGATCTGGTTGGTGAGAAGCATTGCGATCGCCTCATCACGCTTTGCGCTTAGGCGCTCCTGAGCCTGTTCAAAGCTTTCGCCTGGTTCTCTCTCCCACATGCGATCACTATCGAATAGTCGCTTATAAAGCGCGGCAGGATCCCCGGGCTGGAACTGCTCAGCGCTATCTGCAATCAACTGCACTGCTTCCGAGGGCATGGCCCATTCCGCGTCCGCAAAGCTCCGATGGCGGTCAGTGAGTGCCCGCAAACCTTCCCAGAGCCGCGCATTGGAACCGCTCTGGTTCAAAGCAGTCTTTTCCGCCTCCATCTGGGCGAGCAGCTCGCGTAATAGGTCCGTATGCCCCGACTCTGCGACCGCAGTAATTAGGTCTACCCAACGCGCTCCATCCGATCCAACATGGATTCGCGCTAGTGCGACTACGTGCAGATAGTCGTCGCGCACACTGCCGACGTTCGGCTCAGAGCGGCTAGAAGCGTCGAACTCCCGCCATTCGGGGCGACTCGTCCCGAACGACGTGTCTTTACCGCCCGGCATGAGTTGTTTTATCAGCTCCCAAGCAACCGCAGGATAGTCCTCACAGACCCTGTTCAATGCGGCATGTCGGGAAACTGTGCTGGCGTTAGTGCTTGGATTCCAAGGGAGAAATATGTCAGCGAGGGAACTGATTGGGCGATTCGATAGTTTGCCACCCGGATCTAGTTCCGCCATTCGTCCCAACGCGAGAGCCACGCGGTCCAAATACAAGGGGCTCCATGCCAGGACTTCGAGTCCACGCAGCACTCCCAAGTAATACGTTCTGCCGAACATGACGTCGTCGCTGCCCTCGAATAGCGGGGACAGCTGCGAGCCGTCACCTCCCATCAGCGATTCGAGGGCCTCCAGGAAAGGGCGAGGGGCTGCCTCGGCAAGATCCGGAAGAAGGGAATCGAGGCTAGCGAACACTCGGTGGTCTACGCCATCGGCGAAAACTTCGCCCACCAGCCGATCCACGAAGTGCTGAGGGGAGAATCCGGCATAGGGCCGAAAGCCGTCATTCACTGCGAGGATGCGCAGCGTTTCGCTGATGCCTTGTCGAAGCCACGCTGAGTAGCGTCGTTCCTTCGCATGCAGCGACGCGTACACACGCTGATCAGGTGGCAGGTCGAGCGCTGGATCAATTTCTCCCAATACCTCAAGCGCCGCAAGTCGAAATCGCTCAAGAGTTTCCTTGTCGACCACATGGCGATCGATGCTGATTTGCCAGATATCTGCAGGGGCGCTCAGCGCAGTGAGCTCATTGGCTCGTAGCAATGGAGGATCGTCCACCTGCAGGTGATTTCGGACTGCGTTCTCGACTTCGTCGGCAGGTCTGCCCGCAATCCGCGCGAGGATCTCCAAGTCAGGCCCAGAGTTGTGATTCCAGGCGCCGACGAAAATTGGTGCGATTAGCGTCTGGAGCCGGGCGCGATCTGCCCAGGCAGGATAATTGGTCTGTGCCTCGTCGTGTGCCCGGCGGAATACCGTAACGCTTCGATTGCACTTGATCGCCTCTGTATTTGCTTGCGGCTGCGGAACACCCATTTTTACGAGGGCTTCTGCAAAAGCATCCTTTCGCGCGCGAGGGAGGTCGATTGGGCTTGCGCCTCTGGTACTCCAGCTGCTGTTGCCGATGGGGAGGAGAACTGAGAAGCCTTGGTTGGAGAGCTTCGTAGCGTTGTGCGCTGCATCGCCTAGCGCGACAACGTAAGGAAATGCTTTGGCGTCCAGGACGCCATTCATCGCGTCGCGCATCTCAATCACCACGCCTTTCGCGAGTACCGCGCTGCGAACGGGGTGTTCCTTGTCGAGGGAAAGAAACGTCGCCGCAATGAAGGCCGCGGACTCCTCGGGCGAATCGGCTTTTAGTCGAACTACCTCAGGAGAGAGCCCTTTGTTTACTAACGTCTCAGCTTGTTCTTCGCGACCGGCAAGCAGGAGCTCCACGCTCACCTGAGGATTGCACGCGAGACGATAGTCGTCCCAGTATTGCTCGATGCTTCGCATGTCGGGGGTGGCACGACCGAGCTTGTAGAGAAGCCAAGCCGTGACCGACGGCGATTGGTCGAGCCACTCTTCAAGATTGTCCGCATCGATTACGTGAACACCCTTCCAAACCTTTCGGTCTTTGGCTTGCTTCAGGAAGGCCGCACGCGTCATCCCTGTTGCCTGTGTCCAACGGCGGAGGGTGACCGCCACGTAGCTAATCTGGTCACGTTTCTGGCCCATGTATTCAGCGGTCGCCAGAGGTTCGCTGCGCTTGTCGAAGTCTCCAGCCACCTTCGCCGCAATTTTCTTCTCAACCGAGAATTCCCAAATGGAGTACCCGTCCGGCACGTAGGGAGGAATACCCTTCGCGTGAAGTTCACCGTCAGCGCCGGGCTGAAATGTCGATTCTCCCGATGGGAAGCGAATGCCAGCTACTTCGACCGCGGATGCCCGGATAAGGCGACGAACAATCTCTGGGAGCAGGCTGTCTCCCAAGTTCGTGCTGGCGAGGTCAACAAGGTGTTGGGCGGTAATCTTCATGATTGGTCTCTTGAAGTCATGTTTCAGGCTACCGCACCTAGAGGTTCTTGAGTCCGTGCCTGAGATCTCGGAAGCGGCCTGTCGATTAGGCCGAAGCGCTGACATCGATGAACCGCCGGCTAAGGGTAGAAACTTTGACCGCATCTCGACATTCCGATTTGTCCGAGACGATGGCTACATAGGACGGACGCTCGCGTACGCACGCCTTGCAGCCGAGCGCTGCCACCCTACAAAATGTGTTCGCCGAGAATTGGACAGCCCGGAAAGATCGGGCCGAGCATCAAAGTGTGAGACTTCGCCCGAGTGATGGCCACGCGCAAAATCTTTCGGCTTCGGTGGAATGGAGCCTCATCGCCCCACCAGACGAACGAGGACACCATCTGTGTCCCATCATGTCTCCCTTCGCGAACGACGATGACGCCGTCAAACTGTTTCCCTTTCGACTTGTGAATGGTCATGACCTGAACGCCCGGCGGGTCATCGACGCCGCCAAGAATTTGATCCTGCGCGAGTGCGATGTCCAGCACCGCACGAGCGCCGGTGTATTGCCCGTCGCGCACCCAAACGGCGCCGAGTCCGCCGCTGATGCGTTTGCCTCGATTGAAGGCCACAAGGTAGTCGAGGTTCTTAGCCACCTCAGCGAGGTCCCTGTCACCTGCATCTCGAAGCACGCGCTTGATCCGATTCCAATCTTTGGCAGGGTCACCGGTGTACGGCTGTCTGCGCAATTCGCCCATCACCCACAGAACGGCCCGCACGAAGCGCGCTTTCGGTACCTCGCCCTCCTGGCACTTCACCGCCCACACGCGCCATTGCTTTGCAGCCACCAAGCCTGCCGCGCTCTTTGCTGTGGCGAGCAGTTCCAACCCTGCTCCTAGATCGCGAAAATGATCCTCCTCCCTCTTTGGCTCCAGAAGGAAGGCGGCGAACCGTGCGGTCAACAGCGCTTCGGCTTCATCGAACGCCAACTGGTGACGGACCGGCTTCGGCTCGGTGTTCAGTGCCGCCGAAATCTTGGCGGCGGCGACTCCGGAGTGCGTCAAGATCGCCACGCTCCTGCCATAGTTCCCTGTGGCCTTCCTGATCTCACGCTGTAGTCTGCCAATCGACATGCGCAGGATCGCACTTTGCGTGCGCAGCTTTGGGTTGTACGAGAACGACGAGATCCCTGCGTACGGCGATCCGCGAGCCTTCCCGAGCAAGATGTCCTGCCCGAAGACAGCAATCTCCGTATCGCCGCTACGGTGGTTCTCGCCGCCAAGGTCAATCTCAAGCGGATTCAGCGACGTTTTGATGGCAACGATTCGCTCCGGCCCGATGCCCGGAAGGTAGTCGAATATCTGCTGTTCAAGGTCCGCCAAGCACACGATCTGGGCAAGCGGCGCGAGCAGCTCGATGCAGCGCCAAGCGTTCGTATCCGTGTCCTGCGCCTCGTCCACGATGATCAGAGGATGGCGCTGCGCGATGAGACGCCGAACATGCCCACTCCGCCGTAGCAGGTCGGCTGCGTTCGCTGCGAACAATTCAAACGCGACCTTCCCTTCCTCGCGGAACAGACGTTCACGCTCGTCCAACCACTTAACCCACTCCGGATTACCGAGATTGCGATCCTTCTTCTTGATCGCCCCGTACTTGGCCTGCTCATCGGCCGGAAGCAGGATTCGAAGTGACTTCGGGGCACCAAGCAGGTACGCGTGGGCTGACAGCATTGCCCAGAAAAATGAATGGAAGGTTTGCATACTCAGCATGCCCCGCTGAGCCTTGGGTACCTCCAGTCGCGTCGCTTCTCCAACCCGGGCTACCGCTGCTCTTGAAAAGCTCAGGAACAGCACTGACTGGCCAGGCAGCATGCCGGCGCCAATCCGAACAACGGCCTTTTTTAGCGCGATGGTCGTTTTGCCGCTGCCAGGGCCGCCCAAAACCAGCGCATGCCCCTGACAATCCAGGAGTTGCTGCCGCAGATCACAAACCTGCATGCCCTGACCCTCCTTTAAGCGATCCCTGTCCCTGGCGGCGGACCCTCGCCGACGGCGGTGACAGCGACGCCGGCCGGATCTTCCTCATCCGCGACGTCGGCTGGCTTCGGGAAAGCCGCATAGACCTTTTTCAGGAACTCTGTGACCGACACCGGTAGCTCCGCCACATCGCATCCTTCGAAGAGCCTAGCGGCCAAGCCTGCTCCCTTGTTGCCCGTCAACGCCGAGGCGACCAGCTGCTTCACGACGCTGTCCGGCGGTTTTGCTGTCGGAATCGTGAAGCCACCGTTGTCGCCGGACGCTCGAAGGTCGTCGAGGAAGGCCCAAAGGCGGTCCACGGCCATCTCATTGACGACGAGGTCCTCGAAGCCTGCATGTGAATGCTCCCAGTCCACGTCGAAGGCATCGGTGAACTTCTGCTTCTTGGCTGGCGGCCGAACGATAAAGTCGTAGAAAGAGAACGTCTTCAGGCCTAATGCCTTGAAGAAGCTGCCGAACTTCGGCATGTTGCTCTCGGTCTCAGCATCGAAGAACGCGGAACCTGCAATATCCAGGGGCTGCAGTGTCGGATCGCTATCCTCCATGATCCGTGCTGCGGCCGGCAGGGCGTGGAACTCGGTCAATCCTTCGACGACGATCGCGCCCTTGCCCAGCATGCACTCCGTCAGGCCACGGCGAGCGTAGCGCTTGAAATCGTTGCCTTTGAGGCTGCCGGCTTCCGAAACTTTCTTGGCGGTGACACTCGAATCCGGGCCGCGCGAAAGCAATAGCGTCTGTTCTGGCTCGAAGCGCTCGATGACGAACGGTGAGTGGGAGGTTACGAACGCTTGGGTCGTGCAGTGCAACAAGTAGTCGGCGATACGCCGCTGCGTGTGTGGCGGCACGGCAATCTCCGGCTCTTCCATGGCGAAGATGATCGATGCCGGCTTGAGCTCGGCGATGAACGACAGAAGCGCCAGTACAAGCACGTTCAGCGTACCGGTGCCGACCTGTTGAAAGGGCACGGGCGTCTGGTCCTTCGACATCGTGAGGAAGAACGCCATTGTCTTGCGCAGGTGCTCGCGGGTGAGCTGCGAAACGTGCAGCTTTGTAGTCCTGCCATCAACGTCCGACGCGATATATTTTCCCAAGCGCGCTTCGATCGACTTGAGGACCGGATCGAGGTGGGCTGCGTCCTTTTCGATATCAAGGTCGCGAAGCCGGACGATCGCCTTTTCCCACAGCCCTGCGCGCGAGCCTTTTAGCCGAAGGATGACATCGAGAAGCGAGCCGCGCTCAAGGCTCAAGGCGCGTGACCCGGTCCGAACCGCCCTCAAGTACAAGAAGCCGAACATGCGCTTCACGTCCTTATAAACTTTGTCCAGCTCGCCTGGTTCGGCGCCAGGACTGCGCGAGTAGTAGGTATGAGCCTCGAATTCGTCCTCTTCCGGGTTGTAAACGGCCTGAGTCTCCAAGCGAAGGCACGTCACAACCAACGGGGGATTGGCTTGGTCGGCCTCGCCTTCGTTCAGCAACCTCTTCTCGACGGTGTTCCAGAACTCTAGATGCTGTCCGCAACGGTTCTCGACATCGGCATTGATGTCGGTCAGAACCACCTCGATATGGATCGGCACGGCCGTCGGGTCTTCTCCTTCGGCAGCGGCCGGAGTCAGATACACCGCGTTATGGAAGTCGAACTCCTCGACCGGCGGAAACCTGGAAATCCGATCGGGCCCGAGCACCAAGTCGAGGGCCTCACAAATCGTGCTCTTGCCAACGTTGTTCGGCCCGACGAAGAGGCAGTGACCATCGAACCTCAGATCGGCGCTCTTGATGCCTCGAAAGTTATTGATCTTGAGGCTTACTACTTTCATTTAGGCGCATCTCCTCACGTGAATCTGGGCAGCTGGTTCGGCCAACGAATCCTTTTCATCCTTACCTCGATGCTTCTCCGTTAGTTCTGATGCCGCTGAATCACCACGGACGGTGGAGAAAACTTAATCGCAAACGCGAGCAGTTCCTCATTGATAGCTTCGCTTTCTGGAGACATGTGCGCTGCGCGATCGCAGTTGGGGCAGAGCGCTACGCAGTTCCACACCCGGTCGCTTTTTTCAACCCAGGACGTGGTGGACGTCAAGAAGCCCTAAGTAGTCGCGGCGAGCGCGACACCCATTAACCACTTGGGATTCACTCTTTCCGACTGGCCGTCGGATATCTTCCAATACCTCTACGCCGTGCTCCCGGAGAAATGGCGCGATCATGTTTCGGGAGATGACCTCAGCCTCGTAGCTCTCCTGACTCCTGAAG
>Ga0136639_10000776_pt1 | contig 10998 bp, 8 predicted proteins | sample AntDrymUQ8592106_2_FD_113739 | JGI IMG/M metagenome (GOLD analysis project Ga0136639, IMG submission 113739) | Polar desert sand microbial communities from Dry Valleys, Antarctica - metaG UQ859 (21.06) | ecosystem: Environmental > Terrestrial > Soil > Desert | place: Antarctica: Dry Valley...
CGCGGGAACAAATGATTTTGTGGAAAGTACCCCTCGACACGCGACAACCCCTCCCTGTCGCCTCTCTAGATGCCATTAAACAAACCTGGGGCTTTCAAGATGCTGGTAAAGTCGATCCCAAAGCTTTGCGTGCGGTATTAGCTGATTTTCAAAGTGGCGAACAATCGAATATCAAACGGGTGTTTGGCTACACTACATTGTTTCAGCCTAAGAAGACAGTCAATTTGGGCGAGGTGGCGATCGCGATTTGGTATTTTGGAGCCAATAGTGAAGGCTTATCTGCTCGTGATGTCATCGGAAGCGATCGTCAAATTAATTAATAGCTAATAATTAATAATTATTTTTCGTGACGATCGAATTTTCAGATCTGTAGGTTGGGTTGAAGAATGAAACCCAACATGCTCAACCAAAGTTTCTTTCACCCATTAGACATTGAGTGTGGTCGATGGTAAAAGTCTTAGGAAAACTTAGTTAGGAATCCTAATAATCGCTGCGATGTTGGTGTGAGTAAAGTGCGGCGATAAGCATCTGCGGCTTTCTTAATCCCTTCGGCTTGAGTTGGGTAAGGATGAATCACACTCGACAAACCATTTAAGCCAATTTTATTAACAATTGCGGTGGTAATTTCCGAAATCATCTCTCCAGCATGAGGTGCCACAATCGTGGCTCCGAGAATTCGATCCGAGCCTTTTTGGTGCAGAATTTTGATAAATCCCTCAGTTGCCCCATCAACGATCGCGCGATCTACACTGGGAAATGGAATCTTAATTATCTCCATCTCGACATCCTGCGATCGAGCCTCATGTTCGTACATGCCTACATGAGCAATTTCTGGATCGGTGTATGTTACCCAGGGCATCACTAAGCTACTAACTTTAGATTTTCCCAACCCAAAGGGAGCGAACAAGGTATTCTTAATTACAATTCGGGCAGCAGCATCGGCGGCATGGGTAAACTTCCAGTTCAAGCAGACATCCCCTGCTGCAAAAATCTTGGGATTAGTTGTTTGAAGATAGTCATTAACCTTAACTCCGTGGCTGTCATATTCTACGCCAACTGCTGCTAAATTTAATCCTTCCACATTTGGTGCGCGCCCAGCTCCAATTAGAATCTCATCAACGATGACTGATTCGGGTATGCCATCACGCAGATAGTGCAGTATTTTTCCTTGACTAGTTGCTTCTACATACTGGATCTGAGTATCCATTGCCAAGTCAATTCCTTCTTTAATGAAGTTACTTTGAATAATTTCCGCAGCATCAGTATCCTCTTTATTTAATAGGTGTGAATGGTGATGAAATAGAGTTATCTTGGCTCCCAATCGACCAAAAGCTTGAGCCAATTCACAGCCGATCGGACCGCCACCAATTACCGCTAACCGGCTGGGTAATTCAGTTAGTGAAAAAACATTTTCATTAGTTAAGAAGCCTATCGCTTCAATGCCAGGAATTGACGGTGTAACGGGTCTAGATCCCGTCGCGATCGCAGCTTTTTTATAATAGAGTTTTTTACCATCAACTTCTACCGCATGATGACGATCGAATTGAGCAGATCCTAAAAAAACATCGACCCCCAAATCTTGAAAGCGACTTGCAGAATCATAATGGCTAATATCTGCTCTAAGTCTTCGCATCCGAGCCATCACTGCTGGAAAATCAACTTCGATTTTTGAACTTACATCGATGCCAAAGTTTTTAGCATTCCACAGATTGCCGACAATCCGAGCAGAACGAATGATAGCTTTAGAAGGAACACAACCAACATTTAAACAATCTCCGCCCATGAGATGTTGTTCGATTAATGCCACTTTTAGACCCAAACCTAAACCGGCGGCACCTGCGGCGATGACCAATCCAGCCGTACCCGCACCAATGATGACTAGATCGTAAAGAGGTGCAGGATCGGGGTTAATCCAGTTAGGTGGATGGACGAAGGATACTAGTTTTTGATTGTATTCATCCATTGGAAGGACGTTGATATTTTTAAAATCCGGATCTGCCATAATATATAAATTAATTTATTAGTAGGTAAATATCTGGAAATCTAGTAAAGGTAATCTTTTAAGGATTTAACCGAGCTAGTCGATATTCGATTAGCTAAGTTGGCAAAGTAATTCTCGATCGCTTAGTCTGAGGTTTGATTTGATAAGACTTCGTTTAAAGCTTGCCGAGCCACTTTCGTTACATAAATCGTTACGGCAATTGTCGAAATCAGACCGATAATCCGCATCGCCCATTGAAGCGTCGGGTTGCCAGGTTGGGCATCAGTACCGATCGTGGCTAAACTACCAGCCAGAGAACCGATATACACATACATAATTGTGCCTGGAATCATGCCAACAGAAGCCAGCACGTAGTCTCTGAGTGAAACTCCCGTTACGCCATAGGCATAATTGAGGAGATTGAACGGAAAAATCGGTGAGAGTCGCGTCAGTAATACAATCTTGAATCCTTCCCCCTCCACAGCTTCATCGATCGCCTGAAATCGGCGATCGTCAGCGATCTTCTTGGCGACCCATCCCCTTGCCACATACCGCCCGACGAGGAAAGCGGCAGTGGCTCCAAGTGTGGCTCCAATGAACACATACACAGACCCCATCACGATGCCAAAAACGACCCCAGCACCCAGTGTGAGTAACGACCCTGGCAAGAAGGCAACTGTGGCAATGACATAAAGCCCGATAAAGGCGACTGCACCGACGCTACCAAGACCCTCAATCCACTGGAGGGCAGTTTTCAACCAGATTTGAGGATTGAATCCTGGAGCGGCTGGAGTGGCTGTTTGCGCCCAAGCTGCTGCGGGAAAAAGGATGAGCGTAATGCCAAGCGCGATCGACATCAAGGTGATAATTTTAGCCAGCTCTACCCAGCTTCTGGTGGGAATAGTTGGGTTAGTTTTGCGCTGAGGCTGGAGATCGAACCAATTTATTATTGTCAAAAGTAATATGCTCCCGAACCGCTCAAGAAACCGATCGATCTGGCTGTATCCAATCTAGCAAAAATCTCACATGACTTGTCGATCGGTTGTGCTGGCAATGGGTATCGGCGTTCTCCATGCTCGCAGGCTGTATCAATGACAACGCCAACTTCAACGATCGAGTACACTAAAAAATTGGTGGCGCGCTTGGTGGCTGAGATCTTCATTAACACCCCATTCTACCCATTCGTAGGGGTTTAGAGCCTCCTGCCTTTAGGCAGATAGTTGCTAAGAGCGAGTTTAAATCTCCCTCCTAATAACTTCGCGATCAACTGTCAACTGTCAACTGTCAACTGTTTACCAAAACATCACTGGCACGCGAGTATTCTAGGTCAGTCACAGCAGCAGTCATGTATGAAAAATCTAGTTTTAATCGGCGGTGGTCACAGCCATGCGATCGCGCTCCGGCTGTTGGGGCTGTATCCTGTGCCCGATCTCAGTCTGACGTTGATTACGGATGTGCTGGCTACTCCTTACTCGGGGATGTTACCCGGTTATATTGGTGGATTTTACACATATTCGGAGTGCCATATCCAGTTACGCGATCTTGCCCAATTTGCTGGCTCAAGGCTGATTTTGGACAGCGCGATCGGATTAGACTTACCAAATCAGCAGGTAATCTGTCGATCGCAGCCCCCCGTGACATTTGATTGGCTATCGATCGACATTGGGAGTACTCCAGCGATGGCGGCGATTCCAGGGGCGGTAGAATATGCAACTCCCGCTAAACCAGTCCCCCAGCTATTGGCAGTCTGGGATCGCCTGGTAGCCGCAGTCCAATCTCAGCCAGCAAGTTTTGGAAATCGCCCCCTCCGGCTGGGAATTGTCGGTGGTGGTGCCGGTGGCGTAGAATTGGCTGTGACGATGCAGACGCGGCTTTGCCAGTTGTTTACAGCCGGTGGATTGTCGCCCGATCTAGTCGAGGTGCATCTGTTTCATCGTCAAACTAACTTGATGACAGAGTATCCAACTGGTGTCGGACAGTGTTTTTACCAATTACTAACTCAACGCGGCATTTATTTGCATCTTGGTGAAACCGTGCAGCAGATCGCGGTGGTGCCTGAATCTACACCCCTTGAGAAGATGATTCACTGCGAATCAGGCTTGAGTATGCCTTGTGACCAGATTTTTTGGGTGACTCAGGCAACCGCCCCCACCTGGCTGAAAGCATCTGGGTTAGCAACCGATGACCGAGGTTTTATATTGGTTAATGACACTCTACAATCCATTTCACATCCTCATATCTTTGCGACGGGCGATATTGCGACAACCCTCAACCATCCTCGCCCCAAAGCCGGTGTCTTTGCTGTCCGCCAGGGCAAACCCTTGGTCAAAAACCTGCGCTCGATCGCCTCAGCACGACCGCTCCGCCCATTTTATCCCCAAAAACGTTATCTCGCACTGATTGGGACGGGAGAAGCCCGCGCTGTGGCTGCTTGGGGTCGATATTGGCTTGGCCCCTTATCTTGGTTATGGTGCTGGAAAGATTGGATCGATCGCCGCTTTATGGCGCAGTTTAGCAAGTTGCCAGGATCGAGCATTCAGCATCCTTCGCCAGCACCAAACGATCTAGAGCGTGATCGCGATCGATAACAGCGGCATACTAGGAGACGGGGAGCTGAACGCGCCAATTAAATTATTATCAGTCATTTGAGATGAAGTCTACTGAGAAAATTTCGATTATTATCCCCGTCCTCAATGAGCTAAACACGATCGCCGCAACTCTAGCCACTACCAATACTGGTAAGCAGATCGAAGTCATCGTTGTGGATGGGGGTTCTGTTGATGGCACCTTAGAACTAGTTCGATCGTTGGGCGTAACTGTATTATCGTCACTTGGGGGTCGCGCCGTCCAGATGAATGCGGGTGCGGAAGTTGCCACTGGCGACATCCTCTTATTTCTCCATGCGGATACACTATTGCCACCGGAGTTTGACACGATGATACGGACGGCAATGCAGTCGCCTCCACCAGCAGGTAGCCAGGTTGCGATCGCAGGGGCATTTAGATTACAAATTGATGCCCCCGCGAGGAGTTTTCGGGCGATCGAACGCGGTGTAAATTGGCGATCGCGTTTTTTGCAAATGCCTTATGGCGATCAAGCGATCTTTCTCAGAGCGACAACATTCGATCGCCTGGGTGGTTTTTTGGAACTACCTATTATGGAAGATTTTGAATTGATGTGCCGCCTAAAACGCTGGGAACGCATTACCATTATCCCTATACCAGTCATCACTTCAGCCCGCCGCTGGCTCAAAAAAGGAATTTTGAAAACGACACTCATCAATCAAACGATTATTTTGGCTTACCTAGTGGGAGTTTCGCCGCAGCGACTGATGCGCTGGTATCGGAAAGATCCGGATTAGTTGCCCTATCTAGCTTCACCTTCATCTCAATCGAAACCCTCTTTAGCCGCAGATCCTTATGACCTATCTCGACACTACCGCCAAATTTTACACTGAAGTCGCCCAAGCCCCGCAAGTTGGTCTCTGTTGCGTCCAAAGTAGTCCTTTGCAACTACCCGGACTAAAAATTCCGATCCAGATGCAGGAGATGAACTATGGCTGTGGCACCACGGTACATCCTAACGAACTAGCTAACGACCCAACCGTACTCTATGTCGGTGTCGGGGGTGGCTTAGAAGCCCTGCAATTTGCTTACTTCTCCCGTCATCAGGGTGCGGTAATCGCGATCGATCCAGTAACCGCCATGCGGGAAGCTGCGACGCGGAATTTAGAGCTGGCTGCTGGCGAAAATGCTTGGTTCGAGCCAGGTTTCGTCGAAATTCGCGCCGGAGATGCTTTCAAACTACCCGTTCCCGATGCTTCGGTAGATGTAGTCGCTCAAAATTGTCTATTTAATATTTTCAAACCAGCAGATCTACAGCTAGCTTTACAAGAAGCTTGGCGAGTGTTGAAACCCAACGGACGCTTACTAATGAGCGATCCGATCGCGACTCGCCCGATTCCCGCACATCTGCAAAGCGACGAACGACTGCGGGCGATGTGTTTGTCAGGCGCGATGCTCTACGAGCAATATATCGAACAGCTCGTCGCTGCTGGCTTTGGACAAGTGGAAATCCGTGCGCGTCGTCCCTACCGACTACTCGTTGGCGGAGCCTCTCCTCTGGAGAATCGCCAAAATTATGGTTTGGAGGCACATTTACTCCTCGAAAGTCTCGACTCTGTTGCTTTTAAAACACCAGTTCCTGAAGATGGTGCGTGTATCTTTACAGGCAAAACAGCTATTTATGTTGGAATAGAAGCTTATTTCGACGATCGAGCGGGACATATTTTACAGCAGGGTGTTCCGGCTGCTGTCTGTGATAAAACTGCTGCAAATTTAGCTAACTTACATCCATCAGAAATCCTTGTCACTAATTCAACTTGGCATTATCAAGGTGGGGGCTGTTGTTAGAATAATTGATAATTGATAATTAATTTATTAAATGAGGGCTTGAACTTTAGTTAATTAGTGGGACGACACGACTACAAAAGTGGGTTAAGATCTCACTCAAAATATTACCGGTTGTATTTTTCAGAGTTCTGAATACTCACAGTTTTAGCCTTATCGTTCCAGTAGGGTGGGCAGTGCCCACCAGTTAGATCTTAGGCATAGTATATCTAGCAAATAATTACATTTGTTTTAAAATATTAGAAGTAAAATGATTCAGCAACAAGACACGCCGATCTCTTTAGATACTATTACACCTTTCGATCGAAAGTTAGATGTACCTTTAATTAAAAAGTCAATTTCTATTTTACAAATCAATCTCGGCAAACGCTGTAATCTAGCTTGTAGCCATTGTCATGTCGAAGCTAGCCCCAGCCGTACCGAAGAACTTACGCCTGAAGTTGGCGATCGACTTATCGAACTCATCCACAAATATCCACAGCTTAGAGTGGTAGATCTTACTGGTGGTGCGCCAGAAATGCTCTATGGTTTTAAGCCAATTGTCGAGGCAGCAAGAGCCGATCGCAAAGAGGTAATCGTCCGCTCTAATTTGACAATTTATTTTGTCAAAGGGTTTGAAGATATTCCCGAATATTGCGCTCATCATCAAGTTAGAATCGTTGCTTCCCTGCCCTGCTACCTAGCTGATAACGTCGATAAAATGCGCGGTAAGGGGGTATATGATGAATCAATTAAAGCACTCCAATGGCTAAATCGGCTCGGCTACGGTCGAGATCCCAATTTAATTCTCGACTTAGTTTATAATTCACCACTACCCAGTTCTGAAAATTTCTCCCTCGCCCCTAATCAAATTCAACTCGAACGAGATTATCAAGTATTCTTAAAGAAACATTTTGAGATTGATTTTAATCATCTCTTGACAATTACTAACCTGCCAATGGGACGTACTAAGTTATACCTAAACCATCGAAATCTCCACATCCCATATTTACATTTCTTAGAGTCTCATTTTAATGCCAGTACAGTCGAGCATTTGATGTGTCGAAATCAGCTTTCGATCGATTATCTCGGCAATGTCTATGATTGTGATTTTAATCAGATGGAAAATTTACCCGCAAAATATCGCGATCGTCCGCTGACAATTACCCAATTACTAGCAGCGGGTACGCTAGATTTAATCGATGAGATCCAAACTGCCCCCTACTGCTATGGTTGTACGGCTGGATGCGGCTCTAGCTGCGGTGGAACTCTAGTTTAGAAAATTTGAACCGATGAATTTAGCACCACCAGCACCGGCACGTTTGATTGTCTTCACCCGTTATCCAGAGCCAGGACAGGTCAAAACTCGCCTAATTCCGGCTCTGGGAGCATTGGGAGCAGCAACCGTTCATCGCCAGATGACCGAGCATACCCTATCACAGGTCAGGAAACTTCACAGCACCCAGGGCATCTCGATCGCTGTCCATTTCGATGGCAACAGCGATCGGCAAATGCAGGATTGGTTGGGAGCGGATTTGGTCTATCAGTCTCAACCCAGCGGCGATCTGGGCGCACGGATGGCGAGATCGTTCTCTGATGCGTTCCAAGCTGGAGTCGATTCTCCAGGGGAGAGGCTCCGCCAACGAGTGGCGATCGTCGGTACGGATTGTCCGGGATTGGATGCGGAACTGATGGGCACAGCCTTCGAGCAGTTGCTGACTCACGATCTGGTCATCGGACCGGCGATCGATGGCGGTTACTACCTGATCGGGCTGCGTTATTTCGTCCCAGAGTTGTTTGTTGACATTAGCTGGAGCACAGATCGAGTCCTGATCCAGACTGTGGCAATTGCTCGCAAGCTGAACTTATCAGTTGGCTATCTACCGATCCTCGCTGATGTCGATCGTCCCGAGGATTTACCTGTGTGGGAGCAGCTTGGGGTCGAGAAATGATTAATTAGTCAGTAAATTTGTACCTAAACGCCCTAAACGTTAAACTAGTCAGTATCGATCGAATTCTAACAAGTATGCACCTGCTGTGGTTTCGCCGCGACTTACGACTGACTGATAAATTAGTTATGACGATCGTCATATTCTTTCGATCGAATTTAGAATTAGAGGATATCTGGATCGATACCTAATTCTCGCAGCTTATTATCTCTTTTCTGTTTCTCAATTTCTAGTTGTTGTTTATCTGTTTCCAATTGCTGTTTCTCGATTTCCAATCGCTGATTATCCGCACGAATCGTATCGCGTTCGGTGGCAATATTATCAAAAGTTTCAAAAATTTGTCCATCGGGATGGATGAGTTGCAGCTCGGTTCCATTCAATCGAAAGTTAATTCCCAAACGCGGACTAGTCCAGCCGGTCATCTCATCGATGCGTTCTAGATAAAGATCTTCACTGCGTTGATAGCCTTTTAAAATATACCGATCTGGATCGTAAATATAGTATTCTTCCACACCACAACGGGCATAAATCTGTAATTTTCGATCCATTTCTCCCTCTGTGTTACCTGGAGAAAGAATTTCAAATACCACTTGCGGTGCGATATTATCTTCTTGCCATTGCTTATAAGAACCCCTGTCACCTTTCGGTCTACCAAAGACGACCATGACATCTGGAGCCACTCGATATTTCGGATTACCTTCGATCGGATACCATAGTAAATCGCCCGCCACAAACACTAGTTCTTCATCGCGAAACAGCCAATCTAGATTACCATGAATGGTAGTAATCAAACGAAATTGTTTGGTATTATCTGCCATCGGTAAACCGTCACTATCTGGATAAATAATCTCGTTACTAGTAGCTAGCATCAATCTTACGCTCTTTACTTAGTTTTTTACAGGTGCTTTGCTCTCGATCGAAGCCAATGATTCTATTAGCTTTTTATTTGACAAATCCCACATTAATTCCAATTCTTCAGCATTAATAGGTTTGCCTCTTTGCATACCCAATGTCAACTGCCGATCGGATAGATTACCTTCGATCGATAAGTGGCAGCAAGAGTAGGCTATGTTTCTTAGTCCAACCTATTCTATTATAGAAATTAGATGCTGGCGTGAGCCGAATCAAAGTTGTCTCACGCCAAGACATTAAAAATCGCTAAAGTTCGCGATCGAGTCTACAATCCGTTTCACCACTTCATCGACACCAATTGCGCCTAATTCGCCCTCAATCCGGGTGCGAATGCTAATCGTGTGGTCTTCGACCTCTTTACCGCCAATGATGCCCACAACGGGGATTTTCTCCTTCTCAGCGTTGCGAATCATCTTGCCTAACCGCTCGTTGCTAGTATCTACTTCAGCGCGTACGCCCAGAGCGAGTAATTTAGCACAAACTTCTTTCGCAAACGGCATAAAGTCTTGAGCCACAGGTACTAATCGCATTTGAACGGGAGCCATCCACAGCGGGAAATCGCCAGCATACTCTTCGATCAAAATCCCGATCAACCGTTCGAGTGAACCGAAGGGAGCGCGGTGAATCATGACTGGACGTTGGCGGCTACTGTGTTCGTCGATGTATTCTAGTTCAAACCGTTCGGGGAGATTGTAATCTACTTGAACAGTCCCTAATTGCCACTCGCGATCGAGTGCATCACTAAAGATAAAATCAAGTTTGGGGCCATAAAAAGCCGCTTCGCCAATACCGATAAAATGATCCATACCCAGCTTTTCAACAGCACGGGTAATTGCGCCTTCGGCTTTATTCCAAGCATCATCAGTCCCGATATATTTATCAGAAGTTGGATCGCGGAAACTCAGCCGTGCTTTGAAGTTTTTGAGGCGAAGTTTTTCAAATACGGAGAGGATGAGATCGACCACATTTAGAAACTCCTCATCTAATTGTTCGGGAGTGACAAATAGGTGAGAATCATCGACTGTAAAGCCGCGCACGCGAGTCAAGCCACCGAGTTCGCCAGATTGCTCATACCGATAAACCGTTCCAAATTCTGCATACCGAATCGGTAAGTCTCGATAAGAACGCAGTTCGCTTTGGTAGATTTGGATATGAAACGGACAATTCATCGGCTTCATTACAAAGCCAGTATCAGCCGCAATATCTTCAAGATTGTCCGCCATAATTGGGAACATATCTTCTTTGTATTTCTGCCGGTGTCCCGACTTCAAAAATAGATCGGTTTTGGCAATATGTGGCGTGACGACAGGTAAATAACCACGCTTAGTCTGTTCTTTTTTAAGGAAGTCTTCCAGGGTACTCCGCAGAATTGTCCCTTTCGGTGTCCACAATGGCAGACCAGGACCGACTAATTCTGAGAAGATAAACAGTCCTAGTTCTTTGCCAATTTTGCGATGATCGCGACGGAGGGCTTCTTCCTTGCGGCGTTCATATTCGGCGAGTTGTTCGGGAGTTTCCCATGCGGTACCATAGATGCGTTGTAGTTGCGCCTTGGTTTCGTCGCCGCGCCAATAGGCACCAGCAACTGATTCGAGTTTAAAGGCTTTGGGGTGCAGATCGCCAGTATTTTCCAAATGCGGCCCCGCGCACAAGTCCCACCATTTATCGCCGAGGTGGTAAATGGTAATCGGTTCTTGCAATCCGGCGAGAATTTCTAATTTGTAGGGTTCGTTGAGCGCGGAAATTCGGGCTTCGGCTTCGGCTCTAG
>Ga0136639_10000777_pt1 | contig 10998 bp, 12 predicted proteins | sample AntDrymUQ8592106_2_FD_113739 | JGI IMG/M metagenome (GOLD analysis project Ga0136639, IMG submission 113739) | Polar desert sand microbial communities from Dry Valleys, Antarctica - metaG UQ859 (21.06) | ecosystem: Environmental > Terrestrial > Soil > Desert | place: Antarctica: Dry Valley...
ATCGGTTGTCAATTTCACGGCAGGATCGACATCCTTATCCCTGGGACTAGATTAGGCTCGATCGCCAACAGGGATCTGAAATCAATTAATGCCCGATCCCGATTGAGGATGTGCTAAATGTAACTAAATTTAGCATCGGAAACCAGCACCACCATCGAGATTTACAGCGACCGAATCCCTAATTAATTTGTTCCCCATTCACTGGAGATCGTCATCAAGTTCGATCGCGATCTATATTCTGCTAATGAGCAAGACTAATTCACTCTATCCAGCACGACGGCGGTACCATGTCGCAGTACCGACTAATAGCCCCGTCAACGCCAATGCGACTAGTAGCGGTAGCATATCACCCTGTTTGAGCGCAGTCAAACCTGCGCCCATCATCACAAACGGCAAAATCCCCGGTACAGTACCGAGGAAGGTGCCCAAACAATAATCGCGAAATTTTATCGAAGTTAATCCAGCCGCGAAATTTACTAGCCCGTAGGGAATTAGCGGCAATAGTCGAATTGCAAACATATAAAATAAGCCACCACGCTCCATTTCCCGATCGATCTGCTCCCACTTACCAGCCAACTTTTGAGAGACTAAATTACGTCCGATCGTGCGACTGAATCCAAAGCAGAAAATTGCTGCGAAAATAGCAGCAATACTCGTCCAGACAGTTCCCCAAACCGCACCAAAAATTGCTCCACCAGTGAGATTTAGGGGAGTCGATGGTAATATAAAAATCGTCGCGATCGAGTAGATTAAGATGTATAAAACTGGTGCCCATCCACCCATCTTGAGCAACCACACTTGCAATTGCTGGCGATCGATCCCATCGAGTAGTAATATACCAATTACTGTCGCAACGATCCAAAATAACCCGATCGCGAGGATAGTGGTTTTGGACTTCATGTCAGCGATAATTGATAACTATTGACTGGTAACTAATCAAATATTAGTGCGAATTCGATCGACCAAATCACTGAGCGAGTCTCGATCGAGTCGATAACTAAGTGGATGTGAAATCAGCCTAGCACTACTGTAAAATAGAGTCTCAATCTCGATCAAACCATTTTCTCTGAGTGTCTTACCAGTCGAGACTAAATCGATAATAGCTTCGGACATACCCGTGATTGGCCCTAATTCTACCGAACCGGACAGGGGGACGATTTCCACTGGTAAATCGATACTATCAAAATATTCTCGCGCACAATGCACGAAGGTCGAAGCAACTCTACCATGTGCGGGTAAATCCAAACTATGCCGATATGGACTATGCTCTTTTACCGCGACTGACAATCGGCAAGCACCAAATTTGAGATCGACTAACTGAGCGACTTGAGGTGTTTTTTCGCGCAGTACATCATAGCCAACAATACCTAATTGTGCTTGTCCATATTCGACATAAACCGGGACATCATGATTGCGAACTAGTAATGCTTTGGCGCGATTGGTAGGATCGACGATCTGAAGTTGGCGGTTATCTTTATCTAAAAAGGCACTAAAATCTAAACCAACTGACTGAAATAGCTGGATACAATCTTTGAGTAAACCACCTTTTGGTAAGGCTACGGTAATCATTTAAAGGGGGTAGAGGGTAGAGGGTAAGAGGTAGGCATTAGGCTTTGGGTTTTAGGCTTTGGGCTTTAGGGGATAGGGGATAGGGGATAGGGGATAGGCTTTGGTATTAATAATTATCAATTATCAATTATTAATTATTAATTATTAATTATTAATTAGTCCTCGATTGTTTTGCTGGTGGATGATGCGATCGATCGTGCCGAGGGGAATGCTCTCGATCAATTTACGCGTGTATTCAGTTTTGGGTGAAGTGTAGATCGTGTTGGCATCATCGATTTCTTCGATCTTACCTTGATTCATCACCATAATTCGATCGCTCATAAACTTGACAACACCTAAGTCATGGGAGATGAAAATGTATGTGAAATTAAATTCGGCTTGTAGCTCTTTGAGCAAATTTAAGACTTGTGCCTGCACGGAGACATCGAGGGCAGATACAGATTCATCGCAGATGATAAACCGAGGATCGAGTACTAAAGCACGAGCGATACAGACTCGTTGACGTTGACCGCCAGATAACTGATGCGGATAAGATTTGAGATAGTCTGGACTTAAACCCACTCGCCGGAGATAATATTCGGCACGCTCTTGGCGTTTAGCTTTACTTTTAACTGTTTGATGGATTACTAATGGCTCGACAATTAAGTCGCCGATATTCATCCGAGGATTGAGGGCACTGAAGGGATTTTGAAAGATAATTTGAAGTTCTCTGCGGAGAATTTGCATGGCTTCACCGCGAAGTTGAGTAATATCGGTATTATTAAATTTAATTGAGCCTTGTTGGGGTTCGATCAATCGTAGAATTGTGCGGGCAAGAGTACTCTTCCCACAGCCAGATTCACCAACTAGACCTAATGTTTCGCCTGGATAAACATCAAAAGAAATATCATCAACGGCCCATTTATATACCTGTCGATTTTTACCAAATATCCCTTGAGCGGGAAAGCCAACTTTTAAATTACGAACTGATAGGGCTGGTTGCAATAATTTATTGGGGTCAGGAAGCTTAATATCACTATTTTCGATGATATTAGCTTGACTTAATAACTCTGACGGGTGTGGCTTTTCAATAATTTTAATCGTACCGTCCGACTGGACTTGTTCTTCCATGAAGTCTTTAATCGTCGGTAAGATCTTAGTCTTAAGATCGAGTCGCGGTCTACAAGCCAGTAAGCTTTTAGTATAAGGGTGGGATGGGTTTTGAAATAGTTCTAAAATTGGTTTATATTCGACTATTTTACCTTTGTACATCACTGCGACCACATCTGCAATCTCAGCAATAATTCCGAGATCGTGAGTGATAAAAATCATCGCCATTTCGCGACGATCGCGTAACTCTTGGAGTAGTTCTAGAATTTTGGCTTGAACGGTAACATCTAGAGCCGTGGTGGGTTCATCAGCGATTAATAAAGTGGGATTGCATGAGATCGCCATCGCAATCGTAACCCGTTGTAATTGTCCTCCTGAAAGCTGGTGAGGATAACGTTCCAACCAATTCAACTTTTGCTGATTGATTACCAGATTTAGTTCGCGATCGGGTGGCGGGGAAATCGGATCTAGTTCGCGATTTTTGACAGCAATATCTGTTAAGTATTGCGCTTTTAGATCGTCATCACTCGGAACTAGTTTCACCTCTTGTAATAGATAAATTGCTTTGCGTCTGGCTTCTGCTGCCGATACCGATTGATGTTGAACAATTGCTTCGATTAATTGATAACCAATCGTAAATACTGGATTGAGCGAACTCATCGGCTCTTGAAAAATCATCGCCATTTGTTCGCCGCGATAACTTGCTAGTTTCGAGGGCGACGATCTAAATAATTCAACTAGATCTACCGGTCGATCTTCCCGCCCATTGCCGTGAAACCACACTTCACCGCGCTCGACCTTGCCAGGATTGGGTAGTAGACCCATGACAGCCAGCGAAGTAATCGATTTACCCGAACCCGATTCACCCACGATTCCCAGTGTTTGACCTGGCTGGAGGGTAAAATTAATCCCCTCAACTACTGGCTGCTGGGCACCAAACGCTACCTGTAAATTACGAACATCAAGGACAGGAGATCGATCGCGCATAGTTGGTGTGTGGGGGATAAGGTGGACTCGATCGGGTATACTCACATTAGTTTTGTGTACTGTCTTGTCTCGCAGCCGCTGTTGCAAGCTGTAGGTATATCTATCTTACGCTACTCATTGACACAAGCTGTACTGGTTGAACAGTCTGCCAAACAGAGATAGAGATCGTCGCCCATCTGGGTGAAAATGGTAACACGATCGATAGAGATCGACAGTTGAGGACGGGTAAATTGTTTCATCTCGACCCAATGGGTAGCTCCAGACAACTACTTCATAAGTCAGCATTGAGATAATTGATGCTAAGTCTAACATCAACTCGTTGGCGTAGCCTCTCCTTTGGAGAATCGAAAGCGAGGGCACACCCCGACTGCTAACTCGGTCACAACTAGCTAGACGACAAGTTTTCAATAGCAGAAAAATTCATGATTGGAATCTTAGCCGTATTATCGGTATCTGCTGCTGCGGGAATGCGAATCGCGCTCCCGCTCTTGGTAATTGGGTTGACTCAGGGGGACTTATGGCAACAGGTACCGCTATTAAATCAGATCCAGCCGCAAGTAATTATTGGGGTGCTTACAGCCTGGACACTACTCGAACTGTTCGTGTCCAAACAACTCTGGGGACAACGACTACTGCAAATAGCCACACTGGTATTTAGCCCCTTAGTTGGTGCGGTGATGGCGATGGCAGTAGCTAGAATCACGCTCCAACCAACCCAATTGACTTGGCTGTTTGGTGTGACTGGGGGCTTAGTTGCACTCGTGCTGCAATTGGTGAAAGTGGGCTGGTTTTATCGGCTCAAAGGCTTGCCAGCATGGGCGGTACTCCTCGAAGATCTCTTATGCGTGCTGCTAGTATTATTTGCTTTTAAAGCTCCCAACTCCGGTGGCTTAATTGCGCTGCTACTGTTATGGTTGGCAATTCGTAGCTCTCAAAGTTGGTACAAGTGGTATCAAGATGGAAAAATTAAAAAGTAATGCGGCGAGAACTGGCATTTACCTCAACTAAGTAAATATCATGTAACATCGTACCTGTAAACATTCAGCCCAATTAGCTTCATAGATCCCATCTATTTAATTAAAACGATCCTGGCTACCGGACTCCAGCGACACCTCGATCGATCCCAATCCAAACTCGATCGGGTAAGATAATACGGTATCACTGGTGTCGTCGGTGGCGGTGTTACCTATAGCCCCAGTGAGAGTGTCAGTGTGGGGTTGGGCTACCATTCCCTGCGCGGCGTTACCGCCCGAGTGGGAGTAAGTTTTTAAGTCAGGATTTGCAACAAAGATATATCATTTGTCTGCTTAATCACAAACTAGCAGATTTTTAGTAGTTACCATTAAGAAGTATCCATCTGGAGAACTTTGCTGATGTCTAGAAATCAGATCGGGGCGATCGGCTATGGAAATATTGGGAGTAAAATTGTCGATTTATTATTACGAGACAATATTCAACCAGTTGTCATAGTCAGAGATCCCGATAAAGCGCAAGCATTAGAGGATGATTATTCTCCCGCTCAATTAGGCTCCGATATTCGACCGATTTTTACGACAGACTATGCTGCTCTAGCTGAGGTTGACTCGGTAATTGTTACAGCCAGTGTTGACAGCGAAGTTATTGCCACTACCAAAAATCGCAACAGTTTAATTGAGTATAATACACCGATTATTTGTGGAGTTAGCTCAAAATTAGCTAAAAATATCGATCGAGATACTTTGATTGTGACCGTCACAAATCCAGTTGAGGGGATGGTTTATGCTCTCAAAAATGCGGGTGGGTTTGAGTCATCAAAGGTTATCGGTGTAGGCACTGCGGTAGAAGCCGCACGATATGAGAAATTAATTTCTACCGCTTTGGGGATTGCCAGAGAGCAAGTTGTTTCCACCGTCATTGGTGGGCATAATGAGGAGGATTCAGTCTTCTTGCCAAAATGTACAAAAATTGGTCAACTACCACTCTTGCATTTTAATCTCTCAGACTCAGAGCTATTAACATTAGAAGAACGTGCCAGAACACTCGGTATGAATATTTTCCAAAGGTCTCACCGATCTGCGTCGGTTACCCCCGCAGCCCTAGCTGTCAATTTAGCTAAAGCACATTTAAATAAGGATGCTAAATCTGTTGTTAATTGTACGATGGAAGTGCCATTAGCATTCGTGAATGAGATGCTCGGTGATGAAGCGATCGACAGTGAGGAACCGACAGTTACTCTCGGCGTATTAGCTTTACTCAATAGCAAAGGAGCCGAACCTCAAAAAATTCCGATCTCCCGCATCAACACTAAAAATCTGAGCAAGGCAATTCAAAATATCATCAAACAACAAGAATTAGTTAGAGCCTGGGGATTAAATATTTGATTGAAAAATCATCAGAGCCGACATCATTAATTATCAATTATCAACTATCAATTATCAATTAACTTCAAGTAGCGTTCGATCAAAATAATCGCCACGAGATCGTCGATCGGGCGTGGTGGTTGGCGCATTCCCTGGGGAATCAACCCCGTGAAAAAATTAGCAGGATACATCTGCCAATAGCGATCGCGTGCCTCCAAACTACTATATCGCTCGTCAACTAGCGAAATTGGTACGGTGGGGAAAGCTGTAGTCAATTGCTGTTGCCATTGTTTCGAGGTAGTTTGGTCGCCCATAACCAGGCGAGTGACGTTATACTGCTGAGATAAATCATTAATCTGTGGAATCACCTGAGCTGTCAGTAACACTTGATGATAGAGTAAAGCGCGATCTCGATCCATCACCGCTACGCCACATTTATCTTTACCCGGATCGAAGCCCAAAATTGTTTCATTGCGATCTGCCATAACATTGCTCATTTAAGTTAATTATGCTCGATCGAATTCATTCCATCGCCACCAACCTAGCACCCAGACTCATCGAGATCCGTCGTCATCTCCACGCCCACCCAGAATTAAGCGGCAAAGAGTACCAGACATCGGCGTATATTGCCGGAGTATTATCGGCGGCTGGCTTACAGACACAAGAAGCTGTGGGCAAAACGGGCGTTGTCGGTGAATTGATGGGGACGGGTGCTGACGATCGATTGTTGGCAATTCGGACTGATATGGATGCACTGCCGATCGTCGAGCGGACTGGATTGGCATTTAGCTCCAAAAATCAGGGTGTAATGCACGCTTGCGGTCATGATGTTCATACTACCGTAGGCTTGGGTACCGCCATGATCCTGGCAGCACTGGGCGAGGAATTACCTGGCAAGACTCGCTTTATCTTTCAACCCGCCGAAGAAATCGCTCAGGGTGCCGCCTGGATGGTCGCTGACGGGGCGATGAATGAGGTGAATAGCATTTTTTCCCTACATGTATTTCCATCGATTCCAGCCGGCTCGATCGGGATTAGGTATGGTGCTCTAACCGCCGCCGCTGATGACTTGGAGATTACCATTCTAGGCGAGTCTGGGCACGGTGCTAGACCCCATGAAGCGATCGATGCCATCTGGATCGCCTCCCAGGTAATTACCGGACTTCAGCAAGCAATCAGCCGCACCCAGAACCCCCTCCGCCCGATCGTATTGACGATTGGCACCATTAGCGGCGGACGCGCTCCAAATATCATCGCCGATCGCGTCGAATTATCCGGTACCGTTCGATCGCTCCACCCGGATACTCATGCGACGCTCCCTGGTTGGATCGAGCAAATCGTCACTGGTATTTGTCAGACTTATGGTGCCAAATGCCAAGTTAATTATCGACGCGGCGTACCCTCAGTCCAAAACGATATCGGCTTGACTCAGATGCTCGAATCATCAGCTAGAGCCGCGTGGGGCAGCGATCGCGTCCACATCTTACCAGAACCCTCACTCGGTGCTGAAGACTTTTCTGTCTACCTACAACATGCCCCAGGGACAATGTTTCGGCTGGGAGTCGGTACCAAAGATACCAAAAATCATCCGCTTCACCACCCGCAATTTATGGTCGATGAATCGGCGATTATTACTGGGGTAGTGACGATGGCATATACAGCATATCAATATTGGCACCATTAAACAGTTGATAGTTGACAGTTGACAGTTGACAGCTTTCGGCAGAGCTTCAGTATGTCACCTGGTAATTCGCCTCAAGGTGTCGTGTCGGGTAAAATGACGTGTGGGACTTTAAACCCGCTCTATTCCGGTAGCCAATCACCTGTGGCAATCTCATCCGTCACCAGCGGCGCGAACTATTTTTTAAATTTCAATAACTCATCTAGAGCAGCTAATAATTTTATTTCTACCAGCAAAATCTCACGATCTAGATTTAATTGGAACAACCAAGTGACGTTAATTGTGAAGTACTTAGTTTTTACTTTCCCTTGGATATGATATTGGGTAACATCATTGTCTTTAATGAGCATTAACCCAAATTCTGGACACAAAATCATCCCGCGCGCTTCTGTTTCCAAATATTTGGCGATCGCCGCTTTACCCTCGATCGAGCATTCAAATGGCGGGTTCAGACAGCCTGTGGTGGCAAATAAATCAGCCGCCGCTGTGAAATTACCTCGGTTGAGCATACTAAAATACGCATCAATGGTGGGTTCCTCAATACCCTCGATAGTGGCTGCTAAATCTAAATCGATCGAGTGGGTTCCATTCATAACTATTAGTTGAATTGGCCTTAAATTAGGTAAGATAGTGATAACTCGACTCGATCGAAATCATCGCCTGTCTAGTCTAGTTATCCTTTAAATATTTATCAAAGCACAAATAAAATTTATTTCTATCTACCTTTCGACCGATCGTTATCTCTGCCTAAAGCAGGTATGACAAAGATTAGATTATGAGTATGGTAGAAGAAACGAATTAGGACAATATTGTGACAACAAGTATTTCAAATATCCACCCAGAAATGACTGCCGCTTTTACCGCTCTGGAGACAGACCAACAGCTTGCACTGTTATGGTTTATTTATAAAGAAGTTGGTAAATCGATTACTCCTGCAGCTCCAGGAGCTAGCACAGCCGCACCAACGATCGCTGAAGGTTTATTCAAGCAAGTCGCCGAAATGAGCCATCAAGAGCAATTACAAGTCCAGCGGGATTTGGTAGAACACAAAAATAGCTTGATTAGTCGCGAATACGGTGCGCTTAGTGACACCACCAAATTACTATTTTGGTATTTACTAGCACAAGGAATGGATCGGACTGAAATTATCCCGATGCCAGCAGATTATCAACTCACCGATGCAGCCACTCAGTGTATGACACAACTGCAAGCACTCGACCATAGCGAACAGATTTCGGTACTCCGCAATCTAATTTCTGAGATGGGTACCGATCCTGAATCCAGCCCTCATGATGAGGCTACTGGTTTGTAGTCGATCGCATTCGGGTATTTAGCAAGTGGGACACAGATCTCAAATCTATCGACAAGTAGATTGTTTAATTCTAGGCGACTTAGCTAAATACCATTCTTAATTATTTCTTTAAATAAATTCTCTTTGAGCATCGATTGACGCAGTACCTCTAGCAAAAGGTCTTTTGTCGTTGGTAAATCCAGACGATTGACCTGTTCTTGATAAACTTTCAAACTGAATTCTTGCTCAAAGCTCAAACCGACGGAAACGTCCATAATTAATAGTTAGATTGTGAGTAAATTGTAGTTAAAGCTGAATGAAAACCTAAAGGCGTTAACACTCAGCTTTGACTAATTGCACGGAGAGATAATAGTGCTGCCCTCAAACTAGGAGTTGGGGATGAATTAGATCGTATCCGGCTGCTTTGATCTTTTGGTTACTGACTTGCAAGCTCTTGCGCTGAAGACTTAGTTTGGAGGTATCCCACTGCACTGGCGGTAAACCGTAGGCAGAACAAACCAGCTTGACCTGTTCTTTGACAGTGAGCTGGCTATCATCAACCAGATTATAAATTCCCTCTAGCTCCTTTAACCGGGCAAACTCGATCGCGCCGACAATATCATCGCGGTGAATCCAATTAATAAATCGATCGCCTTTACCTGGCATCGTCATCCCCGCCATCCCACCAAACATGCCGACAAGCTCTCGATCTGGGCCATAAATCCCACCCAGCCGGAGTACGCAAACTTTTTGATTGTGATTTGCTGCTTGCAAGATGATTTGTTCGGACTGATGGAGCACTTGGCTATTATGCTCCAACGGCTCGATGTAGGCAGTCTCATCGACCCATTTTCCCTGCCTGTCGCCGTAGACAGAGCAGCTACTCAAGTAGATAATTTGCTTGACATTTGGAGCCTGGGCTAAAGCCGCGACCAAATTCCGAGTCGTAGTCAGGTAAGTATCGGCGTAGGCTGCTTCGGTTGCTACTTGGAAACCAGTGGGCGCAACGCTTACGACCAAAGTATCTTGACCTTCCAGCAGTGAACGTATGGCTAAGGGGTCATCCCCTTTCATTAAAACTACTTTAGAGACTATCCCCGCAAGTGCCGCCACCCGTTCTCTGCTGGTGGTCGTACCGGTTACATCATGTCCCCGATCTTGCCAGTAGTCGGCGACTGCGCTACCCACATACCCACACCCAAGAATCGCGATGTTCTCAAACAGCGGGCGGCTCTGAGTCTGCTGACGGATCAGTTTAGTCAGGAGATCCATGTCCAATGCCGACGAGTTGGACTCGCCAAAAGGATTGTTTTTGTCAATGGAGTCGTACATATTTTTGGGTGTTAATTACTTGCGGGAGCAGTTGGAATCTCGATCGACAGGGCATCATTACTTAGATTCTGGATACTCCTGGAGCTTGAAATTCTCTTGGCAATCGATCGATTAATTAATAATTCAAAATCTAATGTCAACTTTTGTAACGATCTATTGACATAATAACAATTTTTCGTTTTTGAGGGGTAGACCGGATACCCGTCATGGTGGTGGCGCGATGAGGATAGTCGAATTACCACAACTCGCCCCTCTCTTGGAATATCGCGAATTTGGGCGATCGATCCACCGTCTAGATTCAGAGAAAGTTTTACCTAAAACTTTCTCTTTTTGACTACATCGAGTGAGCGACGACAATCTCGATCGCATAGGCTACCGCCGCGCCCAACAAACCAAAGGTGAGATAATTGCCAGTTTTGCTATTTGAACCTAAGAGTCGATCTTCGTTGCTAGCTGAAAAAAACAGCGACCAGGCTTGAGTCGCACTGATGTTTTGAAAGCGATTAAATTCGGGATTAAAGATTGGAACTATGTTTTGGTTATACATGTGAGTGCGATGCTCTTAAACTAGTGTTATAAATCTTAACATAACACTAGTTCGATTTTGATGATGGTACGGTCGAAGTGGGGTCATGGGTAAAATAGGAATACTCACATCTTGCATCAAAACATAGTTACTAGTGTTTGAGGGGATAGGGGATAGGGGATAG
>Ga0136639_10000778_pt1 | contig 10982 bp, 4 predicted proteins | sample AntDrymUQ8592106_2_FD_113739 | JGI IMG/M metagenome (GOLD analysis project Ga0136639, IMG submission 113739) | Polar desert sand microbial communities from Dry Valleys, Antarctica - metaG UQ859 (21.06) | ecosystem: Environmental > Terrestrial > Soil > Desert | place: Antarctica: Dry Valley...
GGGAGCATCCCACTTTTTAAAATCCTGAGAGAGGGAAATATCCTCGATCGCTGAATCGCCCTATGAATGGTTCTTGGTAAGTTATTCTACGGATAAGCAATAAAAAGTGGGATGCTCCCTTCGTCAAACTGGCGATCGAACCGATCTGCACAAACAACTAAAATCAAAGAATCTAATATTTTCGTCATGCTCAACAATCTATTTATAGTGTCAAACAGATCTGCTTAATCTCATCATGTACAATCTTTCCGAGCGCAGTCACAGCCTAATAAATAGTATCAAAAAACATGGTATATGGCTGATTGAATACTTACTAATCCTTGGCATTGTCGCCTGGTTGTGTACAGAAGTATGGGAAAAAGAAGTCTTTAGTTTCGATCGATATTTTTTGTTGTGGCTTCATCAATTTACCAATCCACAACTCGATCGCATCATGCTCTTTATTACAGCATTAGGCGATCCACCAGCAGTAGTGACGGTATTTATCATCGCGATCGCATGGCTATTGATGAAACGACGCTATATTGATGGGATTAGATTGACGATCGTCTCTGTGGGTGGAGTAGTTTTCAATCAAGGTATGAAGTTGTTTTTTGCCAAACCACGCCCCGAGTTATGGCCGCGACTGATTACGGAAACTTCGTTTTCATTTCCCAGCGGTCATGCGGTTGGCTCGATGGTAGTTCATGGTTTTCTTAGTTATCTAATTGCTAAAAAATTACACCATTACAAAGGATATGTTTATGCGATCGCCAGTGCTTTAATTCTCGCGATCGGTTTGAGTCGTTTATACTTAGGCGTGCATTATCCGACCGATGTTATCGCTGGCTATGGGATTGGATTTTTGTGGCTGACTACCTGTTTGAAACTAAATTTTAGCTTCAGGCGATCGCCAGAGACATAAAAAAAGGGGGCGAGATCTCCCCCTGTCAAGATTTAGATATCAGACCAAAAAGTCATCAATCATATTCAACACTAGTAACGACTTTACCTCTGAACACTACATAGTTATAGATATTGTAAAAGATCATGATCGGTATGAGTACCCCCACAAATGTCAGCATAAATACCAACGCACTAGGCGAAGCAGCCGCTTGGTAAATCGTAATCTGAGTAGGAATAACATACGGAAAGATAATCAATCCTAGACCGAGAAAGCTGAGTAAGAAAATCAAAATCGTCCAGACAAATGGCGTGCGTTCTTCTTGGCGATTGATACTTCGTAGCAGCAACCAAACTAGCAATACCCCGAGGACTGGAATCGCCGCAAATACATACACCAGCGGAGCCGTAAATAACCGCGTCCGAGCTGCCTCATAAAATGTTGGCGTAACGATCGTAATTAAAACTGCACCGACAAAGGTCGTGATGGTAGCGAGTCTGGCAGTCTTAAAATGAGTTTGTTGTAACTCACCTTCAGTCTTCAAAATTAGGTAAGTAGAACCAATCAAGACATAACCTTGAATCAAAGTCAGGGCAACTAACAGCGTTCGCCAATCCAGCCAATCCCAAGTCGAACCACTGAAATGACCTTTGGCATCGACAGTAATCCCTTCGATCGTACTACCGAGTGCAAAACCTTGACCTAAAGCAGCTAAAAAACTACCCAGACCGAAAGCATAATTCCAAAACATTTTATTATTAGAATGCTCTCGAAATTCAAATGCTACCGCTCGAAATACCAGCCCAAAAATCATCATGAAAATGGGCATATAGAGAGCTGTCAGGATCGTACTATAAGCCAGCGGAAACGCTCCAAATAAGGCACCAGCCATTACGACCAGCCAGGTTTCATTGGCATCCCAAATATTCCCGAGACTAGTCATCAATAAGCCGCGTCGTTCCTCGTCGGAGCTAGTGAGAGAGAGAATACCCACCCCCAGATCGAACCCATCCAACATCACATATAAAAACAAAAACAAGCCCAAAATCACAAACCAAACTTGCGGCAGAAAATGTAATAATGCGTCCATGAAAACTCCTAATTGCGATCGAGATTTACAGGATTTTCAAGATTTTCAGGATTAGATTATCGGTACTAACCTTTACCCTATTCCCTATCCCCTATCCCCTATCCCCTATCCCCTATCCCCTAACTATTGCTGCGCTTCGACTGGTCGGCGGTTTGGTACTGATTCGGCTGGTTCGGTATTGATGATAAATTGACCGTCCAATCCTGGTATTGGCAGATCCAGCTTTGGCCCTTTGCCGATAATCCGGCTGGCAAAGTAGAGCGTCGTCACCAATAAGATCGAATAGACGACCATAAAGAAAATCAGTGAAGTTAAGATATTCGTCGGTGGCACTGGAGAAACACCATCCGCTGTGCGAATGCGATCGTACAGTACCCACGGTTGACGACCGACACAGCGCACCACCCAGCCAGCCTCGATCGCAATATAGCCTAAAGGAGCCGAAAACATCCAAGTTCGCATCAGCCACTTTTGTGCGCCGATTTGTTCGGGTGAAAGCTTGCCACGATACCATTGGAGGGTACTCCACAACATGACTGCGGCTAGAAAAAACCCAATGGCGATCATCACGCGGAAGGAGTAATAAATCAGCCCGACCATTTTGGGGCGATCTTTGCGCTCCCATTCATTGAGTCCCGGTACGGGTACCGAGAGATTTTTGCGAAATTCTAAGATATACCCCAAGCCATTGGGGACGGTGAGTTCCCACGAGTTACGGTTATTGGCTTCATCAGGGATTGCCAAGAGGCTCCAGTCCGCAGGTTTACCCGCTGGACTGCTCTCCCATTTTGATTCCATCGCCGCCAGCTTCGTTGGCTGATAATACGCCACCTGCTCGGCACTCAAGTGTCCAGCATAAATCTGAATCGGTGCCACCGCGATCGCCGTAGCGAGGACAATTTTGAGTGATTGGCTAAAAAAGGCGGTGTGGCGGTCTTTGAGAATATACCACGCACTAATCCCACCAATCATAAATAGCGACGTTTCGAGCGTTGCCAAGAACATGTGAGCGACACTTTTGACCATAAACGGGTTCAAAATTGCCTGAAAATAATCGCTCACGATGAACTTACCATCAACCATCTCCCCACCAGCAGGAGTCTGGAGCCAGGAATTGGCAGACAAAATCCAGAAGATCGACAAGTTGGCACCAAAAGCCACCATGATGGTTGCTAAGTAGTGAATTGGTGGCGCAACTCGTCCCCAACCAAACATCATAATTCCCAAGAAACCAGCTTCGAGCATAAACGCCATCGAAGCTTCAAACCCCAGTACACTCCCAAAAAAATCTCCGACAGCTTCGGAGAGCGGCCCCCAGTTGGTACCGAACTGAAATTCTAACGGTAGTCCCGTGGCGACCCCAATCCCAAAGTTGAGGATAAATAGCTTCGACCAAAAGCGCAGATGATAATAATATTCAGGTTTGCGAGTTTTGAGCCACAGCCCTTCGATAATAACGAGATAGATCGACATTCCTGTTGTCAAAACAGGCCACAGCATGTGAAAAATGGCTGTAAAAGCAAACTGCATTCGCGAGAGGGCAACGGTATTTGAAAAAATATCCATGTCTGACCTGCTAATTGGTTTGGATTTTTATTTAACCTAGTTTTAATGATAGACACTTTTTCTGGTGAAAAGCTCGATCGAGTCGCGTCAAACATGCATATCTTTACCCGTTCGTCAACCGTATCAACCGTCACTAAAATCGACACCTAAATACCATGACTTTTACCAATCACCCAATGACGGCGAAACGATCGCGCGAGACTACTTTCTTTAAATGAGAGATAAATCGGTCGCCCGTGCGGACAGGTGCGGGGATTGCGGGTACGTTGCCAGCGATCGAGTAAACTTTGCATCTCTGGTAGACTCAAGGGTGTCCCATTGCGAATCGCACACCGACAGGCAACGGCGACCTGTGCCGCCTGCAAATCACCCCCGAGGCTAAGTTCGGTAATTGCTGCTGCTAGATCTTCGCGCATTAATAGGGGTGAGGGAGCCGTCCGCACCGCCCATAAGCCTTCTCCAAACGGATCGATCGTCATCCCGATCTGCTGCAATTGCTCGATTTGCCGCTCTGAGAGCTGCGAAAGGACGATCGGTGGTGCCACTGGTAAAAGCTGCCAAGCACTAGCTATTTGCTCGTATAACACTCGCTCGTGAGCGATATGTTGCTCCACCAGCCACAATCCATCAGGATGTTCGGCAATGATATAGGTATTGAGTACTTGTCCGACAGCTCGCAGTTCGAGTAAGCCCAAACCATCGCCATCACCAACAATTACCCGCTGAGGGATCTGATAGGCTCCCTGCTGTTCGGCGACTGCCAGCAATTTACCAATCCGGCTGGCTTGAGGATGATTATCGATCGATTCAGACTGAAAATTTAACGCGCGATCTAGTGCTTGCGCTACTTGGGCTTGCCAATATTCGATCTGCTGGAGATAGATTTCCACCTTGGCAGGATGGCGATTCCAATCAATGTAGTGGGGTGGAATCTGAAGGTGTAAAAAGCAGACGGGATATCGATCGCGTGGTAATGTTCTTGCCAAGCCACTAACGATCGTTTGTTCCAATTCTGGTGCTCTGACAATTCGACCGTTCACGGCAACTTTCACCCAGTCTAATCGATGGCGATGACATCGATCGGGCAATCCCAAAGTTAACTGAATGTGTGACTCCGCTGCTGGGATCGAACTTAATTCTGGTATGGCGATGGTGCGGTAGATTCGATCTGCCGGCACCTGCAACTCCAGTTCTAAGCGATCTTGGAGCTGGCTGTGGGGATGCACGGTCATCTTCACATACTGAAGATCTTCCACCCGCACTTTGGGCAATAATTGGGGAATAATTTGCTGACTGCTGTGACTACCAATAATCTGAAACCACGGCCGATGTTGCTGTTCTACCAGCCAACTAATCTGGGGATGACATAGAGCCAAATGATAAATAACCGTCTGCACTTGGCGTAATTGACAATTGAGATTTGGCAACCCTTCGCGCCGAGCTGCCCACTCACCAAATAGATCTTCGACATCGATTGCCGTACCAGGGGCGATCGCGACTTCCTGCTGCCGCACGACTTCACCCTGATGGTTGTAGACTAGATGCCAGCCATCGCCACTATCGCGGGGACGGCTGTAAATTTCTAGATTGGCGAGTTGCGCCAAACTATGCAGAGCCTCACCCCGAAATCCTAAACTAGTAATATGAAATAGATCGTCTCGATCGTCAATCTTACTCGTACTATGCGCGGTCGCCGCCTGTCGGAGATCTGCAAGTTCGATCCCGCTCCCATTATCCGCAACCCGGATGCGCCAGCGATCGGGAAATAACGATACAGTGATTCTCGACGCACCCGCATCGATCGCATTTTCACATAGCTCTCGCACTACCGCGCCCAGGGAATCAATAACTTCTCCGGCTGCAATCAGGTGAATTACGTCGATAGGTAGAGGATGAATCGGCATTGAACAGCATGTCAAGGGTTACTGGCAACTAATGGGAGGGGTAATCGATCGATTACCCCTCCCATTAGTTGCCAGTAACCCTTGACATGCTGTTCAATGCCGATTCATCCTCTACCTATCGACGTAATTCACCTGATTGCAGCCGGAGAAGTTATTGATTCCCTGGGCGCGGTAGTGCGAGAGCTATGTGAAAATGCGATCGATGCGGGTGCGTCGAGAATCACTGTATCGTTATTTCCCGATCGCTGGCGCATCCGGGTTGCGGATAATGGGAGCGGGATCGAACTTGCAGATCTCCGACAGGCGGCGACCGCGCATAGTACGAGTAAGATTGACGATCGAGACGATCTATTTCATATTACTAGTTTAGGATTTCGGGGTGAGGCTCTGCATAGTTTGGCGCAACTCGCCAATCTAGAAATTTACAGCCGTCCCCGCGATAGTGGCGATGGCTGGCATCTAGTCTACAACCATCAGGGTGAAGTCGTGCGGCAGCAGGAAGTCGCGATCGCCCCTGGTACGGCAATCGATGTCGAAGATCTATTTGGTGAGTGGGCAGCTCGGCGCGAAGGGTTGCCAAATCTCAATTGTCAATTACGCCAAGTGCAGACGGTTATTTATCATTTGGCTCTATGTCATCCCCAGATTAGTTGGCTGGTAGAACAGCAACATCGGCCGTGGTTTCAGATTATTGGTAGTCACAGCAGTCAGCAAATTATTCCCCAATTATTGCCCAAAGTGCGGGTGGAAGATCTTCAGTATGTGAAGATGACCGTGCATCCCCACAGCCAGCTCCAAGATCGCTTAGAACTGGAGTTGCAGGTGCCGGCAGATCGAATCTACCGCACCATCGCCATACCAGAATTAAGTTCGATCCCAGCAGCGGAGTCACACATTCAGTTAACTTTGGGATTGCCCGATCGATGTCATCGCCATCGATTAGACTGGGTGAAAGTTGCCGTGAACGGTCGAATTGTCAGAGCACCAGAATTGGAACAAACGATCGTTAGTGGCTTGGCAAGAACATTACCACGCGATCGATATCCCGTCTGCTTTTTACACCTTCAGATTCCACCCCACTACATTGATTGGAATCGCCATCCTGCCAAGGTGGAAATCTATCTCCAGCAGATCGAATATTGGCAAGCCCAAGTAGCGCAAGCACTAGATCGCGCGTTAAATTTTCAGTCTGAATCGATCGATAATCATCCTCAAGCCAGCCGGATTGGTAAATTGCTGGCAGTCGCCGAACAGCAGGGAGCCTATCAGATCCCTCAGCGGGTAATTGTTGGTGATGGCGATGGTTTGGGCTTACTCGAACTGCGAGCTGTCGGACAAGTACTCAATACCTATATCATTGCCGAACATCCTGATGGATTGTGGCTGGTGGAGCAACATATCGCTCACGAGCGAGTGTTATACGAGCAAATAGCTAGTGCTTGGCAGCTTTTACCAGTGGCACCACCGATCGTCCTTTCGCAGCTCTCAGAGCGGCAAATCGAGCAATTGCAGCAGATCGGGATGACGATCGATCCGTTTGGAGAAGGCTTATGGGCGGTGCGGACGGCTCCCTCACCCCTATTAATGCGCGAAGATCTAGCAGCAGCAATTACCGAACTTAGCCTCGGGGGTGATTTGCAGGCGGCACAGGTCGCCGTTGCCTGTCGGTGTGCGATTCGCAATGGGACACCCTTGAGTCTACCAGAGATGCAAAGTTTACTCGATCGCTGGCAACGTACCCGCAATCCCCGCACCTGTCCGCACGGGCGACCGATTTATCTCTCATTTAAAGAAAGTAGTCTCGCGCGATCGTTTCGCCGTCATTGGGTGATTGGTAAAAGTCATGGTATTTAGGTGTCGATTTTAGTGACGGTTGATACGGTTGACGAACGGGTAAAGATATGCATGTTTGACGCGACTCGATCGAGCTTTTCACCAGAAAAAGTGTCTATCATTAAAACTAGGTTAAATAAAAATCCAAACCAATTAGCAGGTCAGACATGGATATTTTTTCAAATACCGTTGCCCTCTCGCGAATGCAGTTTGCTTTTACAGCCATTTTTCACATGCTGTGGCCTGTTTTGACAACAGGAATGTCGATCTATCTCGTTATTATCGAAGGGCTGTGGCTCAAAACTCGCAAACCTGAATATTATTATCATCTGCGCTTTTGGTCGAAGCTATTTATCCTCAACTTTGGGATTGGGGTCGCCACGGGACTACCGTTAGAATTTCAGTTCGGTACCAACTGGGGGCCGCTCTCCGAAGCTGTCGGAGATTTTTTTGGGAGTGTACTGGGGTTTGAAGCTTCGATGGCGTTTATGCTCGAAGCTGGTTTCTTGGGAATTATGATGTTTGGTTGGGGACGAGTTGCGCCACCAATTCACTACTTAGCAACCATCATGGTGGCTTTTGGTGCCAACTTGTCGATCTTCTGGATTTTGTCTGCCAATTCCTGGCTCCAGACTCCTGCTGGTGGGGAGATGGTTGATGGTAAGTTCATCGTGAGCGATTATTTTCAGGCAATTTTGAACCCGTTTATGGTCAAAAGTGTCGCTCACATGTTCTTGGCAACGCTCGAAACGTCGCTATTTATGATTGGTGGGATTAGTGCGTGGTATATTCTCAAAGACCGCCACACCGCCTTTTTTAGCCAATCACTCAAAATTGTCCTCGCTACGGCGATCGCGGTGGCACCGATTCAGATTTATGCTGGACACTTGAGTGCCGAGCAGGTGGCGTATTATCAGCCAACGAAGCTGGCGGCGATGGAATCAAAATGGGAGAGCAGTCCAGCGGGTAAACCTGCGGACTGGAGCCTCTTGGCAATCCCTGATGAAGCCAATAACCGTAACTCGTGGGAACTCACCGTCCCCAATGGCTTGGGGTATATCTTAGAATTTCGCAAAAATCTCTCGGTACCCGTACCGGGACTCAATGAATGGGAGCGCAAAGATCGCCCCAAAATGGTCGGGCTGATTTATTACTCCTTCCGCGTGATGATCGCCATTGGGTTTTTTCTAGCCGCAGTCATGTTGTGGAGTACCCTCCAATGGTATCGTGGCAAGCTTTCACCCGAACAAATCGGCGCACAAAAGTGGCTGATGCGAACTTGGATGTTTTCGGCTCCTTTAGGCTATATTGCGATCGAGGCTGGCTGGGTGGTGCGCTGTGTCGGTCGTCAACCGTGGGTACTGTACGATCGCATTCGCACAGCGGATGGTGTTTCTCCAGTGCCACCGACGAATATCTTAACTTCACTGATTTTCTTTATGGTCGTCTATTCGATCTTATTGGTGACGACGCTCTACTTTGCCAGCCGGATTATCGGCAAAGGGCCAAAGCTGGATCTGCCAATACCAGGATTGGACGGTCAATTTATCATCAATACCGAACCAGCCGAATCAGTACCAAACCGCCGACCAGTCGAAGCGCAGCAATAGTTAGGGGATAGGGGATAGGGGATAGGGGATAGGGGATAGGGAATAGGGTAAAGGTTAGTACCGATAATCTAATCCTGAAAATCTTGAAAATCCTGTAAATCTCGATCGCAATTAGGAGTTTTCATGGACGCATTATTACATTTTCTGCCGCAAGTTTGGTTTGTGATTTTGGGCTTGTTTTTGTTTTTATATGTGATGTTGGATGGGTTCGATCTGGGGGTGGGTATTCTCTCTCTCACTAGCTCCGACGAGGAACGACGCGGCTTATTGATGACTAGTCTCGGGAATATTTGGGATGCCAATGAAACCTGGCTGGTCGTAATGGCTGGTGCCTTATTTGGAGCGTTTCCGCTGGCTTATAGTACGATCCTGACAGCTCTCTATATGCCCATTTTCATGATGATTTTTGGGCTGGTATTTCGAGCGGTAGCATTTGAATTTCGAGAGCATTCTAATAATAAAATGTTTTGGAATTATGCTTTCGGTCTGGGTAGTTTTTTAGCTGCTTTAGGTCAAGGTTTTGCACTCGGTAGTACGATCGAAGGGATTACTGTCGATGCCAAAGGTCATTTCAGTGGTTCGACTTGGGATTGGCTGGATTGGCGAACGCTGTTAGTTGCCCTGACTTTGATTCAAGGTTATGTCTTGATTGGTTCTACTTACCTAATTTTGAAGACTGAAGGTGAGTTACAACAAACTCATTTTAAGACTGCCAGACTCGCTACCATCACGACCTTTGTCGGTGCAGTTTTAATTACGATCGTTACGCCAACATTTTATGAGGCAGCTCGGACGCGGTTATTTACGGCTCCGCTGGTGTATGTATTTGCGGCGATTCCAGTCCTCGGGGTATTGCTAGTTTGGTTGCTGCTACGAAGTATCAATCGCCAAGAAGAACGCACGCCATTTGTCTGGACGATTTTGATTTTCTTACTCAGCTTTCTCGGTCTAGGATTGATTATCTTTCCGTATGTTATTCCTACTCAGATTACGATTTACCAAGCGGCTGCTTCGCCTAGTGCGTTGGTATTTATGCTGACATTTGTGGGGGTACTCATACCGATCATGATCTTTTACAATATCTATAACTATGTAGTGTTCAGAGGTAAAGTCGTTACTAGTGTTGAATATGATTGATGACTTTTTGGTCTGATATCTAAATCTTGACAGGGGGAGATCTCGCCCCCTTTTTTTATGTCTCTGGCGATCGCCTGAAGCTAAAATTTAGTTTCAAACAGGTAGTCAGCCACAAAAATCCAATCCCATAGCCAGCGATAACATCGGTCGGATAATGCACGCCTAAGTATAAACGACTCAAACCGATCGCGAGAATTAAAGCACTGGCGATCGCATAAACATATCCTTTGTAATGGTGTAATTTTTTAGCAATTAGATAACTAAGAAAACCATGAACTACCATCGAGCCAACCGCATGACCGCTGGGAAATGAAAACGAAGTTTCCGTAATCAGTCGCGGCCATAACTCGGGGCGTGGTTTGGCAAAAAACAACTTCATACCTTGATTGAAAACTACTCCACCCACAGAGACGATCGTCAATCTAATCCCATCAATATAGCGTCGTTTCATCAATAGCCATGCGATCGCGATGATAAATACCGTCACTACTGCTGGTGGATCGCCTAATGCTGTAATAAAGAGCATGATGCGATCGAGTTGTGGATTGGTAAATTGATGAAGCCACAACAAAAAATATCGATCGAAACTAAAGACTTCTTTTTCCCATACTTCTGTACACAACCAGGCGACAATGCCAAGGATTAGTAAGTATTCAATCAGCCATATACCATGTTTTTTGATACTATTTATTAGGCTGTGACTGCGCTCGGAAAGATTGTACATGATGAGATTAAGCAGATCTGTTTGACACTATAAATAGATTGTTGAGCATGACGAAAATATTAGATTCTTTGATTTTAGTTGTTTGTGCAGATCGGTTCGATCGCCAGTTTGACGAAGGGAGCATCCCACTTTTTATTGCTTATCCGTAGAATAACTTACCAAGAACCATTCATAGGGCGATTCAGCGATCGAGGATATTTCCCTCTCTCAGGATTTTAAAAAGTGGGATGCTCCC
>Ga0136639_10000779_pt1 | contig 10980 bp, 8 predicted proteins | sample AntDrymUQ8592106_2_FD_113739 | JGI IMG/M metagenome (GOLD analysis project Ga0136639, IMG submission 113739) | Polar desert sand microbial communities from Dry Valleys, Antarctica - metaG UQ859 (21.06) | ecosystem: Environmental > Terrestrial > Soil > Desert | place: Antarctica: Dry Valley...
CGATGGCCGGAAGCCGATATTCTGGTTGGTGATATTATAAAAAAAGATCCTAAGAATAGTGTGGCACGTTCTTTAGCTAGCCGAATCAGAGATAATTCAGCAGTAAATAAAATAGGAGTAAATTATGAACTATCCTACTTTGATAGACAATTTGATGACCCATGGCATTTAGCAAGTGTGGATTATGGGCGACAAACATCTTTCGGGGCTGTTGTTGCACGATTGAATTACGGGAATAGATTTAAAACAAATGGAGTCCAGTTTGAGATGGATGCTTATCCACGACTGTCAAATACTTTTTATACTTACGTAAGCGGAGGTTATTCTAATTTCAGCATTTTTCCAAAGTATCGGGCCGGCTTTTCTTTATATGCCAATTTGCCCCTCAGTTTTGAGGCTGATGCGGGTTTTAGATATTTAAATTTCGGAAATAATACCTGGATCTATACCGGATCTATTGGGAAATATTACAGTAGTTATTGGTTTAACCTGAGGACATATATAACTCCATCTAATAATAGTGTCTCTAATTCATATTCTTTTACCTTCCGATATTATTTTGGCGGAGCGGATGATTATCTCAGTCTCAATTTAGGTACAGGATTATCTCCGGATGACTCTTCAAAAGACTTTCTTATTGGGACTACGACTTATAAACTTAGTTCCAGAAATATCTCCCTGAGGTTAAGAAAAACCTTAACTAGTTTTAATATTATAAGTGTAAACCTTAGTTTGGAAAACCAGGAGTATAGATTAAATACCAGGGGCAATCAAATTGATTTCGGAATTGGATATGCACGACGTTTTTAATATGCTTCGGAGAATCAAAGTATACATTATTTTGGCCATTATTTTGCTGATCCCTTTTTGGATGTGGCTTGCCTGGTTTTTTACTCCCAAAACAAAAATGGTAGCCGCAATTATTGATAAAACGGTATTGACCAAAAGTGGACAGGAGCATATTTCCCTAACCTGGCTTTTGAATCATGAACGACTAACAAAGACTTCTTCATTATCATATAATGCGTCAGAAGATTACTTTGGCTTTTTTCCGCTGACAGACGAAAAGTTTAGACTGAAAGGATTGGAAAGGTTTTCTGATGAGCAACTCGATCAATTAGGTGATGACGCCGATATGGTTTATTACACAGATACCTATGGTATTTATCAGAATGAATGGTTTAAAACTGGAAGGGATACAGAGCGCTCGGGAATATTATATGGGGGGCTAAGTGATCAGGATTTGGTTTTATTACAAAAGATGAAGGCCAATAAAAAACTGATTATCACTGAGTTTAATACAATAGGCTCCCCAACCAACTTAAATAACCTGAAAGAATTTGAAAGACTTTTTTCGATTAAATGGACTGGCTGGACAGCACGTTATTTTGATAGTTTTGATACTACCATTAACAAAGGACTGCCTCGTTGGCTCGTCAATAATTACAATAAAACGAGTAACAGTAAGTGGAATTTTAAAAAATCCGGGATAGCTTTTGTCAATCAGAAAGATCAAGTGGTGATACTGGAAGACGATATCGACTTAGATAACCCCATTCCCCATATCATCACCGGACAATACGGGCAGCAGAATTATTCCTTGCCCGTGAAAATCAAATACTCGTTCTGGTTTGATGTGATTGAGCCCGATTCCAGGGTTAATCAGACTATCTCAAATTTTCAAATTTTTGCTAATTCTAAAGGGAAAGCCCTATTGCAACAATATGGAATACCGGCAAAATTTCCCGCAGTTTTAATGCACAAAGGAGATGATTACAGATTCTACTATTTTTCAGGGGATTTCTGCGATAACCCCATAAGCATGAACACTTCCTACTTTAAAGGCATAGAATTTTTTAAATGGCTTTTTTATAACAAACAAGATCCCACAGAAAGAACCAGCTTTTTCTGGAACTTCTACAATCCTTTGATGACCAGTATTTTGCGACAGGAAAAGCAAAAGATAAAAGCAGGGCGTTAATTTTTTGGTGTTGTATACTTTTTATATATCGAATCGGGCAGGATTTTAGAACCTTCCACTATCCTGGCGCTTTTTCTCTTATAGGCATTAAAGGAGCTTTGTAATCTATCTTTGATTTCATCGTCATTTAAGGTCTCTTCTGACATGTCGGATTTCATACGGAATAATGAACTACCATTCAAGTGGTATACATCCAGGATATAATCTGTCAAATCTGTCTTGGTTTGCATTAATGGGTAGGAATGCCGGTTCTGAAACCGACGGGTAGTATCTAAGCCATCGCCCATCCAGGCTACCAGGGAAGGCGCTTCGATTTGATAGTTTTTTTCAAGATAAGAAATCAAACTTGGCACGATATCAAAATGGGTAGAGATAGACGAAAAGGTTGCCGTGCGTTTAATAAGCGGAGAATAAATAATCAATGGCACATGATAACGGTCTATTTTACTGCTCATTGGGATTTCGGGCATTCTATGATCCCCCGTTATCAAAAAAATAGTGTTCCCATAATCCGGCCTGTCCTTGTAAGAGTTTATAAACCGCTTTATCGCATCATCTGTATATAATATTGATGCGTATTGTAGCTTGTAATTCTGGTAGGTTTTTTTTTCTTGTTCATCAAAAGAAAGTTCGTTCAATCTGTTTTCAAACTTTTTAAGGTATTCAGTCTGTCTATCAATGAGAAAAGGATCATGCATTGTCAAAGTTAAAATAACGCTCAATTTTGACTTACCGATAGGTAGAGGTTTACTCGTATTTAAAAAGTGAGAAAACAAAGCGTCATCTGTATATCCCCAGCTAAATCCATTAACTGCTGGTGATCTAATTGCACGATTTGGAAATGTAAATTCATCCTTTATTTCATCAACCTGATTTTGATTAAGAAATTGCTTCATATTATCGAACGTTGAGTTCCCCCCGTAATAAAAAGAGGTACTGTACCCATTGTGCTTTAAAATATTAAACAGTGAGAGATGATTCGGCATTTGTCCTCCCAGCGCAAGAAATCCGTTTTTGGCGAATGGAAGTGAAGCTGTTAAAGCAGGCAGGACAGCAAAAGTTCGGCCCCCCTGACTCAAAAAGTTTTTCCAATAAAGGCCGTTTTGAGCAAGTGAATCTAAGTAAGGAGTGAAGTTGCCTAAATAAGCTCCCTGATTGGTGAAGGCTCTGCCCAGACCTTCTACCAATATAATTATGATGTTAGGTTTAGTTTTCGATTGATTGAAGAATGGAGAAAGTACATCCTCAACATTTTTTTTATGTAGAAACGGGTAGTTTTCATTATCTATATAATCAAATGAATTAATTTTGAATGGCTGTCCGGCATAATCTCCAATGTAACTATCCGCATAAATATCAACTTCATGCAGTTTCGGATAAAAGTGAGAATAAGAGTTTTTGAAAAAATAATCACTCTTGTTGATTACCATGTTAGCGGCAAAGTCAGATGATAAATTAACAGGTTTAATATCATCTGTAATTGAACTCAAGCTTACGAAGAATGACAAAATTAGTATGGCTTCGCCAACTAAAAAAGGCGCTTTAATTTTGTTAGAAAGAAACCGGATAGAAGCAATAACTAAAATTGCTATTATAAGTATTCCCATAATTGCAAAGATTCCGACACCACCAGAAGCTGAAATTGTTTGTTTAATATCTGCAGCGGAGTAGCCATAGACATCGGCTCCCAATGGCACTAGTGATTTATTGAAATATTGTATTAACGCAACCTGGATAATTGCTAAAATGGTTAAGATTGAAACGTATACAATTTTGGCAATTTTGGTATTAAAACGGTATATTATTACATAAAGCAAAAATTCCCAGAAAAGCCATTTTATCCAAAACACAAAATCCAACAGCACTGCCCAGGCGACAACTGTCAATAAATCTTCGGGATATTGATGTGTATTTCCATTCAGGATGATCTCACCAAAATGAATAAGGATTAGAAGGGCCAACCATATAAGTGCAATTCCTAGAAAAGAGCTTATCGCATTTTTTATGAAAGTTAATTTATGCAATCTTTGATTTAAGCTCATTATAATTTCTTTGGTTTGGGCTGGTTAAATCCTTGTCTTGTCATTTCCCCCCATGTATTTTTATTTCTTAATAAATCCAGGTTTCCCATAATGGCAGACCACACCACAAATGGATGAAACATAAATGGCTCCAACAAAGCAGCCATTACTAATCTAAAGATATCTTTGCTATTCTTATATTGATTATAGGATAATACTTCCATTAAAATTGCAAATACAGAATAAAGAAAGCCGAAGCTTAAAATCAAAAACAACAACTGGAGGAAGAAAACCCAGTCAGTCAGGCCAAGTAAGGCAAATAAAATGAAACTGATGAAGCCTATAAACTCAATAATTGGTGCTAAAAACTCAAAGAAAAACCAGTATGGATAGCTTAACAGGCCTAAAATGCTATATTTTGGATTGAAAAACATAATTCTATGAAGTTTTAATGTTTCTATTGTGCCTCTTGTCCACCTGTTGCGCTGACGACCTAGAATTTTAAATGTATCTGGCGCTTCTGTCCAGCACAATGGATCAGGAATAAATCCAACTTTATAAGGATCACCCCGTTCTTCCATATACTTCCTCATTCTAACCACCAGCTCCATATCTTCACCAACCGTATTGTGGTCATAACCTCCGCAATTAATTACAATTTCCTTATCAAACGCGCCAAAAGCTCCTGAGATTAAAAGTAAGCCATTCAATCTGCTCCAGGCCATTCGACCTAATAAAAATGCCCTGATATATTCTAATGTCTGAATTCGTGGCAGAAATTTATCCGGGAGATTAATTTTTATCAGCCTGCCTTTCTCGATTACGCAACCATTAGCGATACGTATTACTCCACCTGCAGCAATCACCCTGTGTGTGGTGCTTTCTAAAAAAGGTTTTGCTAATTTCAATAACGCATCCTGTTCTAAAATACAGTCAACGTCAATGCAAACGATAAAATCATTTTGGGAAATATTTATTCCTGCATTTAGCGCATCAGCCTTTCCTCCGTTCACTTTATCAATAACTACTAATTTTCTGTAAACAGGGTTTTGGCTTTTATAAACACCCAGTACTTTTTTTGCGCTAACCCGTTCATTGACAAAAAACGGCTGCTTAATAAGGTCGTATGCTATTATCAGCTTTTCTAAAGAATCGTCCTTGCTTCCGTCATTTACCACCAGTACTTCCAGCTTGTTATAATGGATAGAGAGCAACGACCTTACATTTTCAATGACATTTGCACCCTCATTGTAAGCTGGAGCTATAATACTAATGCTTGGGGTTTCTGATGATGATGCTAAAATGCGATAATCAGTAAAGCTATTCTTACGCAGGTAGTGACGTATTTCTCCAATAGAAAAAATACCGATGAAGACATAATAAGACAGGAGAATTATTGAATATAGCAGTATGCCATCAGTAAATATGTTAAAAATTAGTTGCTGCCAGCTCATTGCTTAATTGTATATTCAATTTGCTGAATCATTTCGTTTAATGGGTATTCATGAGCTTCTGGAATTTTCTTCAGATCCGTTAATCCATCACTACTGATGTTGGCTATGGTATCAACAACCATCAATTTCATTTCGTTATCGAGGTTACCAATAATTTCGAATAAAAAAGGAATATCTTCTTCATTTCCAATAACCTTCAGTGCTTTTATAATCTCCTTTTTGTTTTTCTGATTTTCTTCGGGAAATAAACCTTTTAAAAGGGCAGCAGTTTTTTCTTTGTAGACCATAGCAATGGTTTGAATAGCCTGAAACCTGATGTCCGGGTCACTATGGTAAAGACATATTTCGATATCATTGTAAAAAGCGAAACGGTGGTAAATACCAGCTAATTTGAGGGCAAATGCAACAACACTATTATTGTCTGATTTCAGCCATTTATTCATTCCATGAAAGTCTTCGGGAGGGAGATGGGATAATTCCCTCAGCAGTATGATTTGATTCCATTCTGAAATTTTATAATGAATGCTATCCAGAAAATTTAAACCTGAAAAGCCGGTTAGCTTGATTACACTTACCTGTGCTTCAGTACGAATCAACTCGTTTTTATCATTTAAGTAACCTTTAATATCATTTAAACTGCTTTGTAAACCCATAACACCGATTTCCTGAATACGCTTTGCTTTAATGTGCCATAAACTTTGTTTGAGACTCAATAGAGCATATTGTTCCAATCCTAATTGTACATATAGTTTTTTTAGGTTTGATTCAGAGTTTCCTGACAAGCTCTTGGAAGCTGCAACTATTTTCGACGTCAGCAATTTTCGAAATGTACTATTTCGCATTAGCGAAATAACGTTTTGGGGTATTATACTGCTGCTTATCAGTCTGTTAATAATATCTTCTTCATCTGAAAATATCGCCGTATTTATGGCCAGATTTATTCGGTCTTCCCACTCCTGATATTTTGCTCGCCTATAATTCTTTTTTTTTAGAATTATAATCATAAATAAAAGCATACATACCGTTATTCCAAGAATAAGGAAAAGCGATATTTTAAAATATGCCATTATCTATGTTTCATTGCAAATCTTTTTACCCGAATGGAAAGTTCATTAGGGCTAAAAGGTTTAGTGATAAAGTCATCGGCACCTAATGTGAATGCTTCTAAAACCACACTTTCCTGACCCATTGTTGTTAGAATAATTATAGAGATTTTGTCTTGATATTTTTCCTTTACCGCGCCTATCAGTTCTAAGCCAGAAATAAAAGGCATCATAATATCGGATATTAGAAGATCCGGGTGATAAGATTCAATTTTTTCCAGGGCTTCCTGCCCATCTTTGGCTGTAATTACTTCGTAGCCGTCCTTCTTCAACCTAAACTCTAACGTATTAAGTATCACAACATCATCTTCTGCAATTAAAATTTTCATAATCAGGTATAACGTTTAATATATATAACCATTGATCTAAACGCCTAATTAGTTTCCAACTTATACGTTATGTTTTAATTTAAGGTTCAAATTTCAGCCTTGCAAGTAATTATATACTTAGAACTGATTTTTCGAAGACTTGGTTTGAACTAATATAAGGTAAATTGAAGCCTTTTGTAAAAAGATCTTCTGGCTTATAGAAATGCTGAATGAGAAACAACAGGAATTTTTAAAATAAATCCTATAAGCAGTTCATGAACTTTCCGATGTGATGAGTGATATTTCTGAATGAACACAGATTGTAGATACCTAAGGTAAAAGATCGTCACATAATATTTTAACGATTCAATTCAACAATAAGATCACTCGTCACGGGTAAACACATCACCTTTTTTGATTGCGCAACCCCGATAAACTTTTCCGTTCAGGGTCACTTTAGAGGAGAAATTATACTTTCTCTCCGACATTCCATCACTGCATTTTTCCTGCCTGATCTCTACAACAAGTTTAGCATTTGAACGGCTGGTTGCTTCATAACGGTGAACACCTGCCTCAACCTTTGCAGGAGCATAAATAAATTCCAAAGCTTTTTCTTGACCCACATTCTTGAAAACTATGCGGCGCTCGCTAGGAATAATTTCCAATGACCAAAATGGCTCATTTCCCAAAGCGATGAATTCATACTGATAACAATCTGTCCGAAAATTTTTAGCTTCTAATTTGACTATCTCAGTTACAACCAACACCTTTTCGTATTCTGAAGCATAGCCTAAGCTTGATTTGCCAGATAAATACCCTCTGACTTCCGCATATACACTTTCATATGGATATGATGGGAAGCGATTAGTTTTCTCATATTTATCCCGTAGGCTTGCAATGCTGTCGTTGACCCAATAAACAGGTTGGCTACCATTGCAGTCCCGAAATGTTCTGACCTCGTTACCAAAAGTATACAGGCCTTTAAATAGTACCGGTTTTTTCTCTTTCACTGCGACCTTTGAATCTACGATTTTCGTTGAACCTACAACACTTACTGAATCTATGAACGTTGTTGAATCCGAGGTTTCTATCCGGTTTTGAGGGCTGCTGCACGAGTGAATGGTAAATATTGCAAAGAATATAAATATGTAAGTTCTCATAGGTTATAATTTTTTGCCTCCCCAAAGATGCGAATTTTTATATTTTTGCAGTATGACCAAAGAAAACATTACGGATTTAAGAGACAGAATAACGTCTCTGAGGAGGCATCTTTGACATCGACAAGAAGTTAGATGATCTTAAAAACGAGCAGGATATCGCACTCCGGCCTGATTTCTGGGACGATCCCAAAGAGGCTGAAAAAGCCCTGCATTCTATAAATATTAAAAAGAAATGGACCGATGAATTCCAGGAGGCTGAAGCTTCTGTGGAAGATGCTGCGGTTATGCTTGATTTTTTCCAGTCGGGAGATGCTACAGAAGGTGATCTTCAGGAACAGTACAGTATTTCTATACAAAAAGTAGAAGAACTGGAATTTAAAAATATGCTAAGCTCCGAAGAAGACCAGTTGAACGCTGTTATGCAGATTACTGCTGGCGCTGGTGGTACAGAAAGCTGCGACTGGGCAGCTATGCTGTTAAGAATGTATGTGATGTGGGGAGAAAAACACGGGTTTAAGGTGTCTGAGCAGGATTACCAGGAAGGAGATGTTGCAGGAATAAAAACGGTTACCATTCAGCTTGAGGGAAACTTTGCATACGGATACTTAAAAGGCGAAAATGGAGTGCATCGCCTGGTGCGTATCTCGCCATTTGACTCCAATGCCAAACGGCATACTTCATTTGCATCGGTTTATGTTTATCCATTAGTTGATGATACCATAGAAATTGATGTAAATCCGTCTGATATTGAATTTGAAACATTCCGATCTGGTGGTGCTGGCGGGCAAAATGTAAACAAGGTTGAGACGGCCGTAAGGTTATACCACAAACCTTCAGGTATCATTATTAAGAACCAGGAATCCCGTTCTCAGCTGCAGAACAAAGAAAACGCGATCCGCCTGTTGAAATCACAGCTATATGAAGTCGAAATGCGTAAGCGCAGAGAGGCATCGGCAAGTATTGAAGGAAATAAGAAAAAGATCGAGTGGGGATCACAAATAAGGAACTATGTTCTTCATCCCTATAAACTGGTAAAGGATCTTAGAACCAACCATGAGACGTCCAATGCCCAGGCAGTTTTAGATGGGGATTTAGATGAGTTTTTAAAGTCTTATTTGATGGAATTTTAGGGGGAGCTAGTTCGCGTTAGGAACCTAAATTCCTTATATTGAGATTAATATCATTTCTGCTCTCGATATTCTTTCCTCTTATCCACAATTGCCCGTATATTAGTTTATTCAAACTTATTATTATGTCAGCGAAAGTAAATATCCCACGCCTGGATCTTGACGATTACGTTAAGGGCACACAGGATCAGAAAAAGCAATTTTCTGATAATATAGGCAAAGCGTTTAATGAAACTGGGTTTGTAACTATTGCTAATCATGGCATGACCAAAGAGCTCATGGATGGACTTTATGGCGAGGTAAAGAAGTTTTTTAGCATGCCAGACGATCAGAAAATTAAATATGAAAAAGCTGAGCTTGCTGGACAGCGGGGTTATACAAGCAAGGGCCGTGAAAAGGCAAAGGATTCTAAAACTCCAGATCTCAAGGAATTTTGGCAGAGCGGACAGGTAGTAAGTGACGGAGATCCGATAAAAGAAGAATATCCGGATAATGTGGAAGTGGAGGAACTACCGCGTTTTAACGAAATTACCCGTGAAGTTTATCAGCGTCTGGAAAGTGCTGGCAAGCACTTATTACATGCTATTGCGGTTTACCTAAACCTGCCTGAAAATTATTTTGATGATAAAGTTCATAATGGCAACTCTATTTTGAGAGGGATACATTATTTCCCAATCGAAAATCCGGAGAGCCTTCCGGCAGACGCAGTGCGTGCGGGCGCACATGAAGATATTAATCTGATTACTCTTCTTATAGGTGCTAGTGCAGATGGTCTCGAAGTTTTAACGCGTGATGGGACTTGGTATCCCGTAAAGGCGAATGCAGAAGATATTGTTGTAAATGTAGGAGACATGCTGCAGCGCTTAACAAACAATAAGTTGAAATCAACCACACACCGGGTGGTTAACCCGCCACGCGAATTGATGAAAACATCTCGCTTCTCAGTTCCATTTTTCCTGCATCCGAAAGCTAATATGGATCTGACCGCTTTAGAATCATGTATAGATGATGAGAATCCCAAAGCCTATGAGGATATTACAGCTGGTGATTATCTGGATGAAAGGTTACGGGAAATTGGATTGAAAAAGTAATACTTCTTTCAAGAACGCTATAGCGGGGGAAGCTTTAACAGAGCTTGCCCCGCTATTTTTTTGTAAGCTCCAGATTAAATTAACGTATTCTATTTAAAATACTTAATTTAATATCGAAATCCAACTTCTATGCTTAAAAATCTACCATTTAGCAGAGCTACCATAGGCTATTTCTCCTTGGGACTAATTACTCTCGCTGCAATCATTTATTTCGTAGTCAGTAAAGGTCCTGCAGATGATAACAATCCCGGCTTCGCTAAATACATTGAAGGGTATACTTCAGGTATAATTTCCAAAAATGCATCGATCAAAATACAGCTCAACGGGCAGGTAAAAACTCTTCATGGCAACAATGAGCTTATTGAAAAAGCCATTTTGGATTTTAGTCCTCAGATCGAAGGTAAAGCGTATTGGATTGATGAAAGAACAATTGAATTTAAACCAGATGAAAGTCTGGATCCAGGAAGATCATACCAGGCAACTTTTAACCTGGGAAAACTTATTGAAGTGGAAGATGAGTTCCAGAAGTTCAATTTTAGTTTTGGGGTGATCAAGCCTTCTTTTAAAGTTGAAGAATTTGGTTTGCGGTCAATTAACAGCTCATCACTCGATTACCTGATGCTAGCTGGTAGTATTGCAACTTCAGATGTGGAAAACCCCGCTCTAATAGAAAAAATATTATCAGCAAGCTTTGATGGCAAAGCAGCCAAGATTAAATGGGTTCATAACGCTCAG
>Ga0136639_10000780_pt1 | contig 10979 bp, 6 predicted proteins | sample AntDrymUQ8592106_2_FD_113739 | JGI IMG/M metagenome (GOLD analysis project Ga0136639, IMG submission 113739) | Polar desert sand microbial communities from Dry Valleys, Antarctica - metaG UQ859 (21.06) | ecosystem: Environmental > Terrestrial > Soil > Desert | place: Antarctica: Dry Valley...
ATGCGTGGTGAAATCGGTTCGCTGCGAAGCGCGCTTGTAGTGCCCTGACCCATTCACCCCGGTTTCGCGTGGCGCCCGGCACAGTGCGTTCCGATAACCCCATGAAGGAGTTTCCTGATGATGCGTCTGCTCGTACTGCTGACCGCGCTGGCCATGCCGGTCGTTGGCTGGCTTAGTAACAACGGCACGTTCGGGCCTGACAATGGCACGATCTCCGATCAATACCCCACCCTTCTGGTCGCCGCTGGCTATGCCTTCGCCATTTGGGGGCTGATCTTCCTGCTGGACATTGCCTTCGCGGTCTGGCAACTGACCGGGTCGCGCAAGACCGACCAGACCGTGACCCGCATTGCGCCATGGGCCGCCGCTGGTTTCGCGCTTACCACGGTATGGATGCCGCTGTTCGCGATGTCGCAGTTCTGGCTGTGCCTGTTGGTGATCTTCGGCGCCACGGCCTGCCTGATCCGCTGCGCGATGATCCTCTCGCACGACCGCACGCCACAGGAAGGCCAATGGATGTGGGCGTGGCTGCCGTTGTCGATGCATGCCGGCTGGCTTTCACTGGCCGCGTTCCTCAACTTGGCCCAGGTAGTCGTGGCCTACGAGTTGGCCTCGACCACCGACATGCTGCCATGGAGCCTGGTGATCTTCGGGCTGGCGGCGCTGATGCTGCTGATGGTGAACCTGCGCATGCGCGGCAACATCGATTATGTGATCGCTGCACTGTGGGCGCTGGTCGCGGTCTACGTGAAACAGTCGGGCAGTGGCCTGCCGGGGGCGCAGACCGCGGCATGGATAGCGCTTGCCATCGGCGTAGTGCTGGCCCTGCAAACCGTGATGCTGCGGCGCAAGTATCCGGGCGGCTTGCTGCCCAATCCGGCGCGCGCTGCAGGCTAACGGCTCCTGGCAAGAAATTGCAGCGTGATTCGCAGAATGTGATTGTCAATCTCGCGTGGTGCGACCGATCGGTGTACAAATGTACACCATGGACATCACCCCAGCCCTGAGCTCCCAACGCGCCGCCATCCTCGACTACTTGCGTCGTGAGCTGGCGGCCGGACGGGCGCCAAGCCTTGCGGACGTGGCAGAGCGGTTTGGTTTCGCCTCGCGCAATGCCGCCCATAAGCATGTGCAGGCGCTGCTGGCCGAAGGCCTGCTGGTGCAGGCACCTGGCCGCAAGCGTGGATTGCGCTTGCCGGGCGGATCGCCTGACCTGTTGCCGCTGGCGGTATTGGGACGGGTCGCAGCGGGCTTGCCGATTGGCGCGGACATCGGCCTGGAAGCTGCGCCCGAAGACCGCCTGTGGCTGGACCGGCGCTTGTTCTCGCCCAGCCCGGATTACCTGCTGAAAGTGCAGGGCGACTCCATGATCGATGACGGCATCATTGATGGCGACCTGGTGGGCGTGCATCGCACCGCCGATGCGCGCGATGGCCAGACCGTCATTGCCCGCATCGATGGCGAATTGACCATCAAGCGCTTGCGCCGCGAACGCCGCAGCATCCACCTGCTGCCGCGCAATCCGGCACACGCTGTGATCAAGGTCGAAGCAGGTCAGGATTTCGCCATCGAAGGCGTCTACTGCGGCCTGGTCAGGCAAGGCTGAGATGAGCGCAGTCATTTCCATCGACAGCCGCGCCATCGACAATCGGGCCATCGACACCTTGCTGGCAGCGCGCACGATCTGGCACGCCGGCCGCAACCCCGCCATCGTCACCGACGGGGAACCCACCGGTCATGCCGCGCTGGATGCACTGCTGCCGCAAGGTGGTTGGCCACGCGGCGCGCTGACCGAGCTCTTGCTGCCGGCCGATGGCGTGGGTGAGTTGAACCTGTTGCTGCCCACGTTGGCGCGGCTGACCCAAGCCGGTGACCGGATCGTGCTGATCGCCCCGCCCTACCTTGCGTATGCACCGGCCTGGCAGGCCGCGGGCGTGGACCTTGCGTCGCTGGAGATCGTGGAGGCCTCGCAGCGCGACGCGCTCTGGGCCTTCGAACAATGCCTGCGCAGCGGTGCGTGCGCGGCGGTCGTTGGCTGGCCGCAACAGGCTGATGCACCGGCATTGCGCCGGCTGCAGGTGGCGGCGGACAGCGGCAGCTGTCTGGGTTTCGCGCTGCGTGATCATAAGCACGCCGACAACCCTTCGCCAGCGTCGCTACGTCTGCAATACGCCGCCGAGAGTGGCCGCTGGCAGGTGCGCAAATGCCGTGGCGGCCCGGCGCCTGCGCTCGGTTTTCGTCAGGCAAGGCATTGAGGCGCGCGCATGTTGTGGGCCTGTATCGTGCTGCCGCAGCTGGCGCTGGATGCCGTCCTTCGGCGTTCGGCTGATCCCGATGCCCCACTGGCGCTGGTCGGTGGCTCGGCGCAGTTGCGCACGCTGCATGCAGTGAACCCGGCTGCCGCACAGGCCGGCCTGAAACCCGGCATGCGTCTGACCGCCGCACTGGCCCTGTTGCCCGACTTCGCCAAGGTCAATTACGAGCCGGCATCCGAAGCGCGCTGGCAACGCTTCCTGGCGGCATGGGCGTATCGGCATAGTTCGCTGGTCAGCGCGCAATGGCCGGGCTGCATCGTGTTGGAAGTGCGTGCCAGTTTCCAGTTGCTCGGGCCGTGGCCGCAGATGGAAGCGCGCCTGCGTAGTGAATTGACCACGCTGGGCTTCGGCCACCGCATTGCGATGGCGCCCACGCCGCGTGCAGCGCGCGTGCTGGCCGGCCTGCAGGACGGGTTGTCGGTATCCAATCCGCTGGCGATGCAGGCCTTGCTGGACAAGGTGCCGATACGTCGCGCCAACCTGCCGGGAAACGCCGGTGAGCGACTGCAGCGCATGGGCATCCGCGACCTTGCCACTTTGCGGGCATTGCCCCGCGACAGCCTGCGCCGCCGCTTCGGTGCGGATTTGCTGCAGCACATCGAGCAGCTCTATGGCGAGGCCGACGACCCGCTCACCCACTACGCGCCGCCCGACCAGTTCGACGCGAAGCTCGAGCTGGGCCATGAAGTTGAAAACCACATGGCACTGCTGTTTCCATTGCGTCGGCTGATCGGGGATTTGTGTACCTATCTTTCGATCCGCGATGGCGGCGTGCAGCGCTTCGTGTTGCGGCTGGAACATGAGGGCGCGCAGACCGACGTGGAAGTTGGCCTGCTGGCTGCCGAGCGCGAACCAGCGATGTTGTTCGAACTCACCCGCAACCGCCTGGAGCGCACCACGATCCCCAAGCCCGTGGTGGGCATGCGCTTGCTGGCACGCGAACTGCCCGCGTTCGTGCCCGCCGCACGCGACCTGTTCGACCTGCGCGCGCAGCAATCCTTGCCGTGGCCTCACCTGCGTGAACGCCTGCGCGCGCGTCTGGGTGACGATGCGGTGTACCGGGTCACGCCCAGCGGTGATCCGCGCCCCGAACATGCCTGGCAACGCGTGCAGGGCGATGGCGCGCACATCGCTGACGCGCCGACCAGACCGCCACGCCCACTGTGGTTATTACAGCGCGCGGTGCCATTGCGGGATCGCGACCTGCACATCGTGTCGGGACCCGAACGGCTGGAAAGCGGCTGGTGGGATGGCGCAGATGCACGCCGCGATTACTACGTCTTGGAAACCTCGCGAGGGCAACGTGCGTGGGCGTTCGCGCCACCGGGCGAACGTGATGGCTGGATGCTGCATGGCTGGTTCGCATGAGCTGGGACGATGCCGTCGATGGCGTGGACAGCGATACACCGGGCGGGCGCATGCCGCGCGCCTGGCAGGTGGCGCAGCGGTTGCTGCCTGCGGCCAATGACGATGCAGGGTTTGTTGCGCTTGATGTGGAAGAGGCGTGGCCTGCTTATGCCGAGCTGCATTGCTTGTCTGACTTTTCGTTCCTGCGCGGCGCCGCCAGTGCCGAGGACCTGTTCCTGCGCGCGCGCGACTGCGGCTACGAGGCATTGGCGATCACCGATGAGTGCTCACTGGCCGGCATCGTGCGCGGCCTGGAAGCATCGCGCGCGACCGGCTTGAAGCTGATTGTCGGCAGCGAATTCACCCTGACCTGCGGCCTGAAATGTGTGTTGCTGGTGGAAACACGCGCCGGTTATACCCACCTTTGCGAACTGATCACGCGCGCACGTCGCGCCGCGCCGAAGGGCGATTACCATCTCACCCGCGCGGACATGCAGGGCGTACTGGAAACCTGCAATGCACCCGGTGTATTCGCGCTATGGCTTCCCGGTGAAACCCCAGACATTGCCGAAGGTCAGTGGCTGTCCAACCTGCTGGGCGACCGCGCCTTTCTTGCAGTGGAACTGCATCGCGAACAGGACGACCACGCGCGCCTGCAGTGTTTGCTGGGCGTGGCCAGTCAGTTGCGAATGACAGCCGTCGCCAGCGGCGATGTGCACATGGACGTGCGTCGCCGGCGCGTGTTGCAGGACACGATGACCGCGATCCGCCACTGCCTGCCATTGGCCGATTGCGGCCAGCACCTGTTTCGCAACGGCGAGCGCCATCTGCGTACGCGTCGCGCGCTGGGCAATATCCATCGCACCATTGAAGGCGGCCATGCATTGCTGGACGCCGCCGTGCAACTGGCGCAGCGCTGCACGTTCTTGATGGATGACCTGGGTTACCAATATCCGACCGAACTCGTGCCCGACGGCCACACACCGACCAGTTGGTTGCGCGCGCGCACCGAGGTCGGCATGCGCGAGCGTTGGCCCGAAGGCGTGCCCACCAAGATCGTCGCGCAAATTGATGGCGAACTCACCTTGATCGCCGAGCTCAAGTACGAAGCCTTCTTCCTCACCGTGGACGACATCGTCTGCTTCGCACGTTCGCGCAACATCCTGTGCCAGGGGCGCGGTTCTTCGGCCAATTCGGCGGTGTGTTTCGCGCTGGGGATAACCGTGGTGGATCCGGCCGAGAGTCGGCTGCTGATGGCGCGATTTTTGTCGAAGGAACGCAACGAGCCACCCGATATCGACGTCGACTTCGAGCACGAACGGCGCGAAGAAGTGCTGCAGTACGTGTACGCCAAATACGGCCGTGAACGCGCCGCGCTGGCTGCGACTGTAATCCGCTACCGCGGCAAGAGTGCGGTGCGCGATGTCGCCAAGGCGTTCGGCTTGCCAGCCGACCAGATCGCGCTGCTGGCGGAATGTTTCGGCTGGGGTAATGGCGATGCCACGATGGAGCAGAAACTGCAGGAAGCCGGCTTTGATCCAGGCAACCGCCTGGTCGCGCGCGTGCTGGCCGTGACCGAACAACTCACCGGTCATCCGCGCCACCTGTCGCAGCATGTGGGCGGTTTCGTGATCAGTGATGCGCCACTGAGCGCGCTGGTGCCGGTGGAGAACGCGGCGATGGCCGACCGCACGATTATCCAGTGGGACAAGGACGACCTTGAAACCATGAAGATGCTGAAAGTCGATTGCCTCGCGCTGGGCATGCTGACCTGCATCCGCAAGGCTGTCGATCTTGTCGAACGCCATCGCGGTCATCGCATCGACATCGCCCGTTTGCCCGTGGATGATCCGCCGACCTACGCCATGATCCAGGCCGCCGACACCGTGGGCGTGTTCCAGATCGAATCGCGCGCGCAGATGAGCATGTTGCCGCGGCTCAAGCCGGTGACGTTCTATGACCTGGTGATCGAAGTAGCCATCGTGCGCCCCGGTCCGATCCAGGGCGGCATGGTCCATCCGTACCTGCGCCGCCGGCAGGGGCTGGAGCCAATCACCTATCCCTCGCCGGGCATTCAGGACATCCTGGGCAAGACACTTGGCATCCCGTTGTTCCAGGAACAGGTGATGGAGCTGGTGATCCATGCTGGCTACACACCCGAACAAGCCGACAACCTGAGACGTTCCATGGCCGCGTGGCGGCAAGGCGGCGACATGGAAGTGCATCGCACGCGCATCCGCGAACTGATGGAAGCCAAGGGCTATGCGGCCGGCTTCATCGACCAGATCTTCGAACAGATAAAAGGGTTCGGCTCCTACGGGTTTCCGCAAAGCCACGCCGCCTCATTCGCGAAACTCGTCTACATCAGTTGCTGGCTGAAACGCCACGAGCCAGCCGCGTTCGCTTGCGCATTGCTCAATGCGCAGCCCATGGGTTTCTACCAGCCCAGCCAGATCGTGCAGGACGCGCGCCGCGGCAAGGGCGGACGCGTGGGCGTGGACGTGCGGCCGGTGGACATCACCTGCAGCGACTGGGACTGCACATTGGAATGGAGCGGGCGGGAAGCGAGCCATGTGCGATGCGATGCAGAGAATTCGCAACCTGCAATCCGGCTCGGCCTGCGCCAGATCGCCGGCATGAATGAAGACGCGGCACATCGCATCTTGCAAGCACGCGCTCAACAGCCTTTCGTCGATGTGCAGGACCTTTCGTTGCGCGCCGGGCTGGATGCAAAGGCTCGACAGGCATTGGCCGAAGCCGGCGCGCTGCAACCACTGGTGGGCCATCGCCACGCGGCACGCTGGGCAGTCGCCGGCATCGAACGCCAGCGTCCTTTATTGCCGGGCAGTCCGGACGAGGATGTCATCGTGCTTCCAGCGCCGGCGGCGGGCGAAGACGTGTTGTCCGACTACCGCGCAACCGGTCTCACCCTGCAGGAACATCCGTTGTCGCTGCTGCGCACGCGACTGCGGCGCGAACGCCTGCTGGACTCCAGTCAACTACGTGCATTGCCGCACGGGCGCGGCGCGTTTTCCGCTGGCCTGGTCACCCAGCGCCAGCGCCCCGCCACCGCCAGCGGCACGGTCTTCGTCACCCTGGAAGACGAACACGGCATGGTGAATGTGGTGGTGTGGCGGGACCTGGCACTCAAGCGACGCAAGGCCTTGCTGGGCGCGCGCCTTCTGGCTGTGCGTGGACGCTGGGAATCCGTGGATGGCGTGGAGCATTTGATCGCGCGCGACTTGCAGGACATGAGCCACCTGCTGGGCGGGTTGCCAGCGGCATCACGCGATTTCCATTGAGGCTGACGCCCGCGCAGACTGCTATAAAACGCCCATGCCCCTTGCCGGATATCGCCGTGCGCATGACCGCTTGCATCATCGCCCCATTACTCCTGCTTGCTTGCGCAACAGCCCACGCCGCCGAGCCCATCGCCCGCGTACGCGTCGCGTTCGACCGCGATGGCGTCAACGCAATGCAGGCGCAAGGCATGGCCGATGTCGCCGCCGGCCGCGCGATCACCGTCGATGATCCGGTGCGCATTGCATCGATCAGCAAGCTGGTGATGACCATTGGCGTGATGCGGCTGGTCGAGCAAGGCACATTGAACCTTGATGCCGATGTGTCGAAGCGACTCGGCTGGACATTGCGTAATCCCGCGTTCCCGAACACGCCGATCACGTTACGGATGCTGCTCGCGCATACATCCAGCCTCACCGATGGCGCTGGTTACTGGAATGTGCCGCTGGGCAGCAGCACGCAGATGCTCACCGATGATCCGAACGCATGGGACGGCGCGCACGCGCCCGGCACATACTTCCGCTACACCAACCTCAACTTTCCGCTGGTCGCACAACTGATGGAACGCGCGACCGGCGAGCGCTTCGACCAACTCATGCGGCGGCTGGTGCTGTTCCCGATGAAGCTCGATGCCTGTTTCAACTGGTCAGGCTGCAGCGACAAGGCGATCCAGCACGCGGTGGTGTTGTACGACGACAAAGGCGCGCCGCAGAAAGATGACCTGCATGGTCTGCGTCCTGAATGCCCGGTGATCGTGACTGAAGGCGAGGCCTGCGACCTCGCACGCTCGCCACCCGGCACCAATGGCGCTTTGTTTTCACCACAAGGTGGACTGAGGATTTCGGTCCGCGACCTCGCAAAGATCGGCCAATTGCTGCTCAACGACGGCACCCTGGATGGCGTGCGCATCCTCAAGCCGTCATCGGTGCGAATACTGACCACGCCGGTATGGACATGGAACGGCAGCAACGGAGAGATCGGCGAAGAAGACGAACCGGCAAGTGGTGGCGTGTTCTGCAGTTACGGGCTGGCCATGCACATGCTGGCACAGGGTGACGGCACCCGGTGTCGCGACGACTTGTTCCGCGATGGCCGCAAACGCATCGGCCACAGCGGCAACGCTTATGGCCTGCTGAGTGGGCTATGGATCGATCGCGAGCGTGGCATAGGCGTGGCTTATTTCGCCACCGGCGTGACAGCTGATTCCAGCGGCGCGCATTCGGCGTTCAGTGCCGTGGAGGAACACGCAGCGGTGGGTTGGTAGATCCACCCCTTTGTCCGCATCCAGCTTCAGATTGCGTTGGATTGCGTTGGATTGCGTTGGATTGCGTTGGATTGCGTGGTCAATATCAATGCGTAATTGCAAATACCAAACGCAACGCCAAGCATGAAATATGTTGCAAATTTGTGTAGATATCGTTAAAAAACCGATCAGCATCGCCTATCAAAAGGCTTGCCTGCGGTAGGTCGGGGGGCTGCCACCATCCACTCACACATTGTTCCGCTGCCCGAGGAGGGGTTTTTCCCGATGAGTAAGCAAAACAGGACGTTCATTCGTGGTTTCGTAACCAAGCCATTGACTGCAGCAGTCAAATGCGCCCTGGTCGCTACGGCGCTCACCGCAAGCGGCTTGGCCGCCGCACAGCAAGCCCCGACAGCGGCCGACACTGACGAAACAAAAACGCTTGAAACGGTGTCGGTGCTGGGTTCGCGCACCAAGCCGCGCACTGAAGCCAGCTCGGCGGTCCCGATCGACATCCTCGACGGTGAAGAACTCCACAACCAGCCCTCGGTCGACATCCTCGACAAGCTGCGCACCCTGGTGCCGTCGTTCAACGTCAGCATGGTTCCGATCGACGATGCGGCATCCCTGGTGCGCCCGGCCAATCTTCGCGGCCTGCCGCCGGACAACACGCTGGTGCTGGTCAACGGCAAGCGCCGCCATCGTGCTGCCGTGATCACCTTCCTCGGCCACGGCGTGTCCGATGGCGCGCAAGGCCCGGATATCTCGGTATTTCCGTCAATGGCCCTGGAGCAGGTGGAAGTCCTGCGTGACGGTGCTGCCGCGCAATACGGTTCCGACGCCATCGCCGGCGTGATCAATTTCGGACTGAAGAAATCCAACAAGGGTGGTGCCGTTGAGGCGTTTGCCGGCCAGTATTACGAAGGCGACGGCTTCACCCAGCAGTACGGCGCCCAGATCGGCCTGCCGCTGACCGCCAAGGGTTTCCTCACGCTCACCGCCGAATGGCGCAACGCCGATCCAACCTCGCGCAGTGTGCAGCGCGATGACGCCGCCGCGGTCGCGGCCGCCGGTTATCCGGGCGTGCCCAACCCCGCGCAGGTCTGGGGTTCACCCGAAACCCACGAGGACACCAAGTTCGTCGCCAACTTCGGGATTTCTGGCGAGAAGATCGATTTCTACGGCTTCGGCAATTACGCCAAGCGCGATGTTGAAGGCGGTTTCTATTACCGCAATCCAACCACCCGTGGCGGCGTGTTTTCCAACGACGGTGGCAACACCCTGCTGATCGGTGACCTGAACACTACGGACGGCATCACCTGTCCAACCATCGCGTTGCGCGATGGCAGCGGCAATCTGTTGCCGTACGCCGGAGTAGGTGCAGCGGTCGCGGCACTCCCGGCGAGCTGCTTCACTTTCCTCAAGCAGTTTCCGGGCGGCTTCACCCCGCACTTCGGTGGCGTGATGCAGGACACCTCGCTGGTGCTCGGCGTGAGGGGCGTCTGGGGCACGTCCTGGTATTGGGACCTGAGCGGTAGCTACGGCCGCAACAAGGTCGACTACTACCTGGTCAACTCGGTCAACGCCTCGCAAGGCCCCAACCAGCCCACCGGCAACCGCTTCAATCCCGGCAGCAACGAGCAGAAGGAAACCAACTTCAACTTCGACCTGTCCCGCGACATCGACACCAGCTTTACCGACGGACCAATCAGCCTGGCGATGGGTGCGGAGTGGCGCAAGGAACAGTTCACCATCGGTGCCGGCGACGGCCCTTCGACCGCGATCGGGCCGCTGACCTCGCAGGGCTTCGCGTTGGGTTCCAACGGCTTCAACGGCTTCAACCCACGCACTGCGGGCACGTTCAGCCGTGACAACTGGGCGCTCTATGTCGATGCCGAGGCCCACTTCACCGAGCAGTTGCTCTTCGCGGTTGCGGTGCGGCATGAGAACTTCAGCGACTTCGGTGGCACCACCAACTGGAAGCTGACCGGACGTTACGATTTCACCGAGAACTTCGCTGCGCGCGGCGCAATCAGCACCGGCTTCCGCGCTCCAACCCCGGGCCAGGCGAATGCCGAGCAAGTGGTCACCGCCTTCTCCAACGGCATCCTGCAGGACAGCGCCACGCTGTCGCCGAACAATCCCATCGCCGCGTTCTATGGCGCTGATCCGCTGCAACCCGAGGAGTCCAAGAATGCTTCCCTGGGCGTGGTCTGGAACCGCGGCAGCTGGTTGGTCAGTGCAGACTGGTACCAGATCAAGGTGGAGGACCGCATCGCCCTCAGCAACAACTTCGTGGTGACCCAAGCTGACCGCAACGCACTGGTCGCGGGCGGCAACCCGGAAGCGGCGTCGATCACCCAGGTGAACTTCTTCGTCAACGATTTCGACACCACCACCAGTGGCGTCGACCTCGTGGCCAGCTACGACAGTGAACACTTCGGCGGCAAGACCACCTATGCACTGGCCGCCAACTGGAACAAGACCAGGGTCGACAACTTCAGCCCGGGCATCATCAGCCCTGTACGGGTCCAGAAGCTCGAGGATTCGCTGCCCAGTGCCAAGGGCAACTTCAGCATCAACCACCAACGCGAGGTCTTCCACGCAAATGTCCGCGTGAATTACTACGGCTCGTTCTTCGAAGACCACCTGGACGACGGTGCCTTGCCGATCTACGGCAGCAGCGCGGTCACCGTGGATGCGGAGGCCGGCATGAAGTTCACCTCCGGCCTGTACTTCAGCGTGGGCGCACAGAACCTGTTCGACAAGGTGCC
>Ga0136639_10000781_pt1 | contig 10977 bp, 11 predicted proteins | sample AntDrymUQ8592106_2_FD_113739 | JGI IMG/M metagenome (GOLD analysis project Ga0136639, IMG submission 113739) | Polar desert sand microbial communities from Dry Valleys, Antarctica - metaG UQ859 (21.06) | ecosystem: Environmental > Terrestrial > Soil > Desert | place: Antarctica: Dry Valley...
GATCGACACGACTCGTGCACACGGGGATCGACGGCATACGCGTCTGGGTTGGCCGCACCCTCAACGCCGACTACTGCCTGCTGTCGTATTCGGTTCAGGACGGGGCGGGCGGGTCGTCCTGTATGGGCGCGGAGGACTTCGACCAGGCCGGGGTGATGATGGGCACCGGCAACATCACGGTCACCTATACGGGGGCGGAGCTGACCGTGCAGATCAGCAGGCCCTGAGAACCCTCAGGCGCCCGGGTGCCGGATCGCCCAGATGCCGAGCTCGACCTCGGCGAAGCTTGTCGACAGCGGGGACAGCCCGATGCGGATGCCGTTCGGCTCCCGATAGTCGGGGATCACACCCTGTGCCCACAGCTTCGGCACGACCTGGTCGAAGCCGTCCTGGTCGAGGGTGATGTGCGATCCGCGCCGGGCAGGGTCCTTCGGCGAGGCCAGCCGCGCATCCGGGAGCAGCTCAGCGGCGAGCTGCACGGCGTAGCGGGTGAGCGCGACCGACTTGGTGCGGATCGCTTCGATACCCACCTCCTCGATGAGGGCGATCATGTCCTGCATCGCAAGCATGCCGATGATCGGCGGCGTTCCGCTCGTGAATCCGCGGATGCCGTCGGCTGGCGTGTAGCCCTGACCCATCTCGAACGGGGTTCGCGACCCGATCCAGCCCTGGATCGGCTGGCGCAGCTCCCCCTGCAGATCGGCGCGCACGTAGGCGAAGGCGGGCGCGCCCGGTCCGCCGTTGAGGTACTTGTAGCTGCAGCCGGTGGCGAGGTCGACTCCCCACGCGTCGAGCTGCGTCGGCACGACGCCGACCGAGTGGCTGAGGTCCCAGACGACCAGGGCGCCGGCGGCGTGGATGAGCTCGGTGAGCGCGGGCACCTCGGCGAGGTAGCCGGAGCGGTAGGCGACGTGGCTCAGCACGACGACCGCGGTCGTGTCGCTGAGCTTCTTGCTGAGACGCTTGGCGGTGACGCCAGCGTCGGACTCCGGCTCGGTCTCGCCGCCGATCCAGGTGATCGTGAGGCCGCGCTCGGCCGCGATGCCCTCGACCACGTAGCGGTCAGTCGGGAAGTTCTCGCGGTCGATGATGATCTCTGTGCGGTCCGGTCGGGCGTCGACCGCGGCGCGGATGAGCTTGTAGAGCAGCACCGTTGTGGAATCGCCGATAACGACCTGACCGGGCGCCGCGCCGAGCGCGACGCGTCCGAGATCATCGCCGATTCGGGCGGGGAGCTCGAGCCAGCCCTCGCCCCAGCCGCGGATGAGGCGCGAGCCCCACTGCTCGGTCATGAACTGCTGCACGCGCTCGATGCTCGCCGTGAGCGGCCGGCCGAGCGAGTTGCCATCGAGGTAGGACACGACGCCGGCGTCACGCAGAAAGAGTCCACTGTAACGCGCGAGGGGATCGGCGGAATCGAGGGATTCTGAGGAGTTCATTTGCCCAGCCTAGGCGTGCACCCTCCAACGAGGGCACAGGCGGGCCGTGCGGGCCCAGTACCTGCGCCCCTGCGTCGCGGGCAGATCAGCCGCGCAGATCCTCCAGCACGGCCTCGAGCTGCTCGACCGCGAAGTCGAGGTCCTGCGGCTCGACGACGATCGGCGGTGCCAGGCGGATGGTTGAGCCGTGGGTGTCCTTCACGAGAACGCCGCGCTCGAGCAGCCGCTCGCAGACCTCGCGCCCGGTGGCGAGCGCCGGGTCGATGTCGATGCCGGCCCATAGCCCTGATGCACGCACGGCGACGACGCCGTGCCCGATCAGGCGCCGCAGCCCCGCCTCGAGGCGAGCTCCGAGCATCCGTGCCCGCTCCTGGTACTCGCCCGTCGCGAGCAGCCCGACCACCGCGGTGCCGACGGCCGCGGCGAGCGGATTACCGCCGAAGGTCGAGCCGTGCTCGCCCGCGCTCAGCACGCCGAGCACGTCACGGTTGCCGACGACAGCCGAGACGGGCACGATCCCGCCGCCGAGGGCCTTGCCCAGAAGGTAGAGGTCGGGTACTACGCCCACGTTGTCGCACTCGAAGGTGGATCCGGTGCGGCCGAGGCCGGACTGGATCTCGTCCGCGATGAACAGCACGTTGCGGCGGGTGGTGATCTCGCGCACGCGGGGCAGGTAGTCGGCGGGAGGGATGATGATGCCGGCCTCACCCTGGATCGGCTCGACGAGCACGGCGACGGTGTTCTCGTCGATCGCGGCCTCGATCGCCTCGGCGTCGCCGTAGGGAACACTGATGAAGCCCGGAGTGAACGGACCGAAGTCGGTCGTCGCGACCGCGTCGCCGGAGAAGCTGATGATCGTGGTGGTGCGGCCGTGGAAGTTGCCGTCCGCCACGATGATGTTCGCCTTGTCCCGCGCAACGCCCTTCACCCGGTAGCCCCACGCGCGGGCGACCTTGATGCCGGATTCAACCGCCTCAGCGCCGGTGTTCATCGGGATGATCATGTCCTTGCCGGCAAGCTCGGCGAGGGCGGTGGCGAACAGCCCGAGCTGGTCGTTGTGGAACGCGCGGCTCGTCAGTGTGATCCGGTCGAGCTGGGCCTTCGCCGCGGCGACGAGCACCGGGTGGGAGTGGCCGAAGTTCACGGCGGAGTACGCGGCGAGGCAGTCGAGGTACCGGCGTCCGGTGACGTCGGTCACCCACGCGCCCTCGCCGCTCTCGACGACGACGGCGAGAGGGTGGTAGGTGTGCGCGAGGTGCTCGTCCTCGAGCCTGACGAGGTCGGCTCCGCTTGGGTGTGTGGTGGCGGTCATCGTCGGAGTTCCAGGGTGCAGCACTTGACGCCGCCGCCACCGAGCAGCAGCTCGGAGAGGTCGACACCAATGGGGTTGTAGCCGCGCTCGCGCAGCTGGCGCTCGAAGTCGGTCGCGCGCGACGCGATCACGACGTTGTATCCGTCGCTGAAGGAGTTGAGCCCGAGGACGGAGGCGTCCTCCTCGTTGACGAGCACGGCATCCGGGAACCGCGCCCGCAGGATCGCGAGGCCCTCCTCGTCAAAGGCGCTCGGCAGGTAGGCGATGTTCTCGTCGTCGAGCACAGCGATCGCCGTGTCGAGGTGGTAGAAGCTCGGGTTCACGAGGTTGAGGGTGACGACCTCGCGGCCGTAGATCCCGGCGAGCTCCTCGTGGCTGTTCGAGGCGCTCCGGAAGCCGGTGCCGGCGAGGATCACGCCACCGACGAGCAGGAAGTCACCCTCGCCCTCGTTGACGTTCTCGGGAACGCTCACGTCGAAGTCGTTGGCGCGGAACCAGTCCATGTAGGCGGGCCCTTCCGGCTGGCGCTCGGGGTAGGTGAAGCTTGCTCCGTAGGCAATGTTGTCGATGACGAAGCCGCCGTTGGCCGCGTAGACCATATCGGGCAGCCCGTCGATCGGGTCGATCAGGTGCACGTCGAAGCCGAGGCCGACGTAGGTGTCGTAGAGCGACTGCCACTGCCTCACGGCAAGCGAGGTGTCGGTCGGCAGCGCCGGGTCCATCCACGGGTTGATCCGGTAGACGACCGTGAAGAACTCTGGCTTGCACATGAGCACGGTGCGCTTGGTTGCGATGCGGACGGGGGTGGCGGGGGCGACGTCTGTCGCGGGGCTGATGGCCGACACGGAAGGCTCCTTCGTGAGTCTGGATGTGTGGGAGTGACTCCAGTCTCGCACGCACACATCCGATTTTTTCGGTAGAAGAGCGCACGAAATCACCGTCATGCTCCTGGTATGCACAAATATTCCGCGTAGAGTCTGCTAATGGACAGTCTCGATCACGGCATCATCGACCTTCTCCGCCAAAATGCCCGCGCCGGGTACGGCGACATCGGTGAGGTGATCGGCCTCTCCGCCTCCGCCGTCAAGCGCCGCGTCGACCGTCTTGTGGCCGACCGGGTCATCCGAGGCTTCACGATCCAGGTCGATCCGGCGGTCGACGGACTCGCCACCGAGGCCTACGTGGAGTTGTTCTGCCGCGGGACGGTCGCTCCCGACGAGCTGCGTCGCATCCTGTCGGGGGTGCCGGAGGTTGTGGATGCCGGAACAGTTACCGGCTCGGCGGATGCGATCGTGCACATGCGTTCGCGAGACATTCCCTCGCTCGAGCTGGCCCTCGAGAAGGTGCGGATCGCGCCCAACGTCGACCACACGCGCAGCGCGATCGTACTCTCCCGGCTCATCCACCGTCAGCACGACTGATCGGCATCAGGACAGGATGTCTTTCGTGAGGAACCGGGCGTAGGCGAAGGCCCCGAACACGACGATGTACCCGGCCTGGAGCAGGGCATTGTCGCCGAACGACGCCCAGGAGACGGGATCGCGCAGTAGGTCGACAAATCCGAGCCAGTGCTGGCTGAAGAGCCACGGGTGCAGCCACTCCAGTTGCGGCAGCACCCCGACGATCTGCGCGGCGACCGCGAGCGAGATGGTGGCCGCCATCGCGCCGACCGGCACATCCGTGATGGTGGAAATGAACAGCCCGATGGCGGAGAGCCCGAGCAGCGAGATCGTCACGTAGCCGGCAATAGCCAGAAACCGCGCGAGAGCCTCGCCGACGCCGATGGTCGTGCCCGACAGCAGGGTGACGGGACCGACCGGGAAGAGCAGCGCGCCGATCACCGTTCCCGCGATGACGACGGTGAGCGCCGCCGCGAGGCAGAATGCCGCCGCGCCGATGTACTTCACGACGAGCAGCCTCACCCGCCCTGCGGGGGCAATCAGCAGGTAGCGCAGTGTGCCGTGGCTGGCCTCGCCGGCGATGGTGTCGCCCGCAACGACCCCGATCGTGAGCGGAAGGAAGAGCGGGATCGCCACGATGAGCGCCGTCACACCCACGAAGAGCCCATTCTGGCTGACCTGGTCGAGGAAGGCGGGACCGCGGCCGGGGCTGGGCGACGAGGACAGCCGGATGGCGACGGCGATCATGATCGGGATGGCGGCGAGCGCGAGCAGCAGCGCCCAGGTGCGGCGGCGACGAAACAGCACCCACAGCTCGGAGCGCAGCAGCGCCGCGCCCGGCTCCCGGCGGGGCTCGGCTGCGCCCGTCGTGTGGGGTGCGTCAGACGGCATCGCGTCACTGGACACCACATCACGGGGCACCACATCACTGGGCAATGTCGAATCCCTCCCCGGTCAGCGCGACGAACCGCTCCTCGAGGCTGGCCTGCTGAACGGAGAAACCGCGCACCCGGACACCCTCGGCGACGAGCGCCGCGACGATGGCCTCCGGGGCGGGCAGCGGGCCAGGCCGGACACCCGGGCCGGCCAGTGGAGCGCCAGTCACAGCATCGGCACCGACCGAGACCGACGCGGTGACAAGGCACTCGGCGTCGGGTTCGGGGGCGGCGCTCGACTCGAGGCCGAGGCGCGAGAGAACCCGAATCGCCAAATCGCCGTCGGGCGTGAGCAGGCAGATGCGTGCCTCCCCGACCTTGCGGAGGTCGTCGAGGGTCCCCTGGGCGACGAGTCCGCCCACGCTCATCACGGCCGCGTGGGTGCACATCTGCTCGATCTCCGCCAGCAGGTGGCTCGAGACGAACACGGTGGTGCCACCGTCGGCGAGGGTGCGGATGAGGTGGCGCACCTCGCGTGTGCCTTGCGGATCGAGCCCGTTCGTCGGCTCGTCGAGCACGAGAAGATCGCGCGGAACCAGTAGGGCATTCGCGATGCCGAGGCGCTGCTTCATGCCGAGCGAGTAGGCTCCCACCTTCTTGCCGGCCGCGTGACTGAGTCCGACCCGGTCGAGGGCCGCGTCGACCCGGCCCCGGCGGGTCGCGGACGGCGCGCCCCGGTCGGCGCTGTCGAGGCGGCGGAGGTTCGCTGAGCCCGACAGGAACGGGTAGAAGCCTGGTCCCTCGACGAGCGCGCCGACGCGGGGGAGCACCTCCGGCAGGTGACGTGGCACCGCACGGCCCAGAACGCGCACCTGGCCGCTCGAGGGGGCGACCAGCCCGAGCATCATGCGGATGCTGGTGGTCTTGCCCGAGCCGTTGGGCCCGAGGAATCCGAACACCGAGCCGCGCGGGACGGCGAGGTCGATCGCGTTGACGGCGATCTGGCTGCCGAAGCGCTTGGTCAGCCCCATCGTCTCAATCGCGAGGTCGCGTTCGTCGGTGGTCGTCACCGACCCTTGGCCGCATCCAGCAGTTGCTCGGGCGACACCGCCCCCACGAACAGGCGTCCGTCGTCGGTCAGCAGAACGTTCACGAGGGCCGTGCGCAGGAGCCGGCCGCCGTCCACCGGCTCGGTCGCCGCGGTGGAGAGCGGCGACTCGACGAGGTCAGCGGGCAGGTCAGCCGCCGGCAGCTCGACGATCGAGCTCCAGCCCTCGCCCGACACCGTGTTGTCGGGCGCTTCCACGGTGCCGTTGCCGGTGCCGTAGTTGGGCTTCGGCCCCGCGGGCACGGTGTGCTCGATGACGGTCGCACCGGGCGGAGGCACGAACGCGAACAGCTCGGCGCTCGGGCTCTCCAATCTCAGATCGGTGAATGCCACCCGAAACGCTGGGGCGTCCTGCCCGCGCGCGAGGATCTCGAACGCCAGCGGGAGGCCGGTCTCGGAGTCGACCGCAATTGACACGGCACCGACGAGCGTCTGCGTGTCCCGCGGCGTGAGCACGAGCTCGTAAGCGGAGCGCCCGGCGACGGTCGCGTCGGTGCCGACGGTGACGACGGTCGTCGGATCCAGTTCGGTGAGCACCCGGTCGGCGAGCTCCCGAGGCGTCGGCACCTCACCGGCATCCGGCACCGCCGCCTCGGCGCGCTCAGCGTAGTCGGCGGGCAGCACGAGGTGTGTTGCGGTGCGGTCGCTCGAGTCGTAGAACCAGATCTCGTCGCCGTTGCGCACGATATTGCGCTCGGCGAGCTGGTCGAAGACTTGCACCCGCGCGAGGTCGGGCCCGTCAGCGAAGACGCGCGCGATGTGCGATCCCGTCAGGAGTCCAAGCGCGGAGGCGACGTCCGGCCCGGATCCGGCGCCTGGGCCGGCGCTGGCTCCCACGGCACCTGACAGGTCGGGGAGGCCGAGGTCGGATCTCTGCTCGATTGTGCCGGAGAAGGCGTCAGCCGTGGAGGTGGCGACGAGCTCGAGCAGTTCGTCGGGGGCGATATCGGGAAGGTCCACCGCGGCCGAGGCGCCGAGCGGCGCGATGACAGCCCCCGCGACGATGACGGCAGGGATGATCGCGGCGGGCAGCCACCGGGAAACCTGTACCCGCCCGGACATCCGGCTCATGAGAATGACCTCGTCACAAACGACCTCATGCGATCAGGCTACGCCCGGGCCGCAGTCAGCGACAGGCCCCACCGCAAACCCGAAAGTATGCGCCGGGGCCCCTCGGCCGGTACGGGATGCCGGTCAGCGCGGTACGTCGCCGCGCCAGGCGCCCGTCGGGCCGTTGCGGCTCTCGATGAACTTCTTGAAGTTCTTCAGGTCGGACTTGATGACGTGGTCGTCGACTCCGAAGACGGCCCCGACTTTCTCGAGGAACCCCTCGGCCTCCCAGTCCAGCTGCACGGTGACCCGCGAAGTCGTGTCGCTGAGCTTGTGGAAAGTCACCACTCCCGCGTGGTCCTCATCGCCGCCGGTGCTGTTCCACGCAACACGCTCGTCCGGGTGCTGCTCGGAGATCGTCGCGTCGAATTCGCGCTCGACGCCCGCGATCTTGACCTTCCAGTGAGTGTGCGTGTCGTCGATCTGCGTGATCGACTCGACGAAACTCAGGAACTGCGGGAATGACTCGAACTGGGTCCACTGGTTGTAGGCGATGCTCACGGGAACGTCGACGTCGATTGCTTCAATAACCTGGGTCATTTCATGCTCCTTCGGTTGTTGGTGCTCGTGAATCTGTTGGGTGCCGGTGTTATTTGCGGCTGGCGCGTGCTCTCGGCTTCGCGTTCTCGGCACTGACCATCCAGGCGAACTGCTCGAGCTTCTCGATGATCGCGTGCAGGATGTCGGCGCTCGTCGGGTCTTCTTCATCGATGTCGTCGTGCACGCCACGAATAGTTGCCACGGTCGCTTCGAGGCGCTCGGTGATGAGGTCGACAACGGTGGCCGTGTCCACCTCGTCGCCGGGGTACTTCAGCAGGGTCGTCTGGTCGACGATGGTCTGGCTGCGCCCATCCGGCATGCCGTGCAGGGCACGCATACGCTCGGCGACCTGGTCGGAGAACTCGCGTGCCGCGTCGATGATTTCGTCGAGCTGCAAGTGGAGGTCGCGGAAGTTCTTGCCGACGACGCTCCAGTGTGCCTGCTTGCCTTGCAGGTGGAGCTCGATCAGGTCGACGAGGACCTTCTGGAGATTGTCATCGAGCGTTTGTGACGCTTTCATGCGTGTTCCTTCCGGTTGGGACTCCACCAAAGCAACCGAAATTGAATGTCTCCTGTGAACTGCTTAAACATCGCGGTCGACGGGGAGCCGCCCGCGGCGCACAGCAGCGACCAGGCTCTCGTGGTCCGCTTCGGTCTGGTCGGCGTAGGCACGCGCGAAATCGGCGAACGCGAGCTCGAGCTTGTCTCCCTTGCCCGCGTAGCCCGCGATCATCGACGCGCCGCTCGTGCGCGCATGACCCTTCGCGAGCAGGCGGCCGCACACCGTGACGTAGTCGGCCATCGCCGCCGCCCCGATCGCGTCGAGCGGAATCGTTCCCTTCATGTTGCGGAACTGCCGAACGTAGTACTGGCGGCCCGCCACCGTCGCCCAGCCCAGCAGCGGATCGCTCACGGTCTGCAGCGCCTGCTGGTACTCGACGACCCGCTGACCCTGGTGCGCGTGCCAGGCGGAGTCGCCGTGCACGAACGGCGCAATGACCGATCGTCTGGCCTGCTTCAGCTGCAGGAAGACCACGTCGTCGGGGCTCGACCCCTCGCACAGCGCCACGAACGCGCGAAGGCCGACGCTGCCGACGCCGACCACCTTGTTTGCGATATCGAGGAGCGTGTAGCCGCCGAGCACTCGCCGCCAGTGCGGGGCGAGCGTTTCGAGGTAGCCGTCGAGCGCCTCGGCGAGCAGCGCCGACTCGTCCTCGCTCGGATGCATGATGAGCGGGGGCTCCTCGACGATGCGCCGACGGCCCCCCTCCTCGGTCGCGAACCGCGGAACCGCGCGGTCGCTCGTGCGGCGCTTGGCCCGCTCCGCTGCCTTGTCGATACCCTTATGCAGCGACAGGTCGGTGGTCACGGCGTGCAGACGGTCGACGTCGACTCGCTGGAAGGAGCGGTCGAGCAACGACTGCCCCGCAAGTTCGCGCACGTGCTCGCGATAGGCGCGCACGCAGGACTCCACGGCCGTGCGGCACTGCTCCTCGGTGAACGCGTTCTGCCGTCCGGCGACCCAGATACTCGCGGCGAGACGACGCAGGTCCCACTCCCACGCCCCGGGGTGCGCCTCGTCGAAGTCGTTGAGGTCGATCACGAGGTCACGCTCGGGCGACGCGTAGAAGCCGAAGTTGCCCACGTGGGCATCGCCGCAGATCACCGGGGTGATGCCCGTGGCCGGCAGCGCCGCGAAATCGTTCGCCATGACGATCGCCGTGCCGCGCAGAAATCCGTAGGGCGAGGCAATCATCCGTCCGACCCGCAGGGGGATCAGCCGCTCCTGCCGCCCCTCGTGCGACTGGATCACGAGGTCGACCGGGTCGGCGCGGTCGGCGGTCGGCTCCCAGTCGGCGAGGGAGGACCGGGGCACCCCCTTCCTCATACCCTTGCCGAGCGCGTACCGCTCGGTTCGCGGGGTCGGGGTGCGCCGCAGCGAGCCGTAGTCGTCGCCGCTCACTTCGGCGTGCACGACGTGGCCGTTCGGAGTCCCTTGCTGAGCCATGGGACCATGGTGCCATCCCGGAGCGCGCTGGAGGTCAGCGCTCGACACTCAACGCCGCCCGGGCCAGCTCAAGGGCGGCATCCGGCTCCACCCTCAGCTCGCGGATGCGCTGTGCGAACGCGGTCGCGGCCGCTTGCGCCTGCCGCTGGGTCGCGTCGCCCGTCGCGGCGATGAAGGTGCCCTTGCGCCCGCGCGTCTCGATGACCTCGTCACGCTCGAGCTCCCGGTAGCTGCGGGCCACAGTGTTGGGTGCGATCCCGAGCTCGTCGGCGAGGCCCCGCACGGTCGGCAGCTTCGCCCCGGGCACGAGCGTCCCGGCGCGCACCGCCTCGATAATCTGCACCCGGATCTGCTCGAACGGCGGCACGCTCGACGCGGCGTCGATCGCGAGGTTCATTGCTCGCTCCGTTCGTCGATGACCCTGATCAGCGCCTGCACCGGGGTGTGGTCCGACGGCCAGGATCCCTCATACCGGGTCACGTTGATGGCCGCCTTCACAACCTCGAAGGCATCTCCGACAAGTATCCAGTCGATGCGCTTCCCCCCGACGGTCGGCGCGCGATAGTGCGGCGCCGTGCCCCACTCGTCACTGAGTCTCTCGTGGGCGACCCGCCAGGAGTCGCGCAGCAGCCCCTGCGCGACAAGCACACGGTGTTCCGTGCCGCCCGCCTCCGCGTTGAAGTCCCCGATGACCACGGCCGGCATCTCACTGCGTTCGACGAGCTCCCTGATTGCCTCGGCGGAGCGTTCCCTCGACCGCGCGTTGATGTGGTCGAAGTGGGTAGTGATGGCAACGAACACGGTGCCCGTCGCGGTGTCGTGGAACGTCGCGCGCACGATGACGCGGGGAATCTGGTTGCCCCAGGTGGCCGAGCCGGCCAGCTCTGGGGTGTCGGACAGCGCGCTCTGACTCCAGTCGAGCAGTTCCAGCCGGCGAGTGTCGTAGAAGATCACGGCGTGCTCGCCGCTGTGGTCTGCTCGGCGGCCGTGCCCGACGAAACGGTAGTCGGTGCCGAGCGTGTCGACGAGGAACTGCAGCTGGTCGGGCAGCGCCTCCTGGATGCCGAGAATCGTCGGCTGCTCGCCCAGCAGGAGCCGCTTCACCAATCCCTTCCGATGGGACCAGTTGTCGCTGCTGCGCGGGTTCACCTGCGGCATCCGCCGGCGAATGTTGTAGCTCATCAC
>Ga0136639_10000782_pt1 | contig 10967 bp, 8 predicted proteins | sample AntDrymUQ8592106_2_FD_113739 | JGI IMG/M metagenome (GOLD analysis project Ga0136639, IMG submission 113739) | Polar desert sand microbial communities from Dry Valleys, Antarctica - metaG UQ859 (21.06) | ecosystem: Environmental > Terrestrial > Soil > Desert | place: Antarctica: Dry Valley...
TATCCTCAATCGACAAAAACTGAGCTACGCAAACTATCACCAGCCACTTATGCTTGGCTCTATCGGAAGGATCGAGAGTGGCTCAATGACAATTCTCCAGCATTACAACAACCCGTAGCTACTGGAGAACGGGTGGATTGGGAGAAACGAGATCTCGAAGTACTCGATCGAGTGAAAGCTTCAGTTGACTCGATCCTACAGACAGAAATACCAGTTCGGGTGACGATGAGTAGAATTGGTAAATCGTTGGCGAAGCCTCGGCTCTGCCGAATCGGGTTGTCGGCTTTACTGGAGCAACATTTGGACTTGATGCCCTTGACTAGGGATTATTTAGGATCGGTTGTGGAATCGATCGACGATTTCCAAATTAGGCGGATTAGATGGGCAGTGAATGAATTAGATCGCAGAGGAGAACAAGTTTTAACTTGACGGGTGATGAGACTGGCTGGATTGGGTGGAAATTATAGTGAGCTTGTAGAAGCAGTATTAGAGAATGATGACATTTATGATAGTTGACAATCACCCTAGAATCAGCAATTGCCTGAATGGTAGAATGCTTATCAAGTGAGTTCTTGAGACTTCATCCATCGATCGCCTCAAGCTTCGATCTCTGAGATGCCACAAATACTTGAATTTCAGAGATTTAGCCACAAACCAACCAAAACGGGTAACTAGTAGGCTAGAGCGGAAGTTAGCCTAGCATTTTAAGCAACTAGGTTGTGGCAAGCTCTCGATCTTGCTTTTACTTGAAATCAGACAATAGTATCCTGACTTTAGCCTCAGCCTACTAGTATTTATACCTATCGCACAATTGGGATGCTCCCATATCGATATTCGCAAGCTGTTAAGACCGCCTCTAACGATCGATTGGCATCAGCAATACCTCTCTGACTTTAGGTGCGATAATTTTCCAATCAAAATTGTTGACAGCATACGCACGACATGCTGCTCGATCGGGCAAGGGAATCTTGCCAGTCAGCAGATCGACTAGACGAGTTGCTAGCGCATCTGAATCTGGAGTGTCAGTCACTAGTGAGGGTTGAAACGGAAGCAATATTTCTGGCATCCCGCCGATAGGGGTAGATAGGACGGGGGTACCACAAGCCAAAGATTCCAGCAAAATCAGACCGAAACCTTCAAAGGATTGGCTGGGAACGACGGTCAGATCGGCTGCCTGATAGGCAATTAGCAATCGATCGTCCGGGACATAGCCCAGAAATTTGACATGATCTTGTAAACCCAACGCTATGACTTGTTGCTCTAGAACAGGGCGTAAAGATCCTTTGCCAGCGATCGCCAGCCATACGTCCGGCACCTTACGTTTGACCTCAACCACCGCTTGTAAGAGGACATCGATGCCCATCCGCTGGACTAAGCGGCGGGGCACAAACAGGATCGGGCGATCTTGGGGAAAGCCCAATGTTTCGCGCGCTTGCTGACGAGTCAGATCGATCTTAAAGCGTTCCACATCTACACCAGCAGCGATGATATGGATGCGCTCCCACGGAATTTGATATTCCCGATGCAAAAGTTCGCCAAAAGCATTGCTGAGGACGATAAAGCGATCGCACCGCTGATAGACTCGATCTTCGATCCAGTGTTTGAAGGCAACGTTCCAGGGCTTTGCACCTTCTTGTTTACTTTCTAATGCCCAGGGTCCCTGAAAATTGAAAGTAATGGGCACCCCAGCGGGGAGATCTGACAACAAAGGAAAGCTATACAACGAAAAGTGAAGATTAATCGCATCTGGACGGGGTAGTTGCGATAGTTGGTGGCGGAATCGCTGATGGACAGTCCACAACCGTTGGAGTAGAGGAGCAGTGGGATCTGCTAAATTCGTTAACGAGATCGCTTGATGAGGACTGATTGTTGGCAAACCCACTCCAAACAGGTCGATCTCATCGCCCTGTGCGGCTAATTGCCGCATCAATTCGTACAAATAGCGATCCAATCCGCCTGGAGTGGTTGGGAACCAACCCATTCCAACCAATAATAATTGTGTAGGTAATGTCATAGCTGTTTTCCAAAAGCGATCGCACAGAGTCCACTCAACATCAAACCAATTCCTACCCAGTGAATAGTAGCTACCTTTTCGCCTAGTAGGAAAGCTCCGGTGATGGTAGTTGCCAGCACAGTTAAACCAATCACGACCGGATAAGCTACCGACAAATTAAGCTTACCTAAAAACGTAACATAGAAAACAGTACTCAATCCATAGGCTAAGATGCCACCACACAAATAGGGGTTTAAAGGGTTTTGTCCCGAACCTAGTTTCAGCAATGCCTGCGCTACGGTATTCAGCACAACTGTGAATAGAATCAGTAAGCCAGGATGATTAGGCATCAGAAATTAGTTATTTTTAAAGTAATTTGACGATTGAAATTCCCAAAGTTCGCGGTCTACAGGATATGCAGTTTGAACGTATTTGCCAATTAATTTTTCCCACCATCGCGGTGGATGAGGTAATGATGCCACTTGAATATGAGAACAGCCCACGATCCAGGCACCTAAAATATCGGTATGGAGACTGTCTCCAATTACAACTACTCGTTCGGGGGCAAGCTCCATAGCTGCCATTGCTTTGCAAAATGCAGCAGGAAATGGTTTTTTGGCAGGACTAATGGCTGGAATATCTAGATAATCAGACCAATACCTAACCCGATAATGACGCTTGCCATTAGACAGGATGAACAGCTTAAGTCCTAACTTTTTTGCCTGAGCGATCCAGGCGATCGCATCAGGGGACATGTAGCGATCGTCTTCAGAAATAATCGTGTTGTCCAGATCGATAATTATCCCTTGGATACCTGAGTCTGTCAGTCGATCGAAATTAATCGCAGCTAGTGAATGCGATTGTTTGGGAATTTCACATTCCCAAACATTTCGCTCGATAAAATTAGGCAGATATAGTGCTCTCAAAATTATTTTCATCTTAAACTATCTGTTAAATGAGTTGGCATTCTTAAAATATTTTAAGATCGAATCGCATGTAGATGCTATCAGGTTGAATTTTAATAAATCCACTGTAACTTATATGATAATTGAACTGCAAACACCGTACAGATCCAGCCGATCGTTGTAAGTAAAAGTGGTCTATCTCCAAGTAATATCTCTTCAGGCCGCTCCGTTTTACCGCCCTGCTCTAGTTGGGGATTCGTCCGGGCTATTTCCTGTGGATCGCTCAATAATTGATAACGAAAAATACCATACAATACAAAAGGGATTGTCAACATCATCCAAGAAGTTGATGCTCCCTTGAAAGTGGGGCCAGAACTCCAAATGGCATAAAAAATAATTGTGCCATTGGTAACAACACTCTCCATTCTGATTAACAGAGGTAGAGAGTATCGATGTAATACTGCCCGAGATTTTCTACCTTTTATTTCCGACAGTCGCAATTCTGCCTTACGTTTTTCAATCCCTAAAAATAGTGCCAGCATGGCCGTACATAAGATAAACCAGTGAGATAACACAATGCCTGTGGCAGCAGCTCCGCCCAATGCTCTCAAGACAAACCCAGTGGCGATCGCCAGTACATCGACAATAATTTTATGCTTGAGTTTTAAGTTATATGCCACTTGCAACAAGGCATATCCTGAAATAGCCGTTCCCAAACCAACTGATTTCCAATAGCCAATGCTCGCTGCACCACCCAATAAGATTACCGCTACGATAATAGCCTCTGAAATACCGATCGATCCGGCGGCGATCGGCCGCTGACACTTGACTGGGTGCAGGCGGTCTGATTCTACATCGATAATGTCATTAATTAAATAGAAACTGCTAGAAGCACAACAAAATAAACTGAATGCTAATAAGCTGCCTGATAGCGATCTATCTGTAAAATTGAAAGCAAATAAAGGGGCTGCAAAAACAATTAAGTTTTTCGTCCATTGCTTAACCCGTAATTCACGAACATATGCTAAAAATTTGAATTTAATTCTGCTGAGTGGAGTTGGCGAATGAGAAGACATGGTACTTTACTCAGAATAGGTGAACATTAGGTTCAGGAATTAAAATAAACCTTGGAGATCGGGGGGATGTTCCAGGCATTTGTGAAAACAAAAGAATCATGAGAGATATTTACACTCAGGATCTTGTCTTAGATCGCAATATCTGATGTTCATTTTTCTCGTTCCTGAATAATTAGTAAGTAGGGATAATCTGTTGCGGATACAGTCAACTTCAAAAAGTTACTGCCCCGACGATCGATGGTGACGGGCAGGGTGCGATCGTGCATCGGATCGTAAACACTGACAGTGGTACCCTGTGTTTTGAGATTGGAGATTTGAATTGCGAACTTTTCTGGTGCTAAGTCGTTGGTAACATCGCGGGTCATCACGTAATATGGGACGACAAAGCGGTGACTGTTGACTTGATAGGGCAGGAAAGTAAATACATCGCGATCGTAGAGATTAGGATGTGCAGCAGTGCCATCTCCATTGAACTGCAATCGGTTGTGATTATCGTCAATCGAGTCGAGTTGTAGTTGCCGCGTTTTAGTTAAATTAGGATCTAAATTCTGTTTCATCTGTGTGACAATTCTGGCTGTAATGTTGAGAGCGGGAGAAACATAGGCTCGATCGTTAGTGGGATAAATGCTAGTAGTTTTGGCATACTGCAAAAAGTTATCTTGGACGATGCCCAGTCCCGAATTTCCGGAAGCGGCAGAATATAGATAAAGCTTAGTTACGCCTTTATTTAGATAAAAGGTATAGTAGCGAGCAGTCGTTTTAGCTTTAAGTGCTAACGATGTGATTGGCTCTTTAATACCATTCTCGTTAGGTGCAATCCCCGTTTCGGTAATCCAAACCTCGGTAGGAACTACCAGACCATTCACTTGCCGAGCGTACCGGCCATGCCGAACGCCTTGAATGTCATTGTTAAACGGTGCGGCATCCCGCAGAATAAACTCCGTTTGCAGAGCGGTGGCGTGATATTCTGGAAACAGGGCAGAATAGGTAGGAGTAAAATTAGTGGGTTTACCGAAGGCATCGATCTTCGGTCCTTGCTGTTCGTCCTGGGGGTAGTTTTTACGGTTCCCATAGGGATGCTTGCTAATCGCGCTAATTCTGAGTGGTTGTGTTGATGAAGCAGGCCAAGGAATCGTATTGGCAAAGCCATCACTAAACTTGACTCCCGAAAATCGATCGGGATGAGCCACTGCATAATCTGAAGTGGCTGTGACTAAATTACTCCAAATGCTGTCTTCTTCATAAGTAACCGGATCTGGGGCATAGTAATTGTTAATCGACAGAAATTTACTGCCAAAAGTAAGTTCGTTCCAAATCTCCATGTCAAAGCCTTTATCGTTGCTTTGGGAAGTTCCCAAGGAATTGGCTGTAAACTGAGCCACCGTATCGACATAGTGCTGCCAACCAACGATCGTGTGTTGGTAATCGGCACTTCCCGGCTGGGAGAAGGGTCGATACTTCAAAGTTGCCATCTCGATCGACGATCCTGCCGCGATCGACTTTGGCAAGGGCTTGGAGAGAGTTATCGTATCACCATCGATTGCCGTAATTAGTGCTTCAGCAGCCCAATAATCGGTCAAGTTATTTAAGCCACTGCTGCCGATCTTTAAACCCTTGGTGTCATTCAAGCGAATCGTGCGCGAGCCTACTGAAGCCTCTGCTGTAACTGTGCGCTGAAATAATTTGCTTGGGGTGGGGATGCCTTGATTGGCGTTGAGCAAGATCAGGGGACGCACACCCCATCGTTTACAGGCTTGAAGGATTGCTTGGAGTCGATCGTTTTGGAGGGTTTCGTACTCATAGCTGAGGTTGTTCCACCCGATCTCAATCCGGGCTGTCTGGATACCTTGGGTTGCCAGCATTTGGAGCACTAGATCGGGGTTCTCGCGATCGTTGAGATCGAGCTGTATTCCCACCCCCTGGAGAAACTTGGCAGCGGGAACCGTTTCTAAATAGCCTCGCCAAGGTTGCAACCAGTGAGAGTGAGAGCCAAAGGGCAGATTGTCAAAGTTGGATCGAGCTGTATAGGGTGAAACCACAGAGTTAGTGGGGGTGGTGGCTGTGGCAGTCGCGATGCCGTTAGTGACATCTGAGTGCGATCGCGGTGGGTTATTTGCAATTAGTAAAGCGATCGAGCTAGCTGCAAATAGCATAGTTAGGATGGTAAGTAAGGCCCGATCGATTTTTAAGATCGACTCGATCGCGCGAACAATATTTTTCACAAAACCTTTGATGTCGAGCATGATGTTTGTAACTCTCCTCAATTCAAGATATTCACCAAGAGGCGACTGGAGCATTGTCTGATGTAAATGTCGCTGGAGCTATCGAAAACGCTGAGCTTGCCGAGCCTGCCATCGATCGAATTTAATCCCCGCCAAACCGATCCCCAAAAAAGTCCACAGTAATAAACCACTGGCTCCCTGCATCGGGACATTCACGGGCAGTCTGACTAAGGCACTAATGGCGATCGCCCGAGCAGTGCCAATAAACGGATCGAATCTAGCTGACTTGGCTTGGAACAATGAAAACGTCAGTAAAGATAAGCCCCCAGCATAGCTAATTGTCCCGATCCAGCCCAATTCAAACAGCATCGAAAAGATAGCACTATCTAACTTTTGGCCGCTGATGCCCTGACCGATAAAACTAGTCAGGGCAGCATCGCGCAAGGTGTTGAAGCTTTGCTGCCGTTCGATCGCACTTTGGTCGTTTTCCAAATTGGAAAAGGTGTCCAGTCGGCTGGTGAGTTGTGCGAAGGGTTCGACCGTAGCTAGGGGCACGATCGCCATAGCCAGCACCACAAGCGCGATCGCCAACCGCAATTGCAATCGTGGTTTCAACGAGACAATCAGACTCAACAGTCCTGCCAGCCAACCCAGCCACCCCGAGCGCACAGCGCACAGCAAAAAAGATAGATACCCCACAATCGCTGCTGGCAGTCGCAGCGGCGATTTGTTGGTAAATAGTAATAGCAAGCAGCCTGCCATAATCGCGGCGAAGGGTTCTGGTGAATTTAATGTGCTCCACACCCGTAGCCCTAGAGGTTCGGGTGTGCCCATCGTATTCAGATTTGTGCCGATCAACCAAGTCCGATCCCATTCTGGCGCGACTAAATACTGGATGATGCCATAACTACCCATCACTAATACCCCCCAAGTCAGTGTCCGCTGGATGTTCTGACGGTAGGCGGGGTAGCTTTGCCAGTTAGTAAACATGTGGAAGCCAAATAGCACGGGAGCTAGCCATTCCAAGGCGGCAACCAGCACTATAACTGGTGAATTTAATATTAGCCCAGTGAGGATGGCATAGAAAATACCAGCCAAGGCCATTAAAAATGGTAAACCACCCTGACTGTAAGCTTTAGGCAATTGTTGTTTTAAAGTCACCAGCGTCACCAGAATCACCAAATAGGGGGTCAGCAGGATCGGACTGGGATCGGTAAAGCCACCGCGATAATCTGCCAGCCTGCGGACCAGTGGGGTCAGCAAGCAGATCCACCAGGTAAAACCCACATACAGCAGCGGCGCGCGCACATAGAGCAGAATACTTACCGCGAAAGCACCTGCTGGAAAAGCCAGGTTAAGCACTTTTCCCGCTCCAGCGATCGACAATAGACCTGTGAACGCAATTAGTGCCAGGATCGCCGTCCAGGCAGGTGCAGGTTGCAAGGCAGTTTGGAGCGCATTTCTTTTCATGGGCTATCCTTGCCAAGCTCAGCAAATCTAGTTTGTTGCCAGGTTTGCCATCCCTGCCAACGTCCTTGCAAACTAGCCCACCACTTATCGGTAGCGAGGGTACCTTCACGGGGCAAAAAACGTAGATACTGAAGCAATCCGGGCGCGATCCGCGTCCCGATCGCCACCGCCCACAGCATAAAAATAATGCGATTGAGCCAGGGTAAATGCTCTAGTATTCCCAGCGTCTCGTTATGTACTGTTTCAGTCATCGCCGTGGCGTTAAATTGACTGCGCTGATTTTGATGCAAGCGGGGGTCTATTTGCGGTCGCGAGGCGGGATAGTGATCGACCGCTACCAAAGGATCGTAGATAATCGACCACCCAGCCCGCCGCACTGCTAGACTAAAGGCCATTTCAAAATGAGCCTGGGCACCAGATCCTTGCATCCGTTCGTCAAATCGTAAGTGTGAGATCGCCTGTCGCCGCCAGCTCATATTCACCCCCTTTAAAATATCCACCTCTCTAGCTGCGCCCACCCCGAGATGATGATTGCCGATCGTGCGACCAAACCACTGCACTTTACCGACGATCGATCTCGCATCGTCGAGCAGCTTGCCGTCTTCGCGCACCCAATCTCTGCCGCCAACACCCCCCACGCGATCGTCACTCAGAAAGTGACAATCGATCTGTGCCAACCAATCGGCACGGGGAGCAGCATCGTCATCGGTAAAGGCAATTATATCTCCGTGAGATCGATCCAATCCGACATTCATCGCCGCAATCACACCCGGAACCGTCACGGTGGCGATTTGTAATGGTAGGCCACAAGGCTCGAAGTCGCGCAGAAAATCCCAGGTGGCGGTATCTGTATCCCGCACAATGACGATGACTTCATTGGCTGGGTGGTATTGCTGTTGCAGGGCAGTTAAACAACGAGCTAGATCGATCGGGCGTAGATAGGTCGGTACGACGACAGTGATTTTTAACATTTACTGACCTCCTTCAACATTTCTAGATAGCGGTGAGCCATCTGCGTCCAGCTATATTGCTCGGCGATCGATCGAGCAGCTTTGCCCATCCGTTGCCTAGCTGCGGGATCTTTAGCCAGATGACTCATCGCCAAGCTGAGTGCGTCCACATTGTTGGGGTCGCTCAAAACGAAACCACACTCTGGGGTGATAATTTCGGCACCACCAGCAGATGTAGCGGTAATGACGGGTAATTGTGAGGCCATCGCCTCCAATAGCACCAGCGAACAAGCTTCATATCGGGATGGAAATACGAATATATCTGCACTCCGCATCAGATCGGCAATATCCGATCGAAAGCCCAGGAAATGTACTCTGTCGCTAACTCCCAACGTTTGTGCTAGTTTCGGGTAAAAGTTGCGACCGTCAACCGCACCAGCGATCGCCAGATGCAACTGTGGTACATTTACCAAAGCCTGGAGGACCGTATCCAGATTTTTGCGGGAAATGCGAATATCACCGACAAATAGAGTTAGCGGCACATCCGCTGGCAGTCCCAACTCGCGGCGATCTACTCGTGCGGGGGTAAATTCCTCAAGATCGACACCGTTAGCAATGACCTCGATCCGTTCCGCTGGAATACCAATTGCTAAGATCTCTTGCTTAATCTTCTCAGACACCGCGATCGTCAATTTGGTTCGCTTGAAAGCGGTCTTTTCCCAATAGGCATTTAAGGCTGTATACAGCCACTGGTAAGCACCATACAGATCCCGTTTTTGGTGCCAAACATGCAACGGCGATCGCCCCCAAGCACTATGGACAAAATGCACCGCATTGAGATCCGATCGGGCGGACGTAATTGCACCGTTCACTTTAATGACATCAAATTCAGGCGAATGGTGACGCAACCATGCCGCACTTTTGCGAGAAAAGATGAGATTGCGTAACAGCTCGGTTGGCACTTGTTTGACAAGTATGGGTACCCAGGTAATCTGGGGATGCTGTTCCAGCTCTGGGCTAATGGCACTGGCGACTAGCGTAACGTAGTGTCCCTGTCGTAGGGCTTCACACACCACCTCATAATTCACCCGTCCTTGACCGTCGCCTTTGATGACACGATGAGTAACTACACAAATTTTCATCAGCGATCTTCCTGGGTTAATAACCTTATTTGTTGTTAACATGACTTATTGGCCAATCGCAGGCTATTGATTGAGGCATGATTGTGGGCGATGGCTCGTTCGTAAAGACCCAGAGTATGCATGGCAATTTGTTTCCAGCTATAGTTTTGGGCTGTTTCATAGGCACTCCGCCGCAGTCGATCTAAATCTGTCCGATCGCCAATCAGGCGCTCTAGAGCCAGTAAGATTGCCTCTGTGTCTCGCGGGGCGACAATGACACCGTTGCTTGCATCTACGATTTCCATCGCTCCAGGTGTGGCAGTCGTAACAGGTGCAAGACCACAAGCCATTGCTTCGGGGAGTGCCAAACTAAAGCCCTCGGACAGGGTGGGGAAAAGTTTAATCTGATGTCCTTGCAGTAGCGATGGCAATCGCTCGTGGTTATAGTGGGGTGTCACCATCACCCGATCGCGAACGCTCGGGTCAAAATCGGCATGAACCCGTGCTTGCGAGCAGCCTGTGCCCAAAAAACTCATCATCACCTGCGGATGATCTTGGAGTAGTCGATCGATCGCCGGTACGCCATAGCGAATTCCTTTGCGATCGATATAGCTGCCCACTTGCGCGATGCGGATCGGCTCATCTCGCCTGGGAGTGGCTACCAGGGGCAAATTGAGAAACTCAGCGGGGATCCCATTGGCGACAATCTCGACTCGATCGGGATCTACGCCTAATTGGTGAATGGCATAGTCGGCATCAGCTTGATTGAGCAACAACGCCAAGTCACCAGCCCTCAATGACTGTGCCACTTCCCATAGCCGTAACCCGCCGTGATACAGAGGGTATTTCCAACTCAATTGCAAGTTTTCCCGACGAGCTTCTGCCAAGATCTCCAGATGCATGATGTGCTCCAGTCCGTGGCTGCGAGTGACCAGTAGCGGTCGAGTGACGCGATTACGCCGAAGTTTTGCCCACACCCAGGCATCCCCAGTTGAGGCATCGATGACATCGATCGATCGATCTCTAGTTCGCGTTCGCAGACGATTTGCAAAAAACTCAGGAAAAGAGATCGATTTGACAATCTCCGGCAACTGAGACGGCAAATCATCAAATGAATAATAATCAACATGATGTCCGAGTTTTTGAAATTCCTGACCGAGTTTCAATGTAACTCCCGGAGCACCTGCATTGGGATCGAGGTGGTGATGAATGGCGAGTAAAATGTTCATA
>Ga0136639_10000784_pt1 | contig 10949 bp, 15 predicted proteins | sample AntDrymUQ8592106_2_FD_113739 | JGI IMG/M metagenome (GOLD analysis project Ga0136639, IMG submission 113739) | Polar desert sand microbial communities from Dry Valleys, Antarctica - metaG UQ859 (21.06) | ecosystem: Environmental > Terrestrial > Soil > Desert | place: Antarctica: Dry Valley...
ACCACAATCGCCGCAGAGCTCGGCACGAAGGGAGCACGATCATGGCTACCTTCGTTGACCAGGTCACGCTGCACCTCAAGGCAGGACACGGCGGAAACGGCTGCGTCTCGGTCAAGCGGGAGAAGTTCAAGCCCCTGGCTGGGCCCGACGGCGGCAACGGTGGTGACGGTGGCGATATCGTCCTCGTCAGCGACACGCAGACGACCACACTGCTCGGCTACCACCGTGCACCGCATCGCACGTCCCCGCACGGCGGTCCCGGCATGGGCGACCACCGCGCCGGCTACCACGGCGAGGGCATGGTCCTTCCCGTTCCCGTCGGCACGGTAGTTAAGTCCACCGACGGCACCGAGCTCATCGACATGGTCGAGCCCGGCATGCGATTCGTCGTGGCCCTCGCCGGGCAGGGTGGACTGGGCAACGCGTCCCTCGCCTCGACCAAGCGCAAGGCCCCCGGTTTCGCCCTGCTGGGAACACCTGGCTGGGAGGGCGACGTGCTCCTCGAGCTCAAGGTCGTCGCCGACATCGCCCTGGTGGGCTACCCGTCAGCGGGGAAGTCCAGCCTCGTGGCGGCCATCTCGGCGGCGAAGCCGAAGATTGCCGACTACCCGTTCACCACGCTGCACCCGAACCTGGGCGTGGTCGAGTCCGGTGACACGCGCTATACCGTCGCCGATGTCCCCGGCCTGATCGAGGGCGCGAGCGAGGGCAAGGGTCTGGGGCTCGAGTTCCTCCGTCACGTCGAGCGCTGCACGGCGCTGCTGCACGTGCTCGACTGCGCCACACTCGAACCCGGCCGCGACCCGATCAGTGACTTGGACATCATCCTTGGCGAGCTCGCCGCGTACCCGGTGCCCGAGGGTCAGCTGCCGCTGCTCGAGCGCCCCCAGCTCGTCGCGCTCAACAAGATCGACGTGCCAGAGGCACGGGAGCTCGCGGAGCTCGTGCGCCCCGAACTGGAGGCGCGGGGCTACCGCGTGTTCGACATCTCCACGGTCAGCCACGAGGGCCTGCGAAAGCTGTCCTTCGCCCTCGGCGAGCTCGTGGCCCAGGGTCGCGCGGCCAAAGCTGCCGAGCCGGAGAAGCCTCGCATCGTTATCCGCCCGCGCGCGGTGAATGAGTCGAACTTCGTCATCAAGGTCGAGGGCGGCTCCGGCGGGAATATCTACCGTGTCGTGGGCGAAAAGCCCGAACGTTGGGTCGCGCAGACTGACTTCACGAATGACGAGGCCATCGGGTACCTCGCCGACCGACTTGCGAAGCTCGGCGTCGAGAATGAGCTGTTCAAGTCGGGCGCCGTCGCCGGCTCCACCGTCATCATCGGCAGGGACGGCCACGTCTTCGACTGGGAGCCGACCCTGAGCTCCACAGCCGAGCTCGCCACGGCCCCGCGCGGCAGCGACCCCCGCCTCTCGGAGGCGCAGCGCGCGACCCACGGCCGCCGCCGTGAGACCTACCTGGAGCGTATGGACGCCAAGGCGGCGGCGAGGGACGAGCTGATGCGCGAACGCAACGCCGGGATGTGGAACGACGACGAGGGCTTCGAGGTCGACCGCCCGGACGACGCCGCGGCGAAGGAAGACTGAGCCGCACGATGCCCGAGCAGCTTCCGCTGATCAGCGGACGGATCGGCTCGCGCGCCGAAATTCCCCGTGCGGGGCGAATCGTCGTCAAGGTCGGGTCCTCGTCGATCAGTGGAGCTAATGCGGGCCAGATCGGTCCGCTCGTCGACGCTCTGGCGACCGCGTACGGGCGCGGATCCGATGTCGTGCTCGTGTCGTCCGGAGCTATCGCCACCGGCATCCCCTACCTGCGGCTCGACTCCCGGCCCACTGACCTTGCGACCCAGCAGGCCGCCGCCGCGGTCGGGCAGAACGTGCTGATCTACCGCTACCAGGACAGCCTCGACCGGTACGAGATCGTGGCCGGGCAGGTGCTGCTCACCGCTGGCGACCTCGAGAACCCCGTGCACCGCAGCAACGCGCAGCGCGCAATGGAACGCCTCCTCGGCCTGCGAATCCTGCCGATTGTCAACGAGAACGACACCGTCGCGACACACGAGATCCGCTTCGGCGACAATGACCGGCTCGCCTCGCTTGTCGCCCAACTCGTGCGCGCCGATCTGCTGCTGCTGCTGTCGGATGTCGACGCGCTGTACACGAGGCCTCCGGGCACGGCCGGGGCCCGGCCGATTCACCACGTCGCGTTCGGAGAGGATCTCGCACGAGTCGAGTTCGGCGACATCGGGTCCGCCGGCGTCGGAACCGGGGGAGCAGGCACGAAGGTCCAGGCGGCGACCCTGGCGGCAGCATCCGGAACACCGGTGCTTCTCGCCGCGACGACTCAGGTGGCTGCGGCCCTCGACGGTGCCGACATCGGCACCTGGTTCGACGCGGCACCACCGCGCCGCTGACCCGCGACACCACCTGGCCAGGCGCAGGGAAACCCCTACGATATCGGTATGACTGAGTCCGCCGTTTCCGCTCGAACCGTCACCGCGCGAACCGTCACCGCGCGAACCCTCACAGACAGGCTGGTCGCCGCTCGAACGGCATCGATCACTCTCGCCACTGCGACCGCCGACCTCAAGAACTCCGCCCTTCACGCCATTGCGGCCGCCGTCGCCGCAGGGGCTGATCGCATCATCCCGGCCAACGAACGCGACCTCGAGAACGGCCGATCGAACGGACTGAGCGTCGCGTTGCAGGATCGCCTCCGGCTCGACGAGGAACGCCTCGCCGCTCTCGCCTCCGCCGTCGCCGAGATCGCGGCGATCGCCGACCCGGTCGGCGAGTGGGTTCGGGGCCGCACACTGCCCAACGGCCTCCGTATCAGCGAGGTGCGCGTGCCGTTCGGCGTTGTCGGCGCCATCTATGAGGCGCGGCCCAATGTGACCGTCGACATCGCCTCGCTCGCGCTCAAGAGCGGCAACGCCGCCGTGCTGCGCGGGGGGAGCGCAGCCGAGAACACGAACCGGGTTCTCGTTGAGCTCATCCAGGAGGCGATTGCGTCGGTCGGTCTCCCCGCGGACTCTGTGCAGACCATCGACGAGTTCGGCCGGGAGGGCGCCCGGGAGCTCATGCAGGCCAGGGGCCTCGTCGATGTGCTCATCCCGCGGGGGAGCGCGAGTCTCATCAGCACGGTCGTGCTGGAGTCGAAGGTGCCCGTGATCGAGACCGGCGCCGGAGTCGTACACGTGTTCCTCGACGAATCGGCCGACGAGGAGTGGGCGGTCGCGATCACCCACAACGCGAAGGTGCAGCGCCCGAGCGTGTGCAACGCGCTCGAGACGATTCTCGTTCACCGGGCATCGGCGGCCCGCCTGCTCCCCGCAGTGCTCGGCCGACTACGGGCATCGGGTGTCACCGTGCACGGCGACGGGGCCACCCTCGATTTGTTCGCCGACGCCGAGCCCGCAACCGAGGAGGACTGGAGCACCGAATACATGTCACTCGACGTGTCGGTGCGCATCGTCGACGACCTCGACGCCGCGATCGAGCACATCCGCCGGTACTCGACGCATCACACCGAATCGATCGTCACCAGCGATGTGATCAGCGCCGAGCGCTTCCTCGCCGAGGTCGACTCGGCCGTCGTGATGGTCAACGCCTCCACCCGGTTCACCGACGGCGGAGAGTTCGGATTCGGTGCCGAAGTGGGCATCTCCACCCAGAAGCTCCACGCGCGCGGCCCGATGGGCCTCAGTGAACTGACCAGCACCAAGTGGATTGTGCGCGGTTCCGGGCACGTTCGCGGCTAGTCGGGACTCTGCCCGGTACGCTGGGATTCGCGGCCCCGTTGCCGCCGAACGGAGAACGCCATGTCAGTCCACGCACTCGTCCTCGCCGTCGAAACGGCCGAGGCCTCGCTTCCCTTTCCCGCCATCGTCTTTGCGGCGATCGCGGCCGTCGCCTTCCTCGCCTTGGCGGTCGTCGTCTGGAGCTTCCGTGATGTCGCGAACCGGCACAGCCAGAAGACCGGTGGCCAGGCCGGTCACGGTGCCGACCACCACTAGGCCAGAAAGCGTGATGGTCGACTCCACCCCGCTCCGCCCCAGAATCGGGGTCATGGGCGGCACTTTCGACCCAATCCACAACGGCCACCTCTCGGCCGCCAGCGAGGTTCGGCAGCACTTCAACCTCGACGAGGTCGTGTTCGTGCCGACCGGGGTGCCCTACCAGAAGACCGGCGTCACGGCGAGCGAGCACCGCTACCTCATGACTGTGATCGCGACGGCATCCAACCCGTCGTTCACCGTCAGCCGTGTGGACATCGACCGGATCGGGCCGACCTACACGATCGACACCCTTCGTGACCTTCGCGCCGAACGGCCGGATGCCGACCTGTTCTTCATCTCCGGCGCCGATGCCGTCGCGCAGATCATCGACTGGAAGGACGCCGTCGAGCTGTTCGAACTCGCGCACTTCGTAGCGGTGACGCGGCCGGGACATCCGCTCTCCGTTTCGGGATTACCCGAGCAGGACGTAAGCTTGCTCGAGGTGCCTGCGCTGGCAATTTCGTCGACCGATTGCCGAAGCCGGGTTAACCGGGGATTCCCAGTGTGGTACTTGGTCCCAGACGGTGTCGTTCAGTACATCTCCAAACACCATTTGTATCGGAGCACGACATGACAGCGTGGCACGACCAGCCGCCGCTCAGCCGACGCCAACTGCGCGAGAACTCGCCGACCGACATCGACGACAACGCAATCGTTGGCGGGAACGCCGCGGGCGAAAACCCGCCCCGCAGGTCGGCCGGTCGACGCGTGCAATGGGACCCGTCCGCTGAGGCGCCCGCTCCCGAGGGGCCCGCTCCCGAGACGGAGCCCGAGACGCCCACCGACGAGGCTGTCGACGAGCCCGGCCACGAGAACGCCGCCGGCTATCGCGTCCGTGACTATCGCCCTGGCATCCGGCGTGCCGCTTTTGCGCCGCTCACAGCGGCCGCCTCGGAAAAATCCTTGAACGCGTCGGCGATCGCCTCCCGCACAATCGGCGTCACCGAGCGGGCCGCGCTCCCTGCGGAGCTCCCCGCCCCCGAGTACACGATGACCAGGCGGGCCCTGCGTGAGCTCCGCCAGCGCGCCGAGGCCGCTGGCCAGGAGGCGCCGAACCTCGTGCGCGACGCAAATGGTGCCCTTGCGCTGACCGGGGCGATCTCCGTGATCGACCTGACCCGCGACGACGACGGACACATTGCCGAGGAGGCGCCCGTCACGGCGGATGCCGAGCACGAATCACCGCCCCCGGCCGAGCTTGATGCTGACGACGCGGCGTCGGTCGAGGATCGGCCCGCAGACGAGCAGAACACAGACGAGCAGAACACAGACGAGCCTCAGCACGAACACATTCCCGTCGAGGTCGTCGTCGCTGAGCAGGCCCTCGCGAACGTCATCATCGACGAAGCGGCGATCAGCGAAGCCACGGTCATCGAGGCTGAGATCATCGAGGTCGAGATCATCGAGGTCGACGGCCACGCGGCGACGGACGGCGCAGACAAGCACGACGAGCACGACAAGCACGACAAGCACGACGAGCACGACGATTTTGACGGCGATACCGTGATCTCGGCTCCGGCTCCGGCTCCGGCTCCGGCTCCGATCGAGGTGCCGCTCGGCGGGCGATCCGAGGCGCAACCGCAGTCCGGTCCGCACCCGGAGACCCTGAGCCCATTCGACGCCCTCTTCCTTCCGTCGGTGCTTGCAGTACCCGGCGACGACCCGTCGCCGCTGCGTGAGAATGATGGTGGTCGCGGTGTGGAGCCGGCACCGGATGCGGCCCCGTATGGCCACTGGTCGACCCAGGCCGCGCTCGACGATGCGAGCCAGCCCACCGAGGCTATGCTCAGCCGCAACGTCGGTCACACCACCGGGGCGATCACGACTCACGCCCTCGTGCTGCCGTCGGCGCCGTCATCGATCGACCACCTCCTCACCCCCGTCACCGCGACAGGCGAGATCATGGTTACCGGTTCGGTCGACCTGCCCCGCTCGTTCGGGTCGACGGGCGCGCATCCGGCTCTCTTCGACCACCCTGACGTCGACGCCTTGATCGAAGAGAGCGACAGGGAGGACGCCGCCGCGGAGTCCGCCCCCGTGCGCGCAATCCGGGCCGTCAGCAGCACCTCGTCCACGCGTGGGGTGATCGAGGCTCCCGCACCGCGGAAGTCCCGCGTGCCCCTCATCGCTGGAATCACCGGCGGAAGCGCCCTGCTCGTCGCCGCCGGCGTCGTTGCGGCCGGCTTCATCTTCAACGTCTTCTAACCCCGCGGCAACTGCCGTTTTTCCGATAGGACACTGTGACCGCATCTACCCACTCCATCCAGCTTCTGCAGCGTGCCGCCGCCGCAGCCGACTCCAAGCAGGCCGAGGACCTCGTCGCACTCGACGTATCCGGCCCGCTGCCGCTCACCGATATTTTCCTTATCGCGACGGGGCGCAACGAGCGCAACGTCGTCGCGATCGCGAGCGAGATCGAAGACCAGCTCATCGAGAGTGGGTCGAAGCCGCTTCGCCGAGAGGGCCGGGCGGAGGGCCGCTGGATCCTGCTCGATTTCGGCGATCTCGTCGTCCACGTCTTCCACGAGGAGGATCGGATGTATTACTCGCTCGAGCGCCTCTGGAAGGACTGTCCGGTCGTCCCGATCGAGCTGCCGACCCAGATTGAGGCGCCAGAGGCCGACTGACCGGCGTGCCGGCCATCGAGCTGCCGATGTGGCGGGGGGAGCCGGCCGATCGCGCTCGCGCCCTGCTCGCGATCGACAGGTGGGCTGGGAGCGTGGCGATGGCTCGCCTTGTCGAGTCGTTCGGCGGCGCAACCGGCGAGCGGGAGGGGCGGGAGCTCCTCGACTATCTCGGCGAATTTTCGACTGCGCACTGGGACTTCAGGCGCGGCCGGGAGCGCAATCTCGCTTCCGATGCAGGGCTGTCGGGTACGCAGAGCGCGCTTGTCGTCGAGCTTGCCCCTCAGCTCGGGCTTGCTGGCAGAGAGCGGCCCACGCGTTCGCGCTACGACACCGTGCTTCTGACCGGCGGCATGGTGCGCGCAGGCATCGTCAAGCCGCGATTCGCGGCCCGGCTGCTCAAGGATGGACTCTCTGTGAGCCACATCGTCTTCCTGGGCGGCTTCCGCGCGTTCGGGGGTGACGAACACGCCCTCGCGGCCGAACTGGGTGTGGACGGCGGCGATGAGGTCGGGGCTATGCTCGCGGGAATGCGACGGGCGTTCGGCCCGCTGGAGGATCCGGTCGTTGAACGAGGCGTCGCCGACACCCCCCACGCATCCTGGTGCCACTATTCCTGGTCGAGCGGCGGAGTCCGACTGAGCGTTGTGGCGGCGCCCTCGTCCGACCCGAGCGCGCGCCGCGCTAATACCGCCGACACCTTCCGGTTCTGGGCTGTGCACCGCCGCTCCGCGGCCGAGCGGTCGGTGCTGGTGGTCACCACACCCATATACGTGCCCTACCAGGCAGCGGGCGCCGTCGAGGCGCTCGGAGTGGAGCAGGGACTCGCTGTCGAGACGATCGGGGTTGATGCGCCATCGAGCGAGCTCGGCGCCCTCACTCAGAAGTTCTTGCCCCAGCATCACCTGCAGGAGGTGAAGTCGGCCATCCGGGCGATGCAGGCCCTGCGGGCCCGTGTCACCGGCACCGCGGAACGCAGAGGCACCGAGTGAGCGCGACGCGCCCGGGGCCGCCTGAAGTTCGCGCCGCCGCAGAAGTGTAGTAATCTAACGGAGTTGCCTTCTCGGAGCTTCTATCCGGGAGGGCGATGCGGGTCCATGGCGCAGCCCGGTAGCGCACCTGCATGGCATGCAGGGGGTCAGGGGTTCGAATCCCCTTGGATCCACCCGTGAACCCCCCGGAAGCGTTTAGCTTCCGGGGGTTTTTTCTCGCATCCGATCGGCCCGTTCACGCAACCGTCGACCGGTCTCGATGTCCTGCATCTCCTTCTTCCTGGTCTTCTTGCTCTTGGAGATGCCCCGCGGAGGCAGCTGGATGGTCTCCTCCGCAGCGATCCCCGCTTGGAGCTGCCGGCCCCGTTCGAGTTCGGCGTCGAATTCGGCGCCGAAGAGAAGCGCGAGGTTGGCAATCCAGAGCCACAGCAGGAACACGACGACACCGGCAAGCGACCCGAAGGTGCGGTCGTAGTTCGAGAAGTTCGAAACGTAGACACCGAACAGCAGCGAAGCGATTGCGAATATCACCAAGGCAATCAAGGCGCCCATGCTCATCCAGCGGAGTTTGGGTTGTTTGGCATTCGGCGTCGCGTAGTAGAGGATCGCGACCATCACCACGACGAGTGCGAGCAGCACCGGCCACTTGAGAATCGACCAGACTAATTGGGTCGTCGCTCCGATCCCCAGCGCGCTCCCGACGGCCTCCGCAACGGGGCCGGAGACAGCGAGGATGACTGCGATCACGAGCATGAGCGCGATCCCGCTGAGGGTCACGAGCAGTTGTAGCGGCTTGAGCTTCCAGACGGGGCGGCCCTCCTCGATCTCGTAGACCCGGTTCATCGCGCGGCTGAATGCGCTGACATAGCCCGACGCCGCCCAGATTGCGACCACGATGCCCGACACGAGAGCGAGTCCGGCCGCAGGGGAGGAGGCGAAATCCTCAAGCGGGCCCCGGATGACCTCGACGACCGACTCGGGGGCGATTTCGGCGAACACGTCGAGAAGCGAGGTCATCGCCCCGCCCTGGCCGATGACGCCGAGCAACGATACGAGCGCGATGAGGGCGGGGAACAGGGCGAGCACCGCGAAATAGGTGAGCGCCGCCGCGAGGTCGATGCACCCGTCGCTAGTGAACTCGCGCAGCGTCTTCCCTGCGATGTACTTCCACGCGGGCTTCGCGATGTCGTCAGGGGAGTCGGGCTTGCGCGGATCGTCCGGTGCCGGCCTGTCGGTCGGCGTCTCTCGCGTAGTGTCGCTGGCCACAGTGCACCTCTGGTTCTGGTTGGGGTGTCGGCTGGCCGAGGGACGCAGGGTCAGCCCCTCGGTCCTTCGAATCGGACTGGTCAGGTGAGCGCGGTACCGATCAGCCACACCACAGCGACGAGTACGCCCCAGAGCACGATGGTGGCTCCGACGGCGATCATCAGCCCGTGCAGACGATGCTCGGCGCGGATGTCCGGGCGTTCGTCACGGCGGGGACCCGGATCCCCAGCAGCACGGATGGGATTCCGTGTCGCGGAATTCGATTCCCTGTCCATCGCTTCGCCCGTTGTTTCCCCCGTCGAGAGGGGCCTCTCCGGGATCAAAGGGACTCTCTGGGTCTTTCGAAAGGACTGGATCGCGATCAGGCCGGGCTGCTTGATGCGAAATAGTGGGCCACGTCGTCGAGCGACGTGAAGGGGGCCGCTTCGAGCGGGTGGTGCATTCGTGTCGCGTAGTAGTGATTGCCCTGACGAGCAACGAAGCCCAGAAGAGCATCGATACTCTGTCGCGGGTATCGGCGGTCGGATACACGCCATTCTGTCGCTGAGAGTGGGTGGAATTCGATGTCCGCAACCTGCGGACGAAGACTCGTCGTGATTGACATTCGGCTTCTCCTTGTCCTGCAATTCGGACGAGTTTAAGCTGACGCTGCCGGTCATCGGCAAGGCCTTGTTCCGCCCTGTGCGATCAGTTACGCGCGAGGCGCCCAAAGCCGAGGCGGTCCTAATCGGCCGTGCCCTCCTCCGCCCCGCCGAAGTCGTCCGCGTCAATCGGCTGAGCCTTCGAACGCAGGAGCCACTCCATCTTGTCCTCGATATTCTGCAGGAACACGTCGTCGTCGAACTCCGAGTGGCGTTGAACTTCTGTGGCGATGAGCAACTGGCTGGCGGGCCCGACCAGCAGCTGTGCCCGGCCCGAGATTCCCCCGGCCGCGAAGATGGGGATGTCGATGATGTCAGAGGCCTCGCGCTGCGCGAGCGCCTGGGCATATCTGAGCACCGCATCGGCGGTGCGATCACCCGTAACGACAGATCCGCCTGCATAAAAGATACGTTTCATATGAGAAAATCCTTCGATTCGTCGTCTGGTAGTCAGCTTCCGGCTACGGTCCCACCCGGTCGGATCTCCGAGCTTAATTGGAGTCCCTGCCCGCTGTTCGAGGATGCCACGAGGGTCTCGACCCATTCACGGTTGAGGGCCGGCATCTTCCCACCGCTGTACTTGAAATAGAGCGGGATGGAGTCGCTGAGCCAGATTGTGCTCCGGCCGTCCCCGACGTTGGGGTCGTCCCGCCACGAAAAGTAGAAGCTCTCACCGCGCCGCAGCTTAGCTCCGATGACGACTTGAAGGTGTGCAAGAACCCGGTCGTCGAAGCCGATCTCGACACCTGACATGCCGTACAGGAGCTTGCCCATCTGATGCCCTTCGCCGTTGCACAAGAGAACTTGTCTTCTCGAGAGGAGCACCTCGCCGTGTCGATGCCCTCGGTCAATAAGAACATCGTACGCTGGAGCCGTATTCGGCACCGCCGCCAGGGCGAGACAAAGGACACCGCATGACCGAGCAGGATCTCGTCGCACACTGGGCCGTAGCGCGGCGCCACATCATCTCTGCCCAGCTCGGGCCGATCTTCCTGCTCACGTCGACGATCGCGCTGCTGCAGTTCGGACTCGCCGACGCCCCACTCGCTGTGCGGCTCGCCGCCGCGGGCATCCTGCTCGCCACCGGGATCCTCGGCGCGGCGGCGCAGATCGCATCGGCGAACGAGGGCGGGGCAGTCGCTGCCGACCTCAAACGGATCGGGGCGACCAGCGCGCTGGGCACCGCGATAATTGCTGCGGGGCCGTGGGTCAACATCGTGCGGATCGTGACACCGGCACTGTTTGTGCTGATCTTCCTCGCGTTGATCGTTGCACTGTTCGTTCCTGGCGCGTGAACTGCCCGGCAGCCGGGCGCTGGGTCACCAGGCTGCTGTCGTGTAGTCCTTGAGGAAGACGCCGTACTGGTCGT
>Ga0136639_10000785_pt1 | contig 10948 bp, 10 predicted proteins | sample AntDrymUQ8592106_2_FD_113739 | JGI IMG/M metagenome (GOLD analysis project Ga0136639, IMG submission 113739) | Polar desert sand microbial communities from Dry Valleys, Antarctica - metaG UQ859 (21.06) | ecosystem: Environmental > Terrestrial > Soil > Desert | place: Antarctica: Dry Valley...
GAAACACGAACCGAACCGGGAATGGGCAGCGACAGGTGCCTGGAGCTATTTGGCTACCAAGCTTATTCACCAACCAGACGAGCTGGCTGGGGTCTCAATCGCGGACAGTGCCATTGCACGCCCTGCGACCTGCAAATCAAGATCCCCAAAACCGAAAGGAACTTCTGGTTTTTGGCACTAGCGTGCGGGCTAGAAGGCTAGTAATCCCTTGCAAATCCGACCCTCATGCTAGCGCATTGAGGCTCGAAATTTACTAAGTGAGTGCCATTTGGCTCGCGCCCTTCCGCTACAAAAACACAATCGAAAGTAGACGCCATTATTGGGTTTCCGGATGCATTCTGCGAGTTTATTCCTTATAATACTCATTGACTGTTTCTGGACCAGCAATCCTTTCTCTTAAGGAATTCGAATAGTGGACTCCATCAATCGCCAGATTTCAAAAGCTCGCAGGCTGCTGTGGACACAGACAATTCTCAATATCTCGTCCTGGTGCTTGATCGTCGCTTTTTCGATTTGCTTTTTAGGTTTGCTAACGCCAAAAATCTGGTACTTGAACTACTCCTTCGAAACCTGGAGCAAAGTCTGGCTCATTGGTGCCTCGCTCGGAGCTGCATTGACCGCTAGCATCGTTTCGATGTTTTATCGCCCCACTGCGATGCGCTCCGCAGTCGAGATCGATCGGCGATTCGGATTGCGTGAGCGGATCAGTAGTGCTCTGCAATTGGTCGGCGTAGAAAAGGAATCGCCGGTTGGGATGGCGTTACTACATGATGCGGCTACCAAAGTCGAACGGATTGAGGTTCGCGATCAATTCCCGATTCGTTCAGCCCCTCAGACACCTTGGGTTGCATTGCCGGTTCTTTCCTGTATCGCATTGTTCTGGGTGCCAGACCGCGACCTTCCTCAACTCGACAAAATCTCCGACTCGACCTCCGAACGACTCAACAATATCAAGAATCAGACCAAGCCAATTTTGGAGATGATCAAAAAGAAGCGAGAAGACGCCGAAGAAAAAGGCCTCCAAGAAGCCGCTGATGAATTCAAAAAAATCGAGAAAAAGCTGGAGGAGTTTCAGAAGTCAAGCACTGTCGATTCCAAAAAAATGCTCTCTGATTTCAATGAGATTAAAAAAGAGATCGAACGAAAAAAGGAATCTATGGGCGGGTCCGATAGCGTAAAGAAAGCGCTCGACAATCTCAAGAACATCGACAAGGGCCCTGCTGAGAAGATTGCCGATGCTCTCAAGGACGGTAACTTTGAAAAGGCAGGCGACGAGTTGGAGAAGATGTTGAATGAGATGAAGTCGGGAAACATGACCGACGACCAGAAGAAACAATTGGCAAAGCAATTGGATCAAATGCAAAAGGCAATTGAAAAGGGCCAGCAGCAAGAAAAACAAGCGATTGAGGATGCAAAAAAGGAGCTGGCTAAAGCTCAAAACAGCGGCGATTTGGACAAGGCAGCAAAGTTGCAGAAGAAGATCGAACAGATGGAAGCCAATGCCAAAAAAGCCGAAGCAGTGGAAAAGATAAATGCAAACCTTCAAAAGGCTCAAAAGGCCATGCAAGAGGGAGACGAAAAGGGAGCACAGGAGGCGTTGGAAAACCTTAAGGAAGAACTGGGGGAAATTGCAGGTGACCAAGAATCCTTGCAGGAATTGGAAGAGATGATGGACGATTTGCAAAATGCAAAAAAGGCGTCCTCATGTGCCGAGTGCAACGGAGCCGGTTGCGGTAAATGCAAATCTGACAAGGAAGGCAAAGACACCAAGAACGGAAAAGGCGAGGGGAAAGGGGCTGGCGATCGTGAAGAGCAGGAGCACGATACCAAGAATTTTGATTCGCAAGTTCGCGACCAGATGCGAAAGGGAGAAACCACTTTTGGAGGTAAGGTCGGTGGCCCAAATCGGAAAGGCGTAACCCGAGAAGAGACGCAGGCGGCCGTGCTGAACGCCAAACCCGATGATCCAGACGCAATCGAAAACATGTCGTTGCCTAAAGCGCAACGCGATCAACAACGGGATTACTTTAACTCGCTTCGCGATAAGTAACTTAGTTGCACGACCATAGTTGCACGACGCTCCGCGTCGTGATTTTATATTACCAATCACACTCCGTGTGACGTCCGCAGTAGCGGAACTCGCCAAGAGTTTCGACCAGCCTGGCAATTCGTCGAAAGCCTACGCGGCTGCCGCTACGATTCCCCCTAAAGTCCCCGCCATACGCGTTGGCCTGTGATGGGGATGCGGACATTCGCGGGGAGAGCCTTCCTAGCTGTGAACCTTAGGCTCCGTCGAGACAAGCTCGTCGGGGGCCAGTTTTATGAACTGCCTGCGACGCGAGACGTGATTTCATTATCGAAGTAGTTTGTGGACATGCCTGCATCGACGACCAACGTCTGGGCAGTGATGCCTGACGAACGTGGGCTCAGCAAGAACAAGACCGTATCCGCAACTTCCTGCGTGGTTACGCCACTGCCTCGCGGAATCGCTTTCTCTGCAAACAGATAAGCGTCTACATAACCTGGAATTCCCGCTGATGCGCTTGTTTTCAAGAGCCCTGCCCCAACGGCATTGAAACGTATCTTAGAAAAGCGACTGAACGACTTCGTCAGAAACGCCAACGACGAATCGAGAGCGGCCTTGACCGGAGCCATGAATCCGTAACTCTCACTTGCCATCCGTGTTGTCGAAATTCCAATCGTGACCATCGACGCTGTGGGTGCGAGCAAGTCCTTGACAGCATTGCTTACAGCAATAAAGGAGAAGCAAGAGATATCCATTGCTTGCAGGAATTGCTTGCGAGTCGTTTCATGGAAGGGCTTCATGCCATCGCTATAGTCGGCGAAAGCTATGGAGTGCACCAATCCATGAATCGGTTCCTTATTGGCCGCCAACTCTGTTGCGAGCGAGCTTATTTGGCTCTCGTCCTCGACATCGCAAATCCAAATGGGACTATTCGGAAATAGTTTTCCGACTTCCTCTTTTCGCTTTTGACTTCGGACCACATATTCAACCAATGCTCCATTGGCCTCCAGCGCTTTACCGATGAAATAGGCGACGCTCTTTCGATTTGCGACACCCATCACGACAAAACGTTTTTGTTCGACCTGCAAATATGTCATCGTTGATCAAAATGAAGAGAATGGATTTTCGTGCTATCGAGGTGATCGGCCTTTCCCGCCGCCCTTTTTGCCTTTAGGAGCACCGAACGAACGGCCACCGGCTTTCTTTCTCGATGGTCCGCTGGAGCGAGTGCGAGTTGCACTGCCACCCGAGCTAGACCGTGCACCCGACGAGCTAGACCGTGCACCTGACGAGCTAGACCGTGCACCTGACGAGCTAGACCGTGGTCCGCTCGTTTTGGTAACGCCGAAACCAGAGCCGGTTCTTGCGGCTCCCTTGGCTGGACGCCCGGAGCCTGGCCTGCCTTTCGGGGCGCCGGTACGAGATGAAGCGCCGCCCTTGCGACTGGCGGAAGCACCCTTCTTGTTTGACAAGCTATTGGGACGCCCTCGAACTCCACTGTTCGGTCCGGTTGGTCGGCCAACAGCGCTCTTTCGAGCCATTCCTGGGTCGCCCTCGTTAGCAGAAGTCCTGCGAGTTGACGTGCGTGCTGGCCGATTGCCGCGATCTTCACCGCGGGCTTGTTGCGGTTTCTTGCGAGTTGATTGCGACGGCTTTGACTTCGCTGCATCGTCACCTTCCTCGGAATCGTCCTCTTCGAAATCTCCATCGTCTAACTCATCGTCCTCATCGAAGCTCTCGAACCCCATGCCTGTTGCATCAAATTCATCATCGTCATCGAATTCTGCCTCGTCGATCGAGCCCTCGTCGTCATTGTATTTGATGACTTTACCGCGTCGAACGTTGCCATCCAGCTCTGGCCCCGAGTTCTTGACGAGTACAGAGTCCTTGAATCCGGAGTCTTCTTCGTCTTGGTCTTCGGGTTCGCTGTACGGGTTTTCGGACAGCGGTGGCAATGATTCCTGGCCGTCATCGCGTCGGGATTTCTTTTTGACTTTTTGACTCTTCGTTTTGCCGGTTGGCTCCGATTCGAATGGGGTCGCTGTCTTGGCAACGACCTCGAGTCGATCTTCAGGTGCGTTCACACCCACTCCGTTCATTTCAGCGGAGCGACTACGATCCTTTTCTTTGCGTTGGATCTTCTTCTCTCGCTTGATCTCTTCGACCGCATTGTAGAGCTGTACGACTTCTTCTTGCGATAGTGGTCGGTAGCTTCCCTCGGGAAGAGTTGCTAGACGAAGCGGTCCGATTGCAAGTCGACGCAGCGTAATGACTTTGTGACCTAGCCGAGCGAGAACGCGACGGATTTCGCGGTTCTTTCCTTCGCTCAAAGTAATTTCGATTTCGGTGCAACCTTTCCGAACGCGTCGAATCTTGGCTCCGTCAACACGCGCGAAGCCTTCGGCAAGGTAGATTCCGCGTTGCAACCGCCGCATGGAATCCATTTCGACTTGTCCGGCTACGACCACGTAGTAACTCTTTGGAACGCTATTGCGGGGATGCGCTAAACGCTGAGCAAGTTCCCCGTCGTTTGTCAGTAATATCAATCCTGTACTGGACGAGTCCAATCGCCCGACTGGAAAGAGACGATTGTGCCCCGGTACTAAATCGATCACGCGCGGTCTCCCCTCCGGATCGCTATTGGTGCAAAGTACGCCAGCGGGCTTGTTGACAGCAAAGTAAAGTGGTCGATGTCGCTTTAAGGGCTCGCCGTCGACAGAGATTTTTGAATTGTCAGCATCGACCTTTATTCCGACCTGGGTGATGGTCTTGCCATCGATTTCGACGCGACCGTCGGTGATGAGTTCGTCGACTTGTCGGCGGGAGCCCAATCCGGCCGCTGCCAAAAGTTTGTTAATGCGTTGTTCGCCCGTGAGTACAGACGGAGATTCAACACGGGGCCGCTTTGGCTTGGACATAGCAATTCGATCATTTCAACAAAGAACTCAAAAACAGTATCGTGCAACCGCTCAAAGATCGGTTGGCAGCGTCTCACGACGCAGCAACTCTAGCAAAAGCACCCCTCGTGGCGAGCCGAATTCGAATCCGAAAACGCTCGGCAGATGATTGGCCCTATCACCGTGGAGAAAGGGCATCATCAGGAAGTGGAGGTGTCATATCTGCTAGCCCACAACTGCAAGTAGAATACTTTAGTTGAAGAATCAATGATTTGTCAGGGCAAAAATTTACAGCCCGGTTTTTTTCTTCCTGGGGCCAGGGCTCAAGAAGTCGCTAGTGCCACAACTCGGAACTGTTAGGCAACTAAGGGTCAGTCGATCAATAAGTGTCCGATTTTTGAAGTGGGATAGGCTTCACATCCTTTCATTTTTAAAGCGACAGGCTGGAAGCCTATCCCACGAATTGATCGAACGAAGCTAAAGTGATTGGCTTCCGCTACGTGCTTTGGTGAAGGCCTATCCAAGAGTTGCGGCACTAGAGTCGTTTCACTACTGAGCGACAGACGCTCGGCGATGATCCAGGACCCACCGCGCGAGAGAAACGTCACCCTCGACGCCAATTTTTTCAAGAATTCGTTGACGATGACGTGAGACAGCTTGGAAACTGGTTCCAAACTCCGCAGCAATATTCTTCATCGAATTGCCCGCAACCAAAAGCTCTAGGACCTCATTTTCCTTATTGGTAAGCTTCTTGAGCTTTACTTTTGCAGCTTGCTTTGCGATTTCGACTTCACGTGCCTGCTGGCTAGCGGCTAAGCACTCTTTAACGCGAGTGATGAGGGCCTCGGTCGGTATCGGCTTTTCCAAGTAGTCAAGAATGCCAGACTTAAAGGCGGTTGCACAGGAACCGACTTCACCAAAAGCAGTCACAATGATCGTCGGAGTGTGCCAGCCGAGCTCTCGTGTTTTCTGGTAGAGATCCTGGCCAGACATGCCGGTCATGTTCAAGTCCGTGACTACGCAGCCGACGGGCTCTTCGGTCCGCCCCTCGAGAAACTTTTCGGCGGACTCAAACGTGCTGCAGGCAATACCATGGACGTTAAAAAGGCATTCGATCGAACTTCTTGAACCTTCGTCATCATCAACTACAAATACTGTTGGGTTGGTCATGTTGGAATTTCCTTTTTGCGGCGAAGTCACCGCAGATCAATTGCTAGGCCTAACGGCTGAATCAGGTGGAAAAAGCATGCATTACGTAATTGCACGCCGATCAAAACACAGGGCAAATCTGTTTTATTGAATAATACTACGCATTCAGACAATTCCAAGCCCCAGAACTCTCACATTTCGACAAAAAATTACGTATTTAGTAAATTGTTTAACCAAGAGGGGGGGGAGGGCAAGCTTTTTTTGGGTTAAGGTTTAATTTCTTTCAATCGAATTCTTCGATACTCCATCTGTCCGCGGTCTCCCTCAAGCCCAATCGGGCCGGTGGGTGGAACGGCCAGTGCCGCCTCCAAGATCTCGCCATTGCAAGTGCATTGTGCTATTCCGCCGTCCACAGTTACCACCATTTCATTCCACTCCTGGGGTTTGTACTTTTGAAGTGTTTTGTATGGACCGGCCAGTGGATAGTCCCGGCATTGAAGTTGAGGCTTGCGGATGAACACGCCGCTATCCGCATTCGGAGTGGCTCGGAACTCCAGTTTCAATACGAAGTTAGTTGGAAACTCTTTGGTTGTCCAAAGTTGCTGGATACGGCTTCCCTCTGGCGGTGTGGTGACAACCAACCGGCCGTGCATTGCAACGTACCGACCATCGTTCGACATCGTTTTTCCGTCAAACGAAATCGATTCCAAAGAGGTTTTTTTTGTCAAAAACTGCCAGCCAGTGAGGTCCTTTCCGTTGAACAAGCTAATGAAGCCAGGCTCCAATTCAAAATGATCAGCAACTGTTTCTATGAAGCCAAGGGTTGCAAGCAACGGTCGAAGCGATGCAGCCCATTTTGCATACCCAACTTCGTTGAGATGCAATAGGTCAGGAAACTCATCAAGTCTCGCATCACCAGCCTCGTTTTCGTAGAGCTTAAACGTGTCGAGAACAGTTATTTGCGAGTCACCTTTGACCGCTTGGACAACCAGCTTGTTCGTCGCCTGGATTTTGACCGTCGGACGTCTCATTGACTCCGAACTGGGGAAAATCGTACACAGCACGATAGGCATCTTTGCGTTGTGCGATTTCAGTTCCTTTAAGATGGCAGAAACGTTTGCCGCAATGGTCTCTGGTTCCGCGTTTTCCTCAAGATCATTGGTCCCCATCAGCATAACTACGCAAGCGGGGTTCAAACTCAACACGTCCTCCTTGAGTCGAATCAACATTCCTCGCGTCGTATCCCCGCTGATTCCTCTGTTCGCAATCTTCACGCCCGGGAAATATCCACCTAAGTTTGGCCAGCCTTGAGTAATCGAATCGCCGAGGAGGACTACCGATTTCTGATCAGCACTCACGGATTCGGCCCATGTTTTTCGTTTTGCATTCCACAGGGCACGAAACCAGTCCGCTTGCCGAAGTGGTCCAACCCCAGGTTGGCCTTCAGAGGACGATGGCAAATCGAGCGGGGATTTTTCAACGACGCTTTTCTCTTGCGCTTCGCAAAGTGGATTCCAAGAGAGAAAGAACGAAACAACCGAAAGAAGCCAAAGTTTTCGCATGATGACGCGTCGTTTGGTGAGAGGAATGAACTGAACTTGGAAGGGCATTTTAGACTAAGTGCGAAGACTGTGCACAGACTTGGGGACACTTGTTAGAATGCTGCTCGGTACGACCCTCGCATCCTTTTGTAACTTTACTCCGCTTGCTTTCCACAAGGCAGCTTATGCAATGCCAGAATCACCAACCTCTCTTTTTCGACTGATGATAGCCGAGTGGTTCCGAACTTTGCTGCACAACCCTAAGTCGATCATGGAAAGTGCAATGAATGGCTATTGAATGGACTAAAGAGAACTCATCTCAAGAGTTGCTCAATTGCTGTACGCATGGAGCGGGATTTCTATTGAGCTTTCCAGCCGGCTTTTTGCTGGTCCGATTAGCACTGGAGAATCGGCCAGAATTGGTTTGGTCCTGTATCGTCTATAGCTTGAGCATGGCAGCGTTGTATTTTTTTTCTGCGCTGTCCCATGCGGTCCGTGAGCCGAGTTGGCGGCATCGCTTTCGGTCACTCGATCAAGGATTCGTATACGGCTTGATCGCTGGGACATTCACGCCATTTATCTTTTCTTACCTTGAGGGTTACTCCCGCGTTGCTTTATTAGCGTTCGTTTGGATAGCGGCTGGAGCCGGGTTTTACTCCAAGGTGTTCTCAAATCATCGCATCAACAATATGGCGTCGCTATCCTACATCCTATTGGGCTGGGTACCCGCGATGGTATTGTTTGGCTATGTGTCCTGGGCATGCTTTGGAACGATGATCCTGGGCGGAGTGTTGTATACAGCCGGCGTCTTGTTTTTGCAGAACGACCACCGCGCGTTTTACTACCATGCGATTTGGCATTTGTTGGTGATCATCGCAAGCCTTTGTCATTACCTGGGAATCGTGGCCTTCGCCGTTTTGAGATGGGATAGGATTTAGGATTCCCTCGCAACGCATAAAGGCTGATCGGGTGAAATATGTGAGATTGGGCAAGCTTGAACGAAAGAAGCTGAGACGCCCGTGCCACGCGAGGGTACCCCCAGTTCTTAGTTGGAACAATGCCCAAGAGCGGTCCGTTTAGTGCCACAACCCACAATTGAGTGGCTACCAAAACAAGACTTCAGGCCCGAAAGCTTCCACTGACCCTGGTCGGTGGAGCAACAACTGTTCGGCTACAGGCATGGCAAAATCTCGAAGCGATTGCCCTACACCGACCCTGGTCGGTGTGGGCTTCGATTCACTCGCGATTGAACGTGAATCGCGCCTCCATCGACGCGGGGTCGGAGGAGGGCAAACCGCACGATTGCAATAGAGAGCTTTAGCTTGTCAGTCTTGCTACCGCCGACACAGGGTCGGTAGAGAGCCATGACGCATCGCGACTCTAAAACGTCTTGATTCGTCCCGGAAATCTTGAGCAAGTCAAGCAGGTGATGGCTGATAACGGCTACCACTATCGAAAGGCGGCTGGCTTAGACATGTTTCTTGAGGGGGCAGACGATTCGGTGCGCTGTGCAATCCATGTCGTTCTCGCAAATCGTATGGTTAAACAAGATGACTACGAATCAAACCCCGATGTTGAACCAAAAGGCGATGGCAGGAAGCCATCGCTAAGTCGATGCCTTACTTTGCCTTCCGGTTTGACTTAGGTTATATTGAGACTTTTGATCAAAGTCTTTTGTGAGCAATTGACCATGGAAAAAGTAGATGTTTTGAACCCGGACATCGACTGGGCACACCTTATACGTCACGTTGCAAGACACCAGATTTCCGTTGAACTATCAGAAGGTTCGATTGCGATCGCCCAGGTCGTCCCTAAGAAAACACCTATCTTGATGAATGACTTCGCCGCTTTCATGGGCTCGATCCCTCGTCTGGGCGAGGATGCAGACTCGTTCGCAAACGATATTGAATCTTCACGGAGGATTTTCACGGAAGTCTCAAGTCCATGGGAATCGTAGTTGATACAGGTGTTTTCATACAATGGGAACGGCAAGGCAAGCTGCTTGAAAAGCAACTAGCTGAATTGGAGCAGCCTGGGCATATCGCCGTCGTTACCGCATCGGAACTTTTGGTTGGCGTTTATCGAGCAAACACTGAGTCTCGGCGAGAGAACAGAAGCCGATTTGTCGAGGCTATCTTGACCCGTTTTTCCATTCTCGAAATCGACCTTTCTATAGCTCGGAAGCACGCTGCGCTTTAAGCAACTCTGAGTCAAAACGGAACTACGATTGGATATCAGGACTTGTGGATTGCAGCTACCGCTATTGCATTCGGCCATGCGATTTGACTACCAATGAAAGGGAGTTCGCAAGAATCCCAAACCTGGAGGTCATACCTATAAAGACGAAATAATCACTAAGGCGGTCGATCTAATCAGTAACGGAATGAACTGAGATCGCGTGACATGGACGTCGACGGAAAAATGGGGGTGTAGAGTGTGCTACACTTGACAGTAAGGACAAGTTGATGCCAAGAAAAATTCGAGAATTGATTGCGGACCTTGAGAATGCTGGGTTTGAGAACCGAGGAGGAAAAGGCAGTCACAGGAACTTTACTCACCCGAAAGTAGCGGATTTAGTTTCAATTTCGGTAAAACTCGGGGATGATGCAAAAAAGTACCAGGAGCGAATCGTAAAATACGCAGTAGATGAGAGCAAAAAATGAGTGACGCTGATCGCTATACAAAAATCGTGTATTGGTCTGAGGAAGACCAATGTTTTATTGGGTGCTGTCCAAGATTGGTCCTTGGCGGTTGTCATGGTAACGACCCCAAGACCGTGTTCGCCGAGCTATGCGAGATCGTTAGTGAAGCCGTAGAGCTTTACGCAAAAGATGGTCGTCCTTTGCCACCACCCGATTCCAATTACGACTGGCCAAGCCAAAAGCAGTCTATGACTACGAATTAACTGGCCAGGTCACCTACCCTACTCTGGCGCTTGCGTATGACTTTCTTCTTCGTCCGCAACTTCCTCGTCGGGCTCTGTCGCAATGGCTTCGTTGAATAGATACCGCACCACCATCGTTGCGTAAGCACCTCGCTGCAGAACGAAACATAACTTGAGCGACTGGAAATTAGGATTGAGTGAATCCGGTTCCCATTCGAACGAAAAGTCTTTCGCGTTCAACCAGGCCGCTCGCAATCCTTTCGAAAAGAATGTGTCGCGAGGGTACTTGAGCCGCATCTGCCGGACATCTAATTGCAATGGCCTCAAAATCTCTTCGAGGCTTGCGAGCGTACCAGATGGCCAATCATGCTGTCTGGCGGACGGCAACGGCAAATCTAAATCATAGATGCTCGTATTGCCGATCGTGCACTCGAACTTGGAAATCGGGATA
>Ga0136639_10000786_pt1 | contig 10944 bp, 8 predicted proteins | sample AntDrymUQ8592106_2_FD_113739 | JGI IMG/M metagenome (GOLD analysis project Ga0136639, IMG submission 113739) | Polar desert sand microbial communities from Dry Valleys, Antarctica - metaG UQ859 (21.06) | ecosystem: Environmental > Terrestrial > Soil > Desert | place: Antarctica: Dry Valley...
CGAGTACGTTCTCCCCCGCGTCACCGCAAACCGGAACGACCGATAGACCCATGCCCCCGCTCCCCGCGGCGTTGCCACACACCCCAACTCCGTCGTCCCCGCGTAAGCGCTCACCACCAACCCCGAATTCCCCGCCGTGTCATACCGCTGACCCTGCATCACCACCTCCATTTCCCCCGTCTCCGGAGCCGACACCCGCCACCAAATCGTCTTCGCCGGCACCGTCGTCGCGCACGAAGCTTGCGGATCTCCAGGCTCTGCGGTGCTGGTCCGCGTGTCCCGAATACCGACATAAGGCAGTGTCGCGATCACCGCCGGCGTCGCCGACGAATCCGCCGCCACCGGCACCTGTAGCGCCCCCGCCTGCGTCAGTTCCACCGTCTTATCGTGCAGCCAAAATCCTCCCCGCCGCGCTGCCGTCGAGAAGTTTAGCAAGGTCGTCAGCCGCAACACCCCAGTCCCCGTCCCCGTCGCCGGAGACGCCACATCCATCGGCCCCGCCTGTGGAATCGCACTCCAAACGCAGCCCTCCCCGGTCGTCACCGGAACCTCGGTCGTCCCCCCAAACGCCGGCATCGCGCCCAAGTTTCCAACTTCGTAGCTGCAAGCCGTCCCCGAACTCGGCAACTGCGTCCGCCATACCCCTCGACCAAACGTAAACGCATAAAGGTAGCTCACCCCCGCCCCCCGGTCCAACACCAGCGTCTCCACCGGCACCGCCGCAAACGGATTCGAATCCCGTTCCCAGTTCGCGCCCCCGTCCATCGTCACGAAAACGCCCAAGTCCGTCCCGGCGTATAGACGTTGCGAATCCTCCGGGTCAATCAGCAAACAGAACACCGGAATATCCGGAATTCCCGTGTCTCCCTTCCCGTCGATCCCTTCCCAAGTCCTGCCCCCATCCCGCGAACGATAGACGTGGCTCTGCCCCCCCGCCGTGTTGAACTGGCTGTAAACGACATACACCACCTCCGGCTCACGAGGATCAAACGTCACCCCCGTCACATAGCCCGGCCGCGGCCGCGTCGTCTCCCAAACCGTTTCCGCCGTCGCCTCCAACGCGTTGTCGGTCCGCAGCACGAACCCCTGGCTCGTCGCCATCACCACCCGTCCATCGGACGGCGAAACCGCAATCGCCGACACATTCCCCTGCGCCGTCGGCAACTGCGCCGACATCGCCTCCCAGTTATCCGCTTGGTTTGTGGTTCGCCACAGCGTCCGGCCCCCCGCAAACAACCGATCCGGATTCTCTAAATCCATCGCCAACGGGGCAATAAAGGCAAAGTTTGCGCTCGGCTCCGTAATCCCTCGCATCGTCGACGCCAACGTCTTCCCACCATTCCGCGACCGCGCCAACGAAAAATTCTGCGTCGACACAAACAACGTATTCGGATCCCGCGGATCCGTCGCCACCGCAGCCCATCTCCCCCGCGTAGTCGAATCCACTCCTTCTGCCCCGCCAAACTCCCCCGCATCGTTCCGTTGTCCTGCTTGCCCCCATAAAACACCCCGCCCCCCGGCAACACCGACCCGGTATAAAACTGCGTGCTCTGGTAGCCCGTATGCAACGGTTTCCACGCCACCCGGTTCTGAAACGGCGTACATCCCGCCCGTTCCCCCGTCGCCACCGCTGCCCGCGCGTTCTCCGTCAAATAGATTCCCCCATCGGTCGCCGCATACATCTGCTGCTTCCCGCTCCCGTCATAGTCCGGAGGAAATACCAGCGCCAATACGTCAGCATGAGCCCCGCCCGGCGTCTCCGCCGACTGCCAAAACGATGCGATCCCCCAATTCTTCCCCCCATCATCGGAACGGTAAATATCAATCCCGCCGACATAAACCCGCTCCGGGTCCTGCGGATCCACCGCAATTACGTTATGAATCCATCCCTGCCCGCTTATCCTCTTCTCCCCATTCGCCGAGCACTGGTTCGAATAGAAACCCTGATTGCTCGAAAGCAATCCCGTGTTCACCTGGGCCTCATCCTTATTCGTCACCCGCGCTTCCCACGTATCCACGTTCCCGTTCGTCGTCGACCGGTACACCCCGTGCAGCGAGTTCCGCCACGCCGTATCGTCTGCTCCATTACTGGCCATCAGCGCATACACCACGCTCTGGTTCGACGGAGCCAACGCCAGCGTTGTGTTTCCCATTGCCGCCACCGTGAAAACCTTCTCCCATTTCCCTTCGCCGCCCGCATCCGTATTCCGGAAGATCCCCGCATCGCCCGCCACCGTCGTCCCGCAAGCCGCAAACAGGTAGTCCGTCGCCTGGTCCGTCCGCATCACCATATCCTGACAACCGTTTAACACCCCCGTCCCCCGGTTTAGCACCAGCGTCCATCGCTGCCCCCCGTCCGTGCTCCGAAAAATCCCCGCCCACGTTGATGCGTAAATCCGCTGCGAATCCCCCCGGCTCACTACAATGTCGTTGACGTAACGGAACAAATTTCCTCCCGGGTTCCCTAAGGGCTCCCAAGTCGCCGCTCCATCCCGCGAACGGAAAATCCCTGCCCCTCGCGGCGCGCTGCCGAAAACGTTCGTTCCGGAAAGCGTGTTAAACCAAAACCCCGTTCCCGCATACAAAACCTCCGGATTGGAAGGATCCATCGCCAACGCCCCCAGCCCCAGAGTCGGAAGTACATCGGACATCGCCGTCCAATTCTGGCCCCCGTCTACCGTCTTCCACACCCCGCCCGTCACCGCCCCCGCGTACATCGTCTTCGCATCCTGCGGATGAATCACCAAACTCTTCGTCCGCCCGCCTTGGTTCCCCGGCCCTAATGCTTGCCACGCACCTAAGTCCGCCTGCTTGCCCGTCTTACTCCGCACCGCCCGCCCCGTTGCCACAGAAACCACTGGCATCCGCTCCATCCGCTGCCGCGCCGTCTCATAGCGCTCCACCGGCAAATCCCCATCGACCGCACCCGTCCGCTTGAGTAAATAGAACTCCGCCGCTTTGTCGGGCTGATCCCCCGCCGGCATTAGTTTGACCTTTTTTACCGCTTCGGGGGCCAGCGGAGGCCGATCCAACGGCGTATTCTGCACCAGACGCCGCTCCGCACAACCCAACAAAATCAAGGCTAGCCAACCAAGTCCGATCCACGCAGTACGCATCCTGTCATCTAAACACATTCGCGATTAACCAAATAGCCCAACACCGAACCCCTCTCTTGGTACAAACTAGTGAGGTGCGAAACGCAGAAACCAAAACCGCCGGCGATTTCAAACTCATCCTTCGTGAGTTTGCCCGCGATCCCTTTGCCGTCGCTACTGTCTGCCCGAGTTCCCCGTTCCTCGCCCGCCATCTCGCCAACTCTCTCAGTCTCGCCAACGCCAAGGTCGTCGTCGAGCTTGGCCCCGGCACCGGCGCCCTCACCGAGGCCGTCCTCCCGCGCCTCCGCCCCGGCACCCGCTTCCTCGCCGTCGAACGCAACCCCGCCCTCTGCGCCGCTTGGAAACGTCGCTATCCCCAATTCGACATCGTTGAAGGCAACGTCGCCGACCTCGAACAGATCTGCGCCGACCAAGGCATCGAAAACGTGGATTGCGTCGTCAGTGGCCTCCCCTGGCCGTCTTTCGACTTTGACCTCCAACAGCAAGGCCTTAGCGGAGTCCAGAAGGTCCTCGGCCCCGGTGGCCAGATGGCAACCTTTGGCTATCACATCGGCCTCCTCATGCCCGGTAGCCAACGCTACTTCAAACTCCTCGCCGAATACTTCAGCCAAGTCGAACGCCTCCCCTGGGAATGGCGAAACCTCCCTCCCGCCTTCATCACCCGCTGCACAAAGTAAACCTTGACTCGTTTTTCGCCTCATGCTACTTTTCTAGCACGTGCTAGAAAAACAGCAGACGCTCAGCCGGCGCGAGCGCCAAATCATGGACATCCTCTATCAGCGCGGCTCCGCCTCCGCCGCTGATGTCCTCGCCGCCCTCGCCGATCCCCCCTCCTACTCCGCCGTCCGCGCTCTCCTCAAGACCCTCGAACTGAAGGGCCATATCGCCCATCGCGTCGAAGGCCTCAAACACGTCTTCCTTCCCTGCCTAGCCCCCGCCCAAGCCAAACACTCCGCCCTGCGTCATCTTCTCGATACGTTCTTCCGCAACTCCCCTTCTCAGGTCGTCGCCGCCCTCCTCGACGTCTCCGCCGCCGAACTCACCCCGGACGACCTCAACCGCATGTCCGCCCTCATCGAAAACGCCAAGAAAGAAGGACTCTAACATGGACCCCATCTCCCTTGCTCTCAAATCCACCGTCGTACTCGCCGCCGCCGGTCTCCTCTCGGTTCTCCTCCTTCGCCACTCCGCCGCCGCGCGCCATCTCGTGTGGACGATCGCCCTCCTCCTACTCCCCCTTCTCCCCGGCTTAGCTCTCCTCCTCCCTGGTCTCCCCGTCGATTCGACCCCACCCGCCGCCCTCCTTCTCTCCATCACGGTCACCGCCGCCCCAACCCCCAACAGCCCGATCGCCCTTAGCTCCGCTCTCCCTGCCACCTCAGCCTCGTGGCGCCCCACTTTACCCCAGATCTGGGCTCTCGGCACCGCTCTGCTGTTGGCCCATCTCGCCTACGCGCTATTCGCCCTCGCTCGCCTGCGCCGCGCCTGCCCCGTACTCTCCGATTACCCGCTCATCCTTCAATCCGCCCCCGGCACCATGCCGCTTACCTTCGGCTTTCTCCGCCCCGTCATCCTCCTCCCCGCCGACGCCGCCTCCTGGCCCGCCGACCGCCGCCACCATGTCATCCTCCGCGAACTCGCCCATATCCGCCGTTACGATTTCGCCCTTCAACTCCTCGCCCGCATCGCCCTCGCGGCCTTCTGGTGGCAGCCCCTCGCCTGGTTCGCCTGGCGTCGTCTTCTCACCGAACGCGAAACCGCCGCCGACGATCTCGTCCTTAACGACGGCGTTCAGCCCTCCCTCTACGCCAGCCACCTCCTGGCCGTCGCCGCCGCCAGCCAATCTCCCAGATTCGCCATCGGCATGGCCCGCACCCTGCCCCTCGAATCCCGCCTCCAGGCCATCCTTAGCCCTGCAACCAACCGACGACCCCCCGATCGCCTCACGATCAGCATCGCCCTTGTCGGATGCGTGGCAGCACTCACCCCCTTGGCCGCCCTGCGCGCCCAGGGCCCAGTCCCCGCCCTGCTCGCCCAAGCCGCGCAGGAGTACCGGGAACACCGCTCCGCCGCCGCCCTCACGCTTTACCGCCAAGCCCTCCCCCTCCTCGGCAATGAGCCCGCCGCCGCCCCGGCCATCTTAGCCCTCGGCGTCGACGCCCTCCATCGCAAGAGCTATGACGAAGCCTATCTTCTCTTCGACCGTCTCCCTCTCGCCGACCCCAAGCTATCGACTCGCGCCCGCCTCTGGCAAGGGCTCACCCTCGAGTTCAAGGGAGACCCCGTCGGCGCGGAACCGCTCTTCCAACAAGCCATCACTCAAGCGAATGCCCCAACAAACGACCTCATCACGGCGCTTGATCTTTACGTCCGATTCCTCAGCAGTCTGCCCGGACGCACGCCAGACGTCAACACCTACGTCGCTCAGGCGTCCGCCCTCCGGCAATCCACTCGCCGCTCTCCTCCTGCGACCTCTTCGACGGCGGTACGAATCGGCGGCGACGTCCTAGCGCCCAAGCTCCTCGCCAAGGTCGAGCCGACATATAGCGAGGAAGCCCGGACCGCCAAGCTCTCCGGGACCGCCGTCCTCTCGATCGAAGTTGACGCGAGCGGACTCCCGCAAAACATCAACGTCCTCCGTTCCCCCGGTCTCGGCCTCGACGCCGAAGCCGTTGCCGCCGTCGCCCAGTGGCGCTTCCAGCCCGGCACCAGGAACGGAACGCCGGTCGCTGTCCTCGCCACCGTCGAGGTCAACTTCCGCCTCCTCTAATCCCATGCGCGGCGTCCTCCTCCCTCCTGTTGACGAGCTGCGATGAGCGTCTCCGGGCTTTCACCCCGTAGTTCCGATCCGGCCGATACCGTTTGCCAGCTGAAGAGCCGCGGCCCCAGGGCGCGACGATCACCATCCAAACCAACAGCGATTTCGTTGCTTACGAGCAAGCGTTCTACGACGTCACGCCGGGCCTCCGGATAACGTTTGCAAACGCCGATACCGTCATCGACGGAGTCAGCCGCCCCAAGCAGCCCCCCGGGTGCCCCTGTTCCCCCTAACCCACCGCGAGGACCGCCACGCGCGTCTGCTCCATCTCGTCCGCTCCAGCGCGGCCGATCACAACATGGCCATTCTTGCCGCCCCGGATCTCCCCCCGACTGCAGTCCTTCACCGCCGCCGTACGTGCCAACCCGTCCAACGCTTGCGTCAGCTCGAAGCACCTCTACTGCGCGTGGGTCCCCTCGGGAATCGCTCTGCGTCCGTAGAGTACTATACTCAATCACAAGAGTTGCGCCTGTCACGAAAATGAAACGGGACCTTGACGGGAACGTAGCCTTGGATCGCTACCGTAGGGGTATATGAAAACTATCATAGGAATGTTTTTGGTTGGCGGCGCACTGTTAGCGCAAACCGACTCAGCGTCTTTGCGGGTGCTCGTGGAGGATGCCTCCTCCGCTGCCGTCGTTGGCGCAAAAATCAGCCTGGTCAACCGGGGGACCGGTGCGCGGACCCAAGGAATCAGCTCCGGCGATGGCTATGCCGTGTTTAGCCCCATCCAACGCGGCCGCTATGAGATCGAAGTGGGCCAAGCTGGATTCAAGACCGCCAAGCTCAGCGACGTAATGATCACCATTGACGAACGTCGCTTGGTGCGGGTAAAGCTGGAGGTCTCCACGGTCAACGAGACCGTCGAAGTCACCGCCAACGTAGCCTCAATCCAAACCGAACAGGGCTCCCTGGGCCAAGTGATCTCCGGCCGCACCGCTGTCGAGCTTCCGCTGGCCGGCCGGCGGTACACCGAACTGGCACTCCTTGTCCCCGGCGTCGCCGCCAGCACGCTGAACCCGACCACCCGCGGACCGGGCTGGTTCGTCGCCAATGGGAACTACCATACGCAGAACAATTTCTTGCTCGACGGCGTAGATAACAACCAGGGCACCCAGAACGCTCAGAGCTTGAGCGCCCAAGTGGTGCAGCCGAATCCCGACGCGATTGCCGAGTTCAAGGTGCAGACAAACTCTTTCTCCGCCGAATTCGGGCGCAGCGCTGGAGCCGTAATCAACGTTTCTATCAAAAGCGGCAGCAACGAAACCCACGGGACCGGCTACTACTTTAATCGCAACTCGGCGCTGGCCGCCCGCGGCTGGACCAACAACCTGCAGAACGTGCGCAAGAACAACCTGAAATGGGACCAGTACGGCGGCACCGTCGGCGGACCGATCGTGAAGAACAAACTGTTCTACTTCGGTGCCTATGAGGGCTTTCAGCAAAACTTCGCCGATACCTTCCTAACCACTGTACCGACGGCGGGACAGAAGCGGGGAGAGTTTGGCGCGCTGAACATTGTGGATTCAACCGCGGCGAACGCGCCGTTCCCCGGCAACGTGATCCCGGCGTCGCGCTTTGATGCCCTGGCCAAGAAAGTGATCGACTTGTATCCGGAGCCGAACCTACCCGGTAACTTTCAAAATGGCCGACCGGTAAACAACTACAGCCTGCAACGGGACGGACAAGAAAATACGAACAAGTTCGATACGCGGTTCGACTATAACCTGAACGAGAAGAATCAGTTGATGGGACGGTTCAGCTACATGCGGCAGAAGTTTAACCGGGATGCCATCTTCCCCGGACTCGCCGATGGCGTCGGCAATCAGGGCGCACAGTTCAACGAGAATCGGAGCCTCGCGCTCGCCTGGACCCATACGATTTCGCCGCGGATGGTAAATACGCTGCGGTATGGGAACAACGACACGTTTGCCGAGTTCGCGCATGCGACGGTGAACGAGACGAAGGCTGATGCGTTTGGATTCCGGGGATTTCCGGCGGACATGTTACAGGTGGGGGGGCTGCCGCTGATTAACCCGACGAACTACAACCAGTTAGGAACCAGGAACTTTCGGCCGCAGTTTCAGACTCCGAAGTTGCACCAGGTTATAGACACGGTTTCGTTAACGGCGGGCAAACACTTCTTCCGGGGCGGGTTTGAACTTCGGATGAAGGACAACAGCTTTGTGGACGTGACGCGCCGGTCGCCGGCGTATAACTTCCTGGGCCGGTTTACGAACGACGCGATGAGTGATTTGTTACTGGGTTTTCCGGAGAGCGTGCAGTTGAACACGGTGCCGGAAGTGAAGCAGTTACAGCAGGCATACAGCCTTTTCGTGCAGGACGACTGGAAGGTTAGCCGGAGGCTGACGCTGAATCTGGGACTTCGATATGAGTACACGACGCCGTTCTACGGGAGCGGGACGAACAAGAACATCAACTTTAGTCCGGCGACGGGGAACCTCGTCTTTACGACGGACGCCGATAAGTACCTGACGACTCCGGACAAGAACAACTTCGGGCCGCGGCTGGGTTTTGCCTGGCAGGCGAAGGAAGAAAAGCTGGTGGTGCGGGGTGGATACGGGTTGTTCTACAACACGGAAGACATCTATGGATCCGAGGCAAGCTTGGCGCTGAACCCGCCGCAACTGATCCAGCCGACGCTGCTGCGGGTGGGCACGGGCCCGGCGCCGGTGCGGTTAAGCGACCCGCTGCCGGCGGGCGTGCTTTCGAACTTTGATAGCCGGAACATCGGGCTACGGACCAGGGAACAGAACCAGCGTAGCGGTCGGATTCAGCAGTTCAACCTGGCGGTGCAGTACCGAGTGAGCAAGGCGAGCACGTGGGAAGTGGCCTATGCTGGCAACCGGGGTACAAACCTGTTTGGCCTGTACGAGCGGAACCAGACTCCGTTTGGGGTAGATGGCAGCGTGCCGGCGAACCGGCCGTTTCCGCAATGGCAGGGAATCCAGACTGGTGCGAGCCGGGCGCAGAGCTGGTACAACTCTCTTCAGACGAAGTTTGAACACAACTTCAGCAAAGGACTGTATGCGCTGGCGAGCTTTACTTGGGCAAGCGCGATTGATCAGGCGGGCACTTGGGATGCGGGCGCTTCGCCGCAGTTGCTGGACCGTTTTGACCTGGAGAGAGGCCGGATGACCCAGACGCCGAAGTTGCAGTATACGACGGCGGTAACGTATGAGTTGCCGTTTGGGAAGGGTAAGAAGATGGGCAGCAGTTGGAACCGGGCGACCGATGCGGTGCTGGGCGGCTGGCGGACGTCTTCGATTGTGAACTGGCGGACTGGATTGCCGATCAACGTTGGGTTGAACGGCAACGGGTTTGATCCGGCGACGGGTCGGGCGTATACCTTCTTCAACCGGAACGGCGGCGGATTACGGCCGAACCGGGTGGGCGAGGCGAATACGGGCATCGATCCGAAGACGGACCGTTTCCGGTTTCTGGATGCTGCGGCGTATGCGGTGCAGACGATCAACACGGCGGGGAATGCGGCCCGGAACACGGCTTATGGGCCAGGCTTCTTCAACACCGACTTCAACCTGTCGAAGGGATTCACCATCACGGAACGGCAGAGTGTCGACATCCGTTGGGAGGTATTTAACCTCTTCAATACGGTGAACTTCAACAACCCGGCAACGGGCTTAGGGGCGACTAACTTTGGAGTCATCACCTCGGCACGCGATCCGCGGATCATGCAGATGGCGATCCGCTATCGGTTCTAGGTTCGAGGGAGTGAAAAGGGCCGCTGCCTTCGGGTAGCGGCCCTTTTGTGTATATAAGTGTAGTTATGATCTCTCGACGTGATTGGGGACTTCTCCTCGCGGCACCCGCGTTTGGCAAGGTGACCGGCTTTGAGCAGGTCGCGGGGGCGTTACCGCCGCGGCAGAAGGGGCCGGTCGTAGTGGAAGTGTTAGGGGAGGCGCAGGCGGGGCCGGGGTTCCGTCGGCAAAAAATCCGCTATGGTGCCCAGCCTGGAAATCCGGTGTACGCGTGGCTGTTGACCCCGGAGAAGTTCGTGGGCCGCGCGGCGCTGTGCCTTCACCAGACGACGAAGATCGGCAAAGATGAGCCAGTCGGGTTGGGAGGAAAGCCGAACCTGCAATACGCCCAGGAATTGGCGCAGCGGGGGTATCTCTGTTTGGCGCCGGACTATCCGTCGTTTGGAGACGACAAGACCGATTTCGCAAAAGAGGTATTTGGGGTGGGATTGGCTTCCGGGACGATGAAGGGCATCGTGAACCACCGTCGGGGCGTGGACCTGCTAATCGAACAGGGGGCAAAGACTGTCGTCGCGATTGGCCATTCGCTGGGCGGGCACAATACTCTATTCGTGACCGCGTTCGACGAGCGTATTCGAGCCGCCGTGACAAGCTGTGGCTTCACGGCCATGGCCAAGTATAAAGGCGGGAATCTGAAAGGTTGGGACCAGGATCGGTACATGCCCCGGGTGCGGGAGCTCTATCACAACAGCCCGCGAGAGTTGCCGTGGGACTTTCCGGATCTGCTGCGGAGGATGGCCGGGCGCGCCGTCTACATCAACGCGCCGCTGCGGGATGACAATTTTGACAATAGCGGGGTGCGGGATTGCGTCCGAGCCGTGGGAAGGATGTTTCGGCGGGGTCGGCTGGTGACCGCCTATCCAGATTGCGGACACGACTTCCCCCCAGAGGTGCGCCAGGAAAGCTATCGGTTCCTCGACCTCGCTTGAGGGACCCACAGCTGACGGCTTTTACAAGATTTTTACAACCTGGAGACGACCTGAGGGGGATGTTCCTCGTAGTATCGACTGTAGAAGTGTGGGAGCCTTGATGACAATCTTCCTTGATGACCATCTCTCGATTGACTGGACCACGGTCCGGGTTGACGACCAGAAACTGACGTTGACGCGGAAGGAGTTTGAACTTCTCGCGATGCTGTCGCAAAACGAGGGCGAGACGATGCCCCGAACGGTGCTGCTGGAAACCGTCTGGGGATATTGCAGCGGTACGC
>Ga0136639_10000787_pt1 | contig 10942 bp, 6 predicted proteins | sample AntDrymUQ8592106_2_FD_113739 | JGI IMG/M metagenome (GOLD analysis project Ga0136639, IMG submission 113739) | Polar desert sand microbial communities from Dry Valleys, Antarctica - metaG UQ859 (21.06) | ecosystem: Environmental > Terrestrial > Soil > Desert | place: Antarctica: Dry Valley...
CGGCGCACCGCCTCGGTCAGCACCCCGCCCTCGCCGTAGCCGACGTACCCGGGGGGCGAGCCCTTGAGGCTGGAGACCGTGTGCGCCTCCTGGTACTCGGACATGTTGATGGTGATCATGTTGCGTTCGCCGCCGTACAGCACGTCGGCCAGGGCCACCGCGGTCTCGGTCTTGCCGACCCCCGAGGTCCCGACCAGCAGGAACACGCCCTTGGGCTTGCCCGGGTCTTCCAGGTTGGCGCGTGAAGTGCGCACGCGCTGGGCGATGGCCTCCAGCGCATGGCTCTGGCCGATGACTCGCCCCTCGAGCAGCTCGCGCAGGCGCAATACGGTCTGGATCTCGTCGCTGACCATCTTGCCGACCGGGATTCCTGTCCACGCAGCGATGATCTGCGCCACCGCATTGCCATCGACCAGTGCATTGACCATGGGCGAGTGGCCCTGCAGCTGCGCCAGCTGCTCGCGCAGGGCACGCACCCGCGCGCGTGGCGCTTCATGGTCCGCGTCTTCGGCCAGTTCGGCCAGCGCCTTCAGCTCGGTGTCGAGGTTCGCCACCAGCGCCTGCTCTTGCTGCCAGCGCGCCTCGAGCTGTTCCAGGCTGGCGGCCAGGGCCGTGTCCTCGGCATCGATCGCGGCGATGCGCTCGGCGTGGTCGCTGCCGGCGCTGGCTTCGGACTGCAGCAGGCCACGCTCGGTAGCCAGCACCGAGCGCTGCTGGCGTGCGTCCTGGATCTCCGCCGGTACCGCGTTCTGGCTGATCGCGATCTTGGCGCAAGCCGTGTCCAGCACGCTCACTGCCTTGTCGGGAAGCTGGCGTCCGGCGATGTAGCGCGAGGACAGCTTGACCGCCTCGACGATGGCCTCGTCCAGGATGCGCACCTTGTGGTGCGCCGCCATGGTCCCCGCCATGCCGCGCAGCATGGCCAGGGCGCGGGCTTCTTCCGGCTCCTCGATCTTGACCACCTGGAAGCGTCGGGTGAGGGCCGGGTCCTTCTCGAAGTACTTCTTGTATTCGGACCAGGTGGTGGCGGCAATGGTGCGCAGTTCGCCACGCGCCAGCGCGGGTTTGAGCAGGTTGGCCGCATCGTTCTGCCCGGCTGCGCCGCCGGCGCCGATCAACGTATGGGCCTCGTCGATGAACATGATGATCGGCTTGGGGCTGCCCTTGACTTCGTCCAGCACGCCCTTGAGCCGCGCCTCGAACTCGCCCTTGACGCTGGCCCCGGCCTGCAGCATGCCCAGGTCCAGCGACAGCAGCTCCACGCCCTGCAGGATCGGTGGCACCAGGCCGCCGACGATACATCCGGCCAGGCCTTCCACCACCGCGGTCTTGCCCACGCCGGCCTCGCCGGTGAGGATCGGGCTGTTCTGGCGGCGCCGGGTGAGGATGTCGATCATCTGCCGGATTTCGGCATCGCGGCCCAGCACCGGGTCCAGCGCACCGTCGCGCGCGCGCTGGGTGAGGTTGATGCAGAAACGGTCCAGGTTGGGCGTGGCGCTGGGCTTGCCGCCCGGGCTTGCATCGCCAGCCCCGCTGGCACCACCGGCTGCGCCGGAGGCATCGCCGATCAGGCGCGCCTCGCGCGCCTCGACCGACCCCTCGACGATGGCGTGGAAGTTCTCCTGCAGGGTTTCCACGTTCACTGCCAGTGCTTCCTGCACGCTGCGCGACAACAGCCGGCGCAGGTTGGGATCGGACACCAGCGCCAGCAGCAAGTGGCCACTGCGGATGCGGCTTTCACCCAATTCGAGCGATCCCACCACCCAGGCCCGCTCCAGCAGCTCGGGCAGGTGAGGGGAGAGTGATGGGGTGCGGGTGTTGCCCGACTTGAGCGCGGCCAGCGATTGCTCCAGCGCGCGTTCCAGCGCCTCGGGCGTGCGCTCGAACTGGCGCAGGATGCGGCGCACGTCGCTGTTGTCGACTTCCACCAGCTTGGCCAACAGGTGCTCGATTTCCACGTCATGGTGGGTGCGCGACAGGCACAGTCCTGCCGCTGCCTCCAGTGCGGTGCGGCACACGGTATTGAGTCGGGCCACCGAGGCGCGTGGGCTTACTGCCATGAGCTTTCTCCTGTTGCCTGGAACCGGAACTCCACCTCATCGGCCGGGCTGGCCGATCGGCGTCCGCCGAGCCAGGTGTTCCAGCCCAGGCGTGAGGGCTGCGCGGCGCGCAATCCCAGCGTGGTGGGCGGCACCTGATCGGCCGCGAGTGCCAACCTGATACGCAGATCCAGCGCCAGACCGGTCAGGAAGCGGGTCAGCTCGACCAGGCCGCCAAGCAGCGCGCCGCTGGGCAGCAGTCGCTCGAAGCGCGCGCGGTCCAGCGGCCCCAACACCAGCTGCAAGGTGGTCTGTCGATCCCAGAAGCGGGCACCGAGCACGCAGCCATCGCCCAGTCTGTGCGCGCTTCGCCCCAGGCGGGTGCGATCGGCTACCGCGATGACTTGCCAGTTGCCATGGCAGCCATGCGCGTTCACAGGTGCGCCCACCACGTCGCCGACCACCTGGGAGATAGACCCCAGCCCGTGTGGGCGCTGGGTGATCAGCCCGCTGTAATACGCCAGCGCGGCGGCTGGCACTGGTGAGTCGGTCGATTGTTCGCGTGGGTCCTGTCGCAGCTGGCGGAACAGCGTGGGGGTGCCCATGCCGACCAGGTCGAACACGTGCCGCGGTATCCCGCGCAGGCTGCCGAACTCCAGTTCGATTTCCGGCCGATGCTTGCGCCACGCCCGCCAGAACAGCAGCAGCAAACGATGGTTGAAGATGTCGAAAAAGTCGCGGGTGGCGTGATCGCGGCGGCGCGCGCGCTCGATCATCACTCGTGTGTAGTGGTAGGGCAGCACACCGGAAGGCCCGGTCAGGCCCAGGAAGTTGACCACCATGCGATGACGCGCAGCGCCGTGGTCCGGCAAGGGCAGCAGCTCCTGGATCTCGCCCGGCGGAAAAGAAAGCGACTCCGTGACACCGAACCTGATCGGCTCGCTGCCTGCGTTCTGGCCCGAGTCATCGAAGTCGTGCGCGCGGAACAGCAGGCGCACCGCCTGGAAGAACCGGAAACGCTCCGGCGCGGCGCGCAGCATGTCCAGGGCCGCCGTGGGCCGCAGGCAGGGCGCCACGTCGACACCTGGCACCGGCACGGCCTCCGGTCGATCCACCGGATCGTTGGCCGGCGCAGCCGCTGGCGAGGGCTGTGGATCCTCGGGGTCGCTGCTCATACCAGGTGCAGCTCGCCGCTGCGCGGTGGGAAGCGCACCAGCGGACGCTCGCGCTGGCGGCTGCGCGTGCTCAGGCGCGTGTACGAGTTGGCGGTGCAATACAGACCGAAGAACAGATCCAGCACGCGCGCAAGCAGGTACACCCCGCTGCCGACGTAGTGATCCTCGTCGAAGGTCAGCTCGATTTCGGTGCCCCGCACGAATGCCTGGCGCGGCGCCCGGCCCACGCGGGTGGAGGATGGATGGCTGTCGACCGCGGTGATCCCGGCGATCTGCTTGCGCAGGCTGGCGCTGTCGCCGAAGTTGTACAGGCTGAGGATCTCCAGCAGCGCATCGCGACCACCCTTGACCAGCGACAGGTGGTTGAGCGAGAGGTGCGAGACCAGCCGCCACTGGTTGGCCATGCGCATGGGGGCGCGCCAGGTCGCGGTGGGCTTCTTGAGCAGCAGGGCAGTGGAGATCGCGCCGGCATCGGCCAGTTGCAGGCGGCTGTCCTCGCCGCCGAACGGCAGTTGCGAGGGCAGGTCGCGATTGGTGCAGGTCAGGCGCAGCGACAGGGTGTCGACGCTGGGTACCCGCGGGTCCATGTCGCGGTCCACCAGCGAGATGGTCACCTCGCTGCCATCATCGTTGGGGTGCAGCGAAGGCTTGCGCTGGGTGAACCAGTACGAGCTACCAGGATCGCCCTGCAGCCCGTGGCGGATCGAGAAGAACGGCAGGAACTCGGCGCTCGTGTCACGCTCGGTGGCGCGACTGGCCTTGCGTACCGCGTCGACCGAATACACCTCCAGGCCCAGCGGCCGCCTGACGTCGGGCAGCACCGGATACTCGTACAGCTCGGGATTGAGCCTGATCGGCTCGGCCTGCTGCGTGAACAGGTTGACGATCGGGGTGCAGTTCAGCCGGAAGCTGTTGCGGTTGACGGTCTGCTCCAGCCGCGCCGCGCGCTCCGGACGCTCGAATGCTTCCACATGCAGGCGCACGTCGACCGGCGCGGTGAACCTGGCCAGGTCCAGGCCGACCAGGTCGAAGAACAGGAACTTTTCCGGCAGCACGAAGTATTCCTGCAGCAGCCGGTAGCCGAGAAACGAGCGCGGATCGTAATCCAGCAGGCCCTCGTCCTTGCCGAAGCCGACCGCCTGGATGGCGCCGCGACCGAGTACCACCGGGGCCAGTCCGCTGTCGGGCCCGGTGCCGTGCAGGGTGACGGCGGACACGCTGTTGAGTATCAATTCGTAAAGCGCGTGCACCAGCGGGCTTTCGCCATCCAGGTAGAAGCGCAGCCGCTGCATGCCCAGCGCGCCCAGCTTGGCCTGCCCCTGCGCCTGCAAACGGATGCGGATGCTGGCCACGCTGGCATCGCCCTTGAGCGAGAAGGCGGACCGCTCGATCGGTTCGAATGCGGCTTCGGCCACCTGCACCGGCCACACTTCCACCGGGTAGGCGGTGCGGTAGCGCACCTGCATGCCCTTGACCGGGCGGCTCAGCAACTCGGTGCCACGCGGCACCTGCTGCATGGCGCTGAGCTCGACATTGGGCGCCGGCGCCAGTTGCGCGATCGACATCGACGGCACCGGGCGCAGGAAATGCGGATACAGCACCGAAAGCAATGCATCGGTGATCTGCGGGAACTCGTCGTCGAGCTTCTTGTGGATGCGCCCGGTGAGGAACGCGAACGACTCGATCATCCGCTCGACGTGCGGGTCCTCGCAGGTGTCGCCCTCGATCAGCAGGCGCGAGGCGATCTTGGGATAGCGATTGGCGAATTCCTGGGAGAGCTTGCGCAGCGCGGTCAGCTCTTGCTCGTAGTAGGGCAGGATGTCGTCTAGCATGCGCGTTCCACTCAATGCGCCCGGGATGCGAAGCGGGCGCGACCCGACCGAGTCTAGGCAGCGCTTTGGCCACGGCCCATAGACCGCAAGGCCTATGCCGCCGGTTGATGGTGCAGATCCGGCATCGGGTGGTGCGCGGCGCGGCCGCCACCGGCCTCAATCCACGTAGTCATCCTCGACGCAGAAGCCAGGTTCGGCGATCACGCAATCGGGTAGCTCGCGCACGCTGCCACGCAGGCGCATGCCCTTGGCGGCCACCGCGCTGATGGTCTGCTGGCGCGGCAGCAGCAGCCACATCTGCATGTTGTCGTTGGTGGCCAGCGCCATGCGCCCGGCGGTGTCGCCGAAACCCCAGAAGAAGTCGCCACGCACGCTGCCGCGGATCGCGCCACCGGTGTCCTGGGCGAACATCAGCCGCTGCATCGGCGCCTCCCCTCCGGGCTGGGTGGTGGAGATGAAAACCGGCGCGCCGAGCGGCGTGGTGCGGGGATCCACGGCCAATGATCTGCCGGCACTGAGCGGCACGCCCAGTGCGCCCACCGGACCCTCGGGTCCATCGCCGATGCTGCGGAAGAACACGTAGCTGGGGTCGGGTATGCCGGTGGTTCCACCGGCGATCGGGCTGGTCGCGGTACCAGCGCTGCTGGACCCTGGCCGTGGCGCCGGCGGGGCGCTGGCCACCGCCACCGGACTGCTGGAACCGGTAACGGGACGGGGTGGCGGCGGCGGCCCTTCGCCGCGCAGTGCGGCGATGATTGCATCCACCTCGCTGCGGCTGGTGTTGCCGGCAGGCGCGCCAGCACGCGCGGCCTGCACGGGTCGTGCAGCCTGTCCGGATGGCATCTGCGCAGGCCTGCCGGCCGCCGTGGTCGCCGGTCGTGGCGCGGCCTTGGGACGCGGCGGCGGCGCATTGCCCTGCAGCGCGGCGATCATCCGCGCCACCTCGTCGTTCACCGAGTCGGGCAGGCGCGGGTCGGGCAAGACGTTGCTGACACCGGCGCTGCCGCCGGCAACCAGGCCGCGCGCCTTGATCCCGGCCAACGCCAGGTCCACGCTGCTGCCCCGGTTGACCCGCGGCCGGAACGGATGGCCGTTCTGCTCGGCGTAGGCCAGCCGTACCAGGCCGCCCTGCTTGAGCCGGATCTTGCCCGAGCCCTGCACCTGCATCGAATAGAGGCGGTGCGGATCCTCCACCCAGGCCAGCACCGGCGCGTTCAACGCATTTTGCTCGATTCGCTGCCGCGACCAGTACGGCACCACGCGGCGAGCCTCCACCCGCACCCGGAAACGCTTGTCGCGCACGCCGGCGTTCATGCCCTGCAGGTCGACCTCGTACTCGCGTGAACGGCCATCGCCGGCACTGCCGCCGCGCAGGCGGATCCCATCCTCGTACAACCACACCGACCCGGTACGGGCGACGCCGGCGTCGAGCAGGCGCAAGTCGTTCGGTAGTCCATAGACCGGATAGCGAAACTTCTCGTCGCGAACCCGGCTGCCCTCCAGCAGCGGTTCGAAGTAGCCGGTCAACTTGCCGGTGGACACGCGCGCGGGCGACATCACCTGGTAGGCGTAGAAGTTGGCCTCGAAGAAGGCCCGCACCGACCCCGTATCCGCATGGTCCACCGCCGCGAACGACGCGCACACCCGGTCCCACACCGACTTGCGCTTCAGTGCCGCGCAGCTCTGGCGCATGCCCTGGACCGAATCGCTGAAGTTATCGTTGCCCCAACCCGGCATCTGCGTGAATGGTCGTGGCTCGAACACCGCATTGCGGGTCTCGAACGGTTGCCCCAGATCGGCGCCCGCTTCGACCCCGGCCGCGTCCGAAGCCGGTACGGCCGCATCGGTCCCCGCCGCCTCTTGCGCCAGGGACATGCATGGTGGAACGGCGAGGAACAGGCCGATGGCCAAGCACTTGCGCAACATGGGCAACTCCAGCGTCACCAGGACCAGGCCACTGTGCAGCGCGCCGCGATGTCCGACCATACCTCTGAGGGCATAGCGCAAAGCGCGGCGTGGAACCCGCGCAAGGGTTGCAACCGCTAGAGATCGGAGAGTTGCTGCGACGCCACCACCGCCTCGACCCGGTTGCGTACGTTGAGCGCACGGAAGATGGCGGCCAGGTGGATCTTCACCGTGCCCTCGCTGATGTTGAGGTCGCGGGCGATGCTCTTGTTGGGCTTGCCCATGGCCAGCAGTCGCAGCACGTCTACCTGGCGCTCGGTCAGCAGGGACCGCAAGGTCTGCAGGGTGCTGGCGGGGTGTGGTTCGCCCACTGCCATACCCTGCGCAGGCGGTGCATGCGGGTTGAGCAGCATCGGCGGCACGTACACGCCACCGGACAGGACCAGGCGCACCGCGGAAAGCATTATGTCGGGCGAATAGGCCTTGGGGATGTAACCGCGTACGCCCAGGTCCAGTACGGCCTTCATCTGCCGGCCGTCCTCGGCCCCCGACAGCACCACCAGCGCCAGTTCCGGATAGCGTGCGCGTACCTGCGCCACGTGGTCCAGGCCGGTGGCACCGGGCATCGACAGGTCCATGATCAGCAGGTCCGGCAAGCCATTGCCTTCCAGCCGCGCGTGGACTTCATCGATGGTCATGGCGGTGTCGAAGCCGATGCCATCGCCCAGTTCGGCAAGCTTGCTCTTGACACCTTCCAGGATCAGGTGGTGGTCGTCGGCAATCAGTATCTTCATCGTCTCCGTGCCCCTTGGCCACGCCGCGTCGCGTGCTGCGATCGCAACCTCACCGGACCATAGTCGTTGGGTGCGAATGCACGCAATGCGCCATACGGTCGAACGGCCTAGTCCCTACGGGATATGGCCGCGACCAGTCGCGCGCACCAACATCCCCGGGTTGGCGCAATACGGGGAACCGCCGCTTGCAGGCATGCACCACCAGCACGATGGAAAACGCCATTGGCGCGCGCATGCCAGGCCTGCCCCGGGTCGTGCTGGCAGCCTTTCTGCTGTGTGCACTGCCGTTGGTGGACAACGCCACGGCAGGTGATTTCGATTGGCGCATGCGTGGCGTCCTGTTCCGGGTGACGGCCCCCGAGCCGACGCCGCCAGCAACGGCTGGGCCGGCAGCGGCGGAAGGGGTCGAGGCAAGTGCAGGCGACGGCCATGCAGCGGCCGCAACGAGTCCTCATGCAGATAACGCAGGCCAAGGGGACGAACCGGACAAAGCAGGCAAGCCGGGCGTCCCTGCCCTGAGCGAGCCGGCAGCCGCGCAGGCCCCCGCGGATCCGGCTCCGGCCGTGCAAGCCACGCTGCCGAGCGACCCGACACCCATGGCAGCGGCCGTGGTCATCCATCCGCCAGGGACATCCGCCGCAAAACCGGAACTGGCGCAGGCGGCCGAAGAGCTCGCTCCGAGCTTCGTGTTCGCCACCATCCACTACGGCGACATGGATGCGCTGCTGCTGCACCTGCCGCGCTTGCGCCAGCAACTGGAGGATTCAAAGGTGCTGGTCAACGAAGTCGATCTGTCGGCCGCCTGGCAGCCCGAGTACGAGTCCTACCGCCAGCTGCCACAGGGCCAGAGCCTGCGCAGGCTGATTGGCGAGGACGCATTCAAGGAACTGCAGGCGCAGCTGCCCGATGCCGACCTGGCCGCGCTGGATTCGATGAAGCCGTGGGTCGCCATGAGCGTGCTCGAGTTCCCGCCGGGCCATGAGGACAAGAGCATCGATGCCCACCTGCAGGAGTGGGCGCAGGCCGCAGGCCTGGAACGGGTCCACCTGGAGAATTTGCCAGACCAGCTGGCGGCACTGGACTGCGTGCAACCCGGCGATTACGCGCCGGTGCTGCGCCAGAGGCTGCTGGGCGGATGGTCGTTCGACCTGGATGCCGAGCGCACGGTCGGTTATTACCGGCAACGTGACCTGGCTGCCTGGCTGGCGGACATCGAAGCGATGCGCGGACTCACCGGCGCGGCGGTGGCCGCCGAAGAGGAGGCTCGGCGTTGTCTGATCAGTGTGCGCAATGCCCGCTGGCTGCCCGTACTGCGGGAGCGGCTGGAGCAGGGCGGGGCATTCGTCGCGGTAGGGGCGATCCACCTCACCGGCGCCGAGGGGCTGCTCATGCAGCTGCGCGAACAAGGGTTCCAGGTCAGCGTCGAACCGTGGTGAAGGCCGGCGCGTCCCGCATCGGCGAGCGGATGGAGAGGTCATGGCAGTGAACGGATTGCGTCAGGTGTTCTGGGGTCAGGGCAGCTTCCTGTCGCCACAGCACCTGCATTGCCAGGATACGTGGCACCAGGCCTACGCCCTGGCCCTGCATGCGCAGGGTACTCCCTTCCACTGGGGCTTCGAGGCATTGCAGCTGCGCGAGGACGCGCTGGGCAACGGCATCGTCGAGCTCGAGCGTTTCACCCTGTACACGCGCGATGGCGAGCGCATGAGTGGCGGCGTGGCCGACACCTACGCCAGCGAGAATACGCGCGTGCCGGCACGCAACCTGGCCGACTTGCAGGTCGCCAGCAAGGAGCCGATCTCCCTGTACCTGGCGGCACAGCGCGACCGCACCCTGGACGTACACGCGCGCACCTCGGGCGCCCGGCTCGCGCCCCGCCATCGGCTGGCCTCGTCAGAGGTGGCCGACTCATTCGACCCACAAGGCCCCGCGGCCAACGTGGACTTCCTCGGCTACCAGCTGCAGGTGATCACCAGCCTGGACAGCGGTGCAGAGGCGCTGCTGCAAAGCTGCGAATCATTCAAGTTCGCGGAGATCGTGCAGACCGCGCCGGGCAAGTACAAGCTGGCGATCGACTACGTGCCGCCGATCGTTGCACTGGCGGCGTCGGGCAACCTGCTGCGCTGGACCCGGGCGCTGCGCGACCTGCTGGTGTCCCGCGCCCAGGACTTCGCCGCGGCCAAGCGCCAGCGCGGCATCCGCGCCGCATCCACCAGTGCGCAGGAGGTCATGCGCCTGGTGATGATGCAGAGCTTCGCCCGCTACGTGTGCTCGGTGCAGGAGCACGCGCGCCTGGCCGTGGTCTCGCCCTATCCGCTGTACCAGGAACTGCGCCAGCTGGTCGCCGAATTCTCAACCTTCTCCGAAGACACCAGTTACTTCGGCGCGGTTCGCGCCAACCCTGCCGACACCGAACTGCCCGACTACGACCACGATGACCTGCGTCTGTGCTTCCGGCGCGCGTTCGAGCGCGCCGAGGCGCTGATCAAGGGGCTCACGGTCGGTGCCGAAGTCGGCATCGCGCTCACCTTTGATGGCCAGTTTTACCAGGCCGCGCTGCCTGCCAACCTGTTCGAATCGGACAAGACCCGCTTCTACCTGGCGTTCGAGTCGGACATCGGCGGACAGGAATTGTTCCAGCGGCTGTCGCGCACCGGCAAGATAGCGCCGATCGAGGAGATGCCCAAACTGCTGCAGGCAGCGCTTTTCGGGCTCAAGATAGACCTGCTTCCGGTTCCGCCGGAGGAACTGCCGCAGAAGACGCCCAACACCACCTACTTCCTGGTCGATACCCGCCACCCTTTCTGGCAGATGATTCGCAACAACCGCAACATCGCGGTGTTCAGCGACCTGCCCCCCGACCAGACCGTGATCAAGCTGTATCCGGTGGGGGCCGAGGAATGAGCGGGGTCGTGCCATGAGTCGCTTGTTCGACCATTTCACCCCGGTGCTCTCGTTCGGCCTGGCGCTGGATGAGAGGATCGCGCAGTCGCGTGCCACCCAGACGGTGGCCGAAGTACACGCCGCGGCCCGGGCGCTGGTGGACCAGGCGCGCAACGCTGCGCTGGCCGCGGGCAAGCGCCCTGAACACGTGGAGTCGGCCGCGTTTGCGGTGGTGGCCTGGCTGGACGAGGTGATCGCCCGCAACCCCGCCTACTGGGGCGGCGCCAATCCCCTGCAGGTGGTGCTGTTCAACA
>Ga0136639_10000788_pt1 | contig 10942 bp, 10 predicted proteins | sample AntDrymUQ8592106_2_FD_113739 | JGI IMG/M metagenome (GOLD analysis project Ga0136639, IMG submission 113739) | Polar desert sand microbial communities from Dry Valleys, Antarctica - metaG UQ859 (21.06) | ecosystem: Environmental > Terrestrial > Soil > Desert | place: Antarctica: Dry Valley...
GCTTCATCGGCGCTTCATCGGCCGCGTTGAACCTTGGTCCCATCCGTGTACATCCGTGTGATCCGTGGTCAAAATTCTGCATTCATTGGTCCTGCGCTCCGGCCTGATGAAAGAAGATTTTTTGACCACGGATTTCACGGATGTACACGGATGGGAGGGATAAGAAAGAGTGCTCCAATCTTTTTGTGACCTCTGTGCCGCTGTGGTTAACGCTTCATCGGCGCTTCATCGGCCGCGTTGAACCTTGATCCCATCCGTGTACATCCGTGTGATCCGTGGTCAAAATTCTGCATTCATTGGTCCTGCGCTCCGGCGTGATGAAAGAAGATTTTTGACCACGGATTTCACGGATGTGCACGGATGGGAGGGATAAGAAAGAGCGCTCCAATCTTTTTGTGACCTCTGTGCCGCTGTGGTTAACCCTTCATCGGCGCTTCATCGGCCGCGTTGAACCTTGGTCCCATCCGTGTACATCCGTGTGATCCGTGGTCAAGATTCTGCATTCGTCGGTCCTGCGCTCCGGCGTGATGAAATAAGATTTTTGACCACGGATTTCACGGATGTACACGGATGGGAGGGACGAGAGAAAGCGCCCATGCCACCCCTCGAAGTTCTCTGTGTCTCTGTGGTTAACGTTTCATCGGCGCATCATCGGCCGCGCTGAGCGGGACCTTCAGCGCGGCGGCGCCGCGACCTTCAGTTCGGACTACCACCATGGACGTTAGCGTGCTGATTCCTACCTTCCGGCGGCCGCGGGAATTGCGGGTTTGTCTGGAGTCGATTGTCGCGTCGCAGCTTCGCCCGGCCGAGGTGATTGTGGGCGATGACGGCGGCGATGCGGAAACCCTGGCGGTCTGTGAGAGCTTCAATGAGTTTCTCCCGCTGGTTCACCTGCCCCCGGGCGGTCCCGGCTCGCTGGCGGCGAATCTCACCCGGCTGGTGGCGCAGGCAAAATCGCCGTGGTGTTATCTTCTACATGACGACGACTTCATGGTCGGCAACCACCGCGAGCTGCTCGCTGGCCAGCATGATTCCTGCGACCTCCTGTTTACCGACCACTGGCTGTGTGACGCGGACGGCGTGGTCGACGAAGCTGAATCAAAACGCAACTCCGCCGCCTACACCCGCTCAAGCTTGTCTGCGGGCCTCCAGCAGGACCTTGTCGCACTCGTTCACCATGAGGCGATTTGTCTGGATGGCTTCTATGCCCGGACAAATTTCCTGAGCCGCGTCAGCCCGGACCCACAGCTTGGCGGCACCGCCGACAGCTTCTGGCTTGGCGCCATCCTTCTGAGCTCGCCGGCACCGCGGGTGAGCTTTCTGCCCGAGCGGACTTTTGTTTATCGCCTCAATCCAAGCGGGCTCACCTCAACGGGAATCGACGCGCGCACGCTCTTTGATGGCCTGTGCGGCCTGGGCCGGATCTCCCAAAACTTTGGCGAAATCAACCGCGACAAGCGCAACCGCTTCGGCATCCAGGCTGCCTATCAATGTCTCCGGGCCAAGCGGTTCTCCGAGGCTCACGCGTACTTGCAGCGCGCGGCTGATGGCCTTCCGCCGCTGGCCAGGCCTTGGCTGCTTGCGACCGCCATGCTTTGCGCGACGATGCCGCGCCTCGTCGGGCAGCCGCTTTGCCTGCTTGTGCGCCTCGCTGACACGCTGCGCCGAATTGGCCAAAAGCAAAAATCCTGATGACCCGAGTGCTCCAGATTGTCCCGTCGCTGCCGCCGGCGGTGTGCGGGGTTAGCGATCATGCCCTGCTGCTGGCGCGCCACCTGCGCGATGAACATGGGATCGTCACGACCTTCGCCTCGATCGATGTCGAGGCGCCTGATGAACTTGAGGGTTTCGATGTGCGGCCGCTCGTGCGTGTGGCAGATGCGATTAGCTTGGTTGGCGATGGTATGCCCCGGATCCTGCTGCACTATGTTAATTACGGCTATCAGAAGCGCGGTTGTCCAATTTGGCTTGTGCGGGGACTGCGCGAGTGGTTGGCGGACGCGCCCGACCGGCGTCTGGTGACCATGTTTCACGAGCTCTATGCCCACGACGGCCGTCCCTGGGAGAGCTCGTTTTGGACCCAGCCGCTGCAAAAGGCGATCTGCCGAAATGCCGCGCGCATCAGCCATGGCGCGGTCAGCAACCGGCGGGTGAACCACGAGATCCTGCGAAAAATGCGCGGACGCCGCGACGTCACCCATTTCCCGGTCTTCTCCAACATGGGCGAGCCGCTCCAGTTGCCGGAGTTTGAACGGCGTGACCGACGGCTGGTTTTGTTTGGCGGACAACGTTGGCGAGCAGATGCTCTTACTAAGCACTTGCCCAGCATCGCCGCCGCCTGTGAGCGCTGGAACATCCGCGAAATTGTGGAGATTGGACCAGGAACCACCACAGAATACAATATCGGGATCCCGTGGGCGAAACGCGGCCCCTTACCCGCGACCGAGGTCGCCGCCATTCTAAGCTCCTCGCTCCTCGGCTTCGTGTCCTATCGCAGCACCGAGCTGGAGAAGTCCGGCATTTTTGCGGCCTATGCCGCGCATGGCTTGGTCCCGGTCTTGCCGGATGCCTGCATGTTGGATCCAACTAAGGAAGTTATTGCGGGTACCCATTATCTCAGTCCGAGCCACTTTTCCGCCGTGCATGGCAATGCACTGCTTAAGGAGATCACTGCCGCAGTGTTCGCCTGGTACCAGAACCACCGTTCCGACCACCAGAGTGCGGTTTTTGCGGAGCTTCTTGGAAACTAGCCCACCCAGAGTCGTGAGTGGCCGCGCCCCCATCATGGGCGGCCATCGAGAAATAAGAATATCATGGAGAGCGTTTTACAGATTGTCCCAAAATTGCCGCCGCGGATTTGCGGAGTGGGTGATTACGCCTTGGTCCTCGCCCGCCTCCTGCGGGATAGGCACAACATCATGACGACCTTTGGCGTCCTCGATGCAAGCGAGGCATTTGAAATCGAAGGATTCCAAGCCGTGCCACTGGCACCCGACGCCTGCGCGGTCGAGGAAGTGACCGGTGGTTTTGCGCGGGTGCTCCTGCACTACGTCGGCTACGGTTATCAAAGTCGCGGCTGCCCGGTATGGTTGATGCGGGGTGTGCGCAGGCTCAAAGATGCCCATCCGAACCAGCGGCTGGTGACCATGTTTCACGAGCTCTATGCGTGCGGGAAGCTGTGGCAGAGCTCGTTCTGGACTCAACCGCTGCAAAAATCCATCTGCCGAACGATTGCGCGGAGTAGTGGCGGGGTGGTCACCAACCGGTTGGCAAGTGCAGAGGTCCTGCGCCGGATGACTGGTGCTGAGGTGCGTCATTTGCCGGTTTTTTCGACCATCGGGGAACCGGATCACTGCACAGCCTTTGATCACCGCGAAAGGCGGCTTGTCTTGTTCGGCGGGCCAGGATGGCGGAGTAAGGCGCTCGAAACGGATTTGGGGGCACTCAAAGAAGTCTGCCAGCGATGGAATATCCGCGAAGGAATTGAAATTGGGCCGGGAACAACCCCGGAGCCAAATCTTGGGATTCCTTGGTCGAAGCTGGGCAGTCTTCCGGCAGAGGAAATTTCGGCTTATTTAAGTTCCTCGATGTTTGGCTTTGTCAGTTACCCAAGTGCCTATTTGGAGAAGTCCACGACGTTTGCCGCCTATGCGGCCCACGGGCTGGTGCCGGTGCTCCCGGCTAGCTGCATCACTGCGGATACCTTGGGAATTTCCGCGGGACGTCATTTTCTGAGCTCAGCGAAACAAGCAGTGGACGACTCTGCCCTCAAAGAGATCAGCGTTTCAGCGTTCGCTTGGTATCAGGATCACGGCTCAACCAGCCAAAGTGGAGCCTTCGCGAAGCTCCTGGAATGAAAGCATCCAATCTCAAACACTAGATTGTTTACCGTCTCCTACAGCGGCGTCCACCAAGCCTACCAGCTTGCCCTTGCGGCGCAGGAGGCGGGGGTTTTGGATAGGTTTCTCTGTTCGTTTTATGATGCGCCGGGAAAGTGGGGCCATCGCTTATCCAAGGTTTTGGGTCAGGCGGTGATGAAGAACCGGCGGCTCGATGGGATTGACTTGAATAAGGTGATTGAGAACCCGTGGCCTGAGTTGGTGGCCAAGGTTCAAGTTCGGCTTTCTCGTCAGTCGGCGAATGCGTGGATCACGGCGGCGGAAAAGTTCGACCGCTGGGCGGCTCGGCGGATTGGCTTGGGATCCAGCACGGCAGTCATCTGCACGGAGAACTGCGCGTTTGCCACCTTCCAGACGGCGGCCAAGCTCGGCCTGCGCCGGATCTACGATTGCCCCGGCCACAACGCCGAGCTGTGGCGCGAAACGACCGAAGAGGCGGCCAGGCGCACCGGCCTGCCATCCGTTTCGCTTGCTGACACGGTAGAAATCACCCGGCGCAAAGAAGTGGAGCTGAGCTTGGCGGACCTTGTTCTCACCTATTCGGACTTCCACAGCGCAGGAGTGGCAGCCCGGGGAGTGGCGCACGAGCGAATTGTTCAAATCCCGTTGTGGACCGATCCAGAATTTTGGGCGCCGCCCGCGGTTGATCGGAAGCGAAGCGGTCGGCTCAAGGTGCTGTTTGCCGGTGGCATCAACTTGCGCAAAGGAGTGCCCTTTCTCATCGAGGCCGTCCATTCGCTCGCGCCCCATGCCCACCTGACCATGGTTGGCTTGCTCGATCCCGACGCCGTCCCGTGTCTCGCCGGCACCGAGTCGTTCGTTTCCCTCCATGCGCCGGTGAGCAAAGAAAAGCTTCGCACCCTGTATCAAGAGCATGACGTTCTGGTGCTTCCCTCGCTCGGTGACTCCTTTGGGTTTGTGGCCTTGGAGGCGATGGCCTGCGGGCTGCCGGTCATCCTCACCACCCACTGCGGCGCACCAGTCCCCGATCCGACTTGGCGAGTGCCAATCATGGAATCCGCCGCAATTGCCTCAGCCTTGACACGCTTCCTCGACGCGCCAGAGGTACTCGAACAATCGCGCGTCCAAGCCCGCTGTTTCGCTGAGGACTTCACTCCCCGCCGCTATCGTGCGGCCATTGGTGCCGTCCTTTTATCGTCACAATTACGATGCTGACAGTCTCTTATAACGGTGTTCACCAAGCCTACCAGCTTGCTCTGGCGGCGCAGGAAGCCGGCCTGCTCGATGAGTTTTTATGCTCGTTTTATGATGCGCCAGGGAAATGGGGTCGCCACTTCAGGCGGGTGCTGGGCCAGGCGGTGATGAAAAACCGCAGCTTGGAGGGAATTGAACCCACCAGAGTCGTTGAACACCCGTGGCCAGAGCTGCGTTTCAAGCTACGCGGTCGCCTGCGCAAGCTGCCACCAAATGCCTGGATCAAAGCTGCTCGACCCTTTGATGAGTGGGCCGCGCGGCATCTGGCGCGAAGCAAGACCCAAGGGGTCATTTGCAGTGAAAACTGCGCCTATGCGACCTTTCAAATGGCTGCCAATCGGGGATTGCACCGGATTTATGATTGTCCGGGCCACAATGCAGAGATGTTGCGAATGGCTACCGAAGAGGCCGCCCGTCGCACCGGCCTTCACGCCGTCACCATTGCTGACACGCCAGAGGTATCTCGGCGCAAGGAAGTGGAAATCGGCCTCGCGGAAAAAATTTTCACCTATTCGGATTCGCACACGGCGGGGATTGTGGCGCGTGGGGTAGAGCCCGAGCGCATCCACCAAATTCCACTGTGGACCGATCCGGCATTCTGGGTTCCGCCAGCCACGGCGCGTGAGCGCGTTGGTCCGTTGCGGGTGCTGTTTGCCGGCGGCATCAATCTGCGCAAGGGCGTGCCCTTCCTGCTCGATGCTGTCCGATCAGTCGCACCCCATGCGGAACTGACCCTCGTCGGCTGCCTTGATCCCAACCTCCGGCCCTGCCTGGCTGGCACTGAATCTTTCGCCACCGTCATTCGCCCGGTTGCCAAGCAGGATCTGCGCACCATTTATCAAGCCCACGATGTGCTGGTGCTCCCCTCGTTGGGAGACTCGTTCGGATTTGTTGCCTTGGAAGCAATGGCCTGCGGCTTACCGGTGATTCTAACCACTCATTGCGGCGCACCGGTGCCAGACCCAGCCTGGCGCGTCCCGATCATGGATGCTCCGGCCATTGCCAACGCCCTCACCCGGTATCTGGATGAGCCTGCCACCCTGGCCGCTGACCGCCTGCGCGCCAGGGAGTTTGCCGTTATTTTCAAGCCCAAGCGCTACCGCGACGCCATTGGGGCGGTCTTGAGCCGCCTCGATCCATGATGGTCGGTTCAGGTTGCGTTGGAATTACCGTTTTTGGCCGCCTGCTTATGCAGCGCTTGCTAAAAAGCCATCAGCTCCTCGGATCACATCTAATCAACTTCACAGTGGCTAGCTTCTCATATGTTTGGGTGAATCGAGCGCGGTTTCCGCTCTTTTCGCGCGGGTTTTGCCGTGCGTGGGGGAAGCGTCTGCTTACCTTGCGCGCCTTGGTGAAGCGCAATGGGCGGCGCCGACGACTGGTTCGGGCGGGGGCCGTGATTGCGGAGACGGCCGAAATCGGCGAGGCGGCCTTTGATGGGGATGCACGGCTGCTGCGGATCGGTGCCAATTCCTGGATCGGCAAATCGCTGCTGCGCACCCAAGACCGGATCTCAATTGGCAGCCATGTGTGCGTTTCAGATGGGGTGACAATTCTCACCGGTTCGCACGACGTGAATGATCCGGGCTGGAGACATATTTGTGCGCCTGTGAGCATAGGCGATTACGCATGGATTGGGGCAGGCGCGATGATTCTTCCCGGCGTGAGCATTGGTCGCGGTGCGGTGGTTGGCGCCGGAGCGGTGGTGGCGAAGTCGATTGCCGATTTTTCCATCGTGGTGGGAAATCCGTCCAAGCCACTGGCAAAAATGCGTTGCGAGGAGCTGGATTATAACCCATGTGAATTTTTGGCGGCTAACCAGGCATGGCTCATTGGCTAACCCGCCATTGTGCTCCGCGCTGTTGGGTGTAGCGCCCGCAGCCAGCGTCTTATTGATTGAAATCATGATCCCCCGTTCATCTCCATTGTTATCAGGCGCTGGTCGGCGGCCGCGCCAGTCTATTAAGAGCCCGGAGGCCACGCCGCTGCTCAAGTCGTTGGGCATGGCATTCCGTCATCCGGTGGTTTGGCTGACGCTTGCCTTGATGTTCAACGTGCTGGAAGGTGCGGTGCGCAAGTGGGTGCCGGGGTTTTCCGGCGGCGCGGGGCGGGGTGTAGCCTATTTTTCCAAGGACATTCTGTTTCTGTTTGCGGTGGGCTGTGTTTTGGTGGGTCCGATTGCGCGGCCACGACCGGCCCTGGTGGCTAGCATCAGCTGGGGTGCACTGGCCCTTGGATTGATCGCGGCCGGCGGCACCCTGAGTTTCTTTTTTGGCTTCAACCCGGTCGGGACTGTTCTGAGCGTGCGGGCAATGATCATCCTGCCGTGTGCGGCTTTCCTGTTTGCCAGCCACCGGGAGAAGTTTCCGCTGATGGGATTTGCCATCGTGGCGGCTGGGCTGGCCATGCTCAACGCGCCGCTGTCCCTGCTCCAGAGTGGCTTGCCGAACGATCACATTCTCAACAAGTACGCCGAGGGTGAGGCGATTGTCGTTGAAGTGGCCTCCGGGGTGCGCGCCACAGGGACCTTTGCCTATATTACCGGGCTCGGGATTGCCTCCGCTCTGGGGGTGTGGGGCGGAATTGTCATCATCAGCCTCTCGCAGAACAAGAAACAACAGACCTTTGGTGCCCTTGCCATCCTTGCCGGATTCGGCTGCGCATTTGCCTCCATCTCGCGCGGAACCTTTGTGGTTGCGGGCACAATGCTGGTCCTGTGGGCGCTGGGGGCCAGCAAGGCACGGCGGATGCTGTTGCAATCCTCGCTGCTGGCCTGCGTGGCCCTGGCGGTGGCGATGTTGGTGGTTCCAAGCATAAGCAACCGGTTCGTGAAGGTGGCCGATGGAACAATTGACCGCTTTGAGTCCGCGGGTGACAACAACATGACGCGGACGTTTGGCCAGTGGGAAGAAATGCACAATGCCGTCACCGCCCACCCACTTGGTACCGGACTGGGCACCGAGCAGGTGGGCGGAAATTTTGCGGCCAAGGGCAAGGCGGGCTTCACCACTTATGAGACCCAGCTGCCACGGATTGTCGCGGAGTTCGGGCTGATTGGCTTGCTCGGGTTTTTTGCCCTGGCCTTCGCCGCTTTCTACTCGCTGCAGCGCACACGCCAGCCAAGCAAGCCACGCTGGAACATGGTGGTGACTGCCACCCAGTTGTTTGTCATGGGGCAGCTGTATGTAGGAGTGGTGTATAACCACAGTGCCTCGGCAGCGGTGTGGATTGTCATGGCGGGGGTGCTGGCGGCCGCACCAGTGCCCGCGCCACGCCGCCTGCGGGCTGCCAAGAAAAGGCGCGAGCCGATAATCCAGAGCGAGGACGCGTCACGAGAGCCAAGCCCTGCGGAGCCATCGTGAGTGTGCCGATTGTCCACCACCAGCGGCGTCCGGGGGTGAGCCAGATCAGCATTGAGCGGCTGTTTGAGGCGATCCGGAGTGAGCTGGATGAGTCATTTGAGGTGACGGTTGCTACCAGCAGGCAGGCGAGCCGGGGCTTGTGGCCACGCCTTAGGAACCTGCTGCAGGCGGCCCGGCAGCGTGGGGAAATCCATCACGTGGTGGGAGATGTGCATTATCTGGTGTTTGGGCTGCCGCGGATGCGGACGGTTTTAACGATTCACGATTGCGCGGCGCTGGAGCGCTTGAGCGGGTGGCGGCGCGCGCTGCTGAAGTATTTTTGGTTCAGCGGGCCGATTCGTCGTGCGGCGGTGGTGACGACCATTTCGCAGACGACCAAGGATGAATTGCACAAGTGGGTGGGTGCGCTGGCGGACAAGGTGGTGGTCATTCCCAACTGCGTGCGGGCTGAATTCACCCCGCACCCGAAGGAGTTCAATGCGGCGGCGCCGCGGGTTCTGCAGGTCGGGACTGGCTGGAACAAGAACCTGCTGCGGGTGGCCGAGGCGCTGCAAGGAACTCCGTGCGAGCTTGCCATTGTCGGCTTGGTGAGCCCGAGCCAACGCGCCGCGCTGGATGCCACCGGTGTTCCCTTCCGTGAGCTTGGGCGGCTGAGCGATGAGGACCTGGTGGCGGCGTATCGGGCGGCCGACCTGGTGGTGTTTGCCTCCTTGTATGAGGGTTTTGGGTTGCCAATTTTAGAAGCCCATGCGACTGGACGGCCGGTGATCACCAGCAATCGCTCGTCGATGCCGGAAGCGGCCGGCACCGGTGCATTGTTGGTCGATCCTGAGTCCGTGGCGGCCATCCATGCGGCGCTCCAACAGGTGGTGGGCAGCGCGAAGTTGCGCGACGAGCTAGTTGCCAACGGCTTTGCAAATGTTGCAAGGTTCCGCCCCCGAGCGATCGCCGCCAGCTACGCCACTGTTTATCATCAGATGCTCAACCCTTCCTAATTGCCGTGCGGATCCTCCACTCGGTCCAACCGATGTCGCCGCAGACCGGCGGCATCTATGAGGCCATCTTTCATCTAACCCAGCACCTCCACAACGCGGGGGTGATGAGCCAGGTGCTCATGCCCAGCGAGGCGCAGTTGCAGGGAAGCGTTGCTAGCTGGCTGCCAGTGCAGGCAAGTTTTCACGGCCGGGTGGTGGTGGGTCCGCTGCAGTGGGCGCCGGGATTTGCCAAGGCGGTGCTTTCCGCGGAGGCGGACATTCTGCACACCCACGGGATCTGGCAGCATCCATCGTTTCTGGCCCTGCAGTGGAAGGCCCAGAGCCCGCGGCCGCACGTGGCGTCCGTCCACGGGATGTTGGAGCCGTGGGCGTGGCACCACCACGCGTGGAAAAAGCGCCCGATCTGGTGGCTGTGGGAAAAGCGCAATCTTGAGTCCGCGGCCTTGCTGCATGCCACCTCGATCCAGGAAGCCGAGGGTCTGCGCCAGCGCGGGCTGAGCGCCCCGATCGCCATCATCCCGCATGGCGTGGACTTGCCCGCCCTTGTTGAACGCCCAGCGCAAACCAGCGGCTGCCGGACCGCGCTCTTTCTAAGCCGGCTCCACCCGAAAAAGGGTCTCCCGCTCCTGCTTGAGGCGTGGGCCCGGGTGCGCCCGGTCAATTGGCGACTGCGCATCGTTGGACCCGATAAAAGCGGCCACCGCGATGAACTTCAACGCATGGCCGCTGGACTCGGAATCCGCGACTGCATCGAGTTCTCCGGTGCCCTCCAGGGGGTCGAAAAATCCGCCGCATTCCGCCAATGCGAGCTTTTCATCCTGCCAACTCACTCGGAAAATTTTGGCATCGCGATTGCGGAAGCCATGGCGCACCAATTGCCCGTCATCACCACTCACGGAGCGCCGTGGGAAATCCTCGAAACCGAGCGCTGCGGATGGTGGGTGCCGGTTTCCGTCGACTCCCTCGCCAGCGCCCTCGACGATGCCACCCGCCGCGATCCGGCAGACCTCGCCAGCATGGGCGCGCGCAGTCGCCAAATTGCCGCCGCAAAGTTCTGCTGGCAGGTCGTCGCCGGTCAGTTCATCGATGCTTACCGCTGGGTTCTCGACTCCGGCGCTGAGCCGGCAAACATCTTCAAACCTTGACGCGATACATCTTTGTCCGCGCACAAGGAGCGGCGATCTCCGCATCGCCTCAAGGAGCGGCGATCTCCGCATCGCCCAAGGAGCGGCGATCTCCGCATCGCCCAAGGAGCGGCGATCTCCGAATCGCCCGTTCATGAAATGTGAATGAATCCGCTCTTTAACATCCGTCAATGAAATGCCCATGCCGAGAAATCCGCTCTTCATTGTCCGCGCCCAAGGAGCGGCGATCTCCGCATCGCCCAAGGAGCGGCGATCTCCGAATCGCCCGTTCATGAAATGTGAATGAATCCGCTCTTTAACATCCGTCAATGAAATGCCCATGCCGA
>Ga0136639_10000789_pt1 | contig 10939 bp, 5 predicted proteins | sample AntDrymUQ8592106_2_FD_113739 | JGI IMG/M metagenome (GOLD analysis project Ga0136639, IMG submission 113739) | Polar desert sand microbial communities from Dry Valleys, Antarctica - metaG UQ859 (21.06) | ecosystem: Environmental > Terrestrial > Soil > Desert | place: Antarctica: Dry Valley...
ACCCAGCCCGACGCCATCGTCTGGTGCGACGGATCCCTGCGCGAGGCCGACCTGCTCGCGAAGCAGCTCGTCGCCGAGGGCAAGCTCATCCACCTGAATCCGGAATGGCGCCCCAACAGCTACCTGGCCCGCACGAGCCCGTCGGACGTGGCGCGCGTCGAGGACCGCACCTTCATCTGCTCGGTCGACGAAAGCGATGCCGGCCCCACCAACAACTGGGCTGACCCGGACGCCATGCGCGACGAGTTGCAGGGCGTCTTCGCCGGCAGCATGCGCGGCCGCACGATGTACGTCGTGCCGTTCTCGATGGGCCCGCTCGGCGGCCCCATCTCCCAGCTCGGCGTGGAGATCACCGACTCGCCCTACGTGGTGCTGAACATGGGCATTATGACCCGCATGGGCCAGAAGGTCCTGCACATGATCGAGGCCGGAGCCCCTTGGGTGCACACCGTGCACAGCGTGGGCTACCCGCTGGTCGATGGCACGGGCAGCCGCCGCACGGACGTGTCCTGGCCGTGCAATGACACCAAGTACATCGTGCAGTTCCCGGAGACCCGGGAGGTGTGGTCGTTCGGCTCGGGCTACGGCGGCAACGCGCTGCTCTCGAAGAAGTCGTTCGCGCTGCGGATCGCATCCGTCATGGCCCGCGACGAGGGGTGGCTGGCCGAGCACATGCTCCTGATCAAGGTCACCTCGCCGGAGGGTGGGGTGTCGCACCTGGCCGCGGCGTTCCCGTCCGCCTGCGGTAAGACGAACCTGTCGATGCTGCGCCCGACCATCCCCGGATGGAAGGTCGAGACCATCGGCGACGACATCGCCTGGTTGCGCCCCGGCCCCGACGGCCGGCTCTACGCCATCAACCCGGAGGCCGGCTTCTTCGGGGTGGCCCCCGGAACCGGCGATGTCACCAATCCCACGGCCGTGGCCACCGTCTGGGGCAACACGATCTTCACGAACGTCGCCCTGCGCGACGACGGCGACGTGTGGTGGGAGGGTCTGACCGAGACCACCCCCAGCCACCTGATCGACTGGGAGGGCAACGACTGGACGCCCGCCTCCGGCCGTCCGGCCGCCCACCCCAACTCCCGTTTCACGGTCGCTGCCGCGCAATGCCCGTCGATCGCCGACAACTGGGAGGCCTTCGGCGGCGTGCCGATCGACGCCATCCTCTTCGGTGGTCGCCGCGCGACCAACGTGCCGCTGGTGGCCCAGGCCCGCAGCTGGAAGCACGGCGTGTTCATGGGCGCGACCATCTCCTCGGAGAAGACCGCTGCCGCCGAGGGCACCGTGGGTGAGCTGCGCCGCGACCCGTTCGCGATGCTCCCCTTCTGCGGCTACAACATGGCCGACTACTGGGCACACTGGCTCAAGGTCGGCAAGGGTCTGGGCAGCAAGGCGCCGGAGATCTTCCAGGTGAACTGGTTCCGCAAGGGCGCCGACGGCAGCTTCCTCTGGCCCGGTTTCGGCGAGAACTCCCGCGTGATCGAGTGGATCGTGCGCCGCATCGAGGGCTACGCGGATGCCGTGGACACCCCCGTCGGTCACCTCCCCGTCGAGGGTGGGCTCGACCTCACGGGTCTGGACCTGTCGCCGACCGATGTGGAGCAGCTCTTCATGATCGACCCGGCCTCCTGGCTGTCCGAGTGCGACCTCACCGAGGAGTACTTCGGCAAGTTCGGCGACCGGGTTCCGCCGGCGCTGCTCGCCGAACTCGCGAGCGTGCGCTACAACCTGCGCCACGCCTAGCGCAGCCTCCGATCTGCACGTTCGCCCGAGCGTGCGCACAGCCCCCACGGCACTACCGTGGGGGCTTTGTGCGCGCCCTCGCCGGGTGGGTCAGGCACCTCGGCAGCCCGGCAGCCCGAGCCCTCTGAAGAGGTTCGAGTGAGTCGTAGGATGCAGGCATGCATGACGACAGCGCGCTCGTGGAGAAACGCATCGACCGATTCGTGCGGGAGCGGCTGCGCCCGGCGGTTCACCGGACATCCGTGCCGTTGCAGGTCGAGGCCTGGTCGGTGACGGATGCGCCGGTCCCCTTCAGCGAGGCCGTCCGGCAGCCGTACACGCCGTTCGGTGTGGGTCGCGCCTGGGGCCGGCCGTGGGGGACAACCTGGTTCCACGTGACCGGAACCGTGCCCGCCGGGTGGGCGGCCGAGGCAGGTACGCGGCTCGAGCTCGTCGTCGACCTCGGGTTCAGCCGGGCGACACCCGGCTTTCAGGCCGAGGGTCTGGTCTGGACTCCGGAGGGTGTGGTGCTCAAGGCGGTCGAACCCCGCAACCGAAGCGTGCCGCTGCAGGCCCGGCCCGGCGGGCACGTCGACCTCTATATCGAGGCGGCCGCCAACCCGGACGTCACGAGCGGTTTCACCTTCGTCGCCACGCACCAGGGAGATCCGGCCACCGCCGGGACCGAACCGATCTACCGGCTGAGGCAGATTGACCTTGCCCTCCGGGATGAGGCCGTGTGGGAACTCGCGCAGGACTTCTGGACCCTGACCGGGCTCATGCGTGCGCTGCCTGTGGGGCTGGCCCGGCGCGCGGAGATTCTGCGGGCGCTGGAGAGCGCTGTCGATGTAATGCACCCCGACGACGTGAGCGGCACCGCCACAAGCGGCCGGGCCGCCCTGGCCGAGGTGCTGACCCGCCCCGCGAACGCCAGCGCACACCGGCTGCACGCGGTGGGACACGCGCATATCGACAGCGCCTGGCTCTGGCCGGTGCGGGAGACCGTGCGCAAGGTCGCCCGCACGTTCTCGAACGTGCTCGCCCTGATGGAGGAGAATTCCGATTTCGCGTTCGCCGCGTCATCCGCCCAGCAGTACGCCTGGCTGAAGGAACACTACCCGGAGCTGTTCGCCCGCGTGAAGGCACAGGTGGCGGCCGGCCGCTTTGTGCCGGTCGGCGGGATGTGGGTGGAGTCGGACACCAATATGCCCGGGGGCGAGGCCCTGGCGCGGCAGTTCGTGGCCGGGAAGCGCTTCTTCCTGGCGGAGTTCGGGGTGGAACCGCTCGAGGTATGGTTGCCCGACTCGTTCGGTTACTCGGCGGCGTTGCCGCAGATCGTGGCGGCGGCCGGGTCCCGGTGGTTTCTGACCCAGAAGACCTCGTGGAACGAGACGAACCTGCTGCCGCACCACACCTTCCGTTGGGAAGGGATCGACGGCACGCAGATCTTCACCCACTTCCCGCCCGTCGACACCTACAACGCGGAGTTGTCGGGAGAGGAGCTGGCCCGAGCGGAGCGCCATTACGCCGAAAAGGGAGCGGCCAACACCTCGCTCGTGCCATTCGGTTGGGGGGATGGCGGTGGCGGTCCGACGGGGGAGATGATCGCCGCCGCCCGCCGCACCGCCTCGCTGGAGGGGTCACCCACGGTGGAGCTGTCCACGCCCAGGCGCTTCTTCGAGGCGGCCGAGGCGGAGTACCCGGAGCCGCCGGTCTGGTCGGGTGAGCTCTACCTCGAGTTCCACCGCGGCACCTACACCTCGCAGGCCCGCACCAAGCGCGGCAACCGTCGCAGCGAGCACCTGCTGCGGGAGGCCGAGTTGTGGGCGAGCGCCGCATCCGTTTCGGTGGGGGCGGAGTATCCATACGACCTGCTGGAGCAGGCCTGGCAGACCGTGCTGCTGCAGCAGTTCCACGATATTCTGCCGGGGTCGTCGATCGCCTGGGTGCACCAGGAGGCCGAACGCAACTACGCCGCGGTCGCCGAGACGCTGAACGTGCTGATCGAAGCGTCGGTGCGGCAGCTCTGCGGGGTCGGTGACGGCTCGGTCACGCTCAACGCGGGGCCGTATGCCGTTGCGGGCATACCTGGGTTGGGCGGGGAGGTAAGTGGTGTTGCTGCCGGTCTCGCTGCCGGGTCGGGGCATCCGCGGGCCTCCGTGAGGCGCACGCCGGCGGGACTCATGCTCGAGAACGGCCTCGTGGCCGTCACGATCGACGCCGACGGTCTCTTCTTCTCGGTGCGTGACGTGGTCGCCGATCGCGAACTGGTTCCGGCCGACGCCCGTGGCAACCTGCTGCAGTTGCACCGGGACACGCCCACCCAGTGGGACGCCTGGGACATTGACGAGCACTACAAGCGCAACACCGTCGACCTGGTGGCGGCCGAGTCCGTTGAGGTCTTCCTCGATACCACGGAACGGGTGGGCGTGCGGATCACCCGCACCTTCGGCTCGTCCCTTGTGGTCGAGGAGATCACGCTGGCGGCCGGGTCGCCGGCGGTGGACCTGCACCTCGACATCGACTGGCACGAACGGCAGAAACTGCTCAAGCTGACATTCCCGCTCGATCTGCACGCCGACCGCGCGGCCTCCGAGATCCAGTTCGGGCACGTCTTCCGGCCTACCCACACGAACACCTCCTGGGATGCCGCCCGCTTCGAAACCGTCGCGCACCGCTGGGTGCATGTGGGTGAGCCCGGCTACGGGGTGGCCGTGGCCAATGACTCCACCTACGGCCACGACATCGGCCGGGCAACGACTGAGGCAGGCCGCACCGTCACCACGGTGCGGCTGTCGCTGCTGCGTGCCGCCGTGTTCCCTGACCCCACGGCCGACCAGGGCCGGCACGAGCTGCGGGTGGCGCTGCGGGTGGGCGCCGGCATCCCCGAGGCGGTCGCGGAGGGCTACCGGCTGAACCTGCCGCTGCGCACGGTGCACGGGGTGAGCGCGGCCCGTGTGGTTCCGCTGATCGAGGTTGACCATCCGGCGATCGTGGTCGAGGCGGTCAAGCTGGCCGAGGACCGCAGCGGGGATCTGATCGTGCGGCTCTATGAGGCGCACGGGTCGCGGGCGCGGGCGCGGGTCATCCGTCACTTCGAGGCGACGGATGTCACCGAAACCGACCTCCTGGAACGCCCCCTGGCCGCGCCGCGGGCGTCGCTCGCGGCCGACGGCCCCGCGCTGACCCTCGAGCTGCGTCCCTTCCAGCTGGTCACCCTGCGCTTCACGCGGCCCTGATCAGAGGCCGAACTGTAGTGTGCGGGTGAGGCAGGGCTAGACGAGCAGCTGGTGCTTGGCGAGCTCGCGGTAGAGCGGTGTCGAGGCAACCAGCTCAGAGTGCGTGCCGGTGCCGATGACCTGGCCGTGGTCGAGCACCACGATCTGGTCGGAGTCGACCACCGTCGACAGGCGGTGCGCGATCACGATCAGGGTGCGGTCCACGGCGACCGCGTCGATCGCGGCCCGCATCTTCTGCTCGTTGACGCCGTCGAGGCTTGAGGTGGACTCGTCCAGCAGCAGAATGGGCGGTGCCGCGAGCAGCGCCCGCGCGATCGCCAGCCGCTGGCGCTCGCCACCAGACAGCATCACGCCGGATTCGCCGACCGCCGCACCGAGCCCAGCCGGGTCGCGCTCGAGCACCTCGGAAAGGTTGACGGCGTGCAGCACGGCGATGCACTCCTCGTCGGTGGCGTCGGGCGTGGACAGGGTCAGGTTGTCCCGCAGCGAACCGGCCAGCACGGGGGCGTCCTGTTCGACGTAACCGATCTGCGAGCGCAACGCCGTGCGGTCGAGGGTGCGGATGTCGAGGCCCCCCAGACGCACAACGCCTCCGGTCGGGTCGTAGAAGCGCTCGATCAGAGCCAGGATGGTGCTCTTGCCGGCACCTGACGGGCCGACCAGAGCGGTGCGCTTGCCGCGTGGCGCCTCGAAGGAGACGCCGCGGAGCACCGGACGAGGCTCACCGGCGGCATCGGCGTCGCTGCGCTCGGTCGCCTGCTCTGCAGCACGGTCGGCCGCGAGATCGGCCTCCACGAGATCGGGTTCCGCCAGCACGGCCTCCATCACGGCCGGAACCACGATGGCCGTCTCGAGCACGAACGGCGCCGCGACCGCGGTCTCGATCATCGCGGTCTCGGCGGCGACGAGCTCGGCGTCGGAAGCAGTGTGGGCGGTGCGACCGGCGCCGGCAGCGTCACCCGCATCCGACTCCGTACCCGCGGCATCCGTCGCCACCGGGGCAACCAGGTAGCCGAACTGCACGTTCTCGAAGGAGATCGCCGGGGCATCCGGCCGCACGGACTCGTTGGCGGCGCCGACCGTGATCGCCAGCGGGGCGATGGCGCGGTCGAACTGGTCCTCGGTCGGCAGATCGATGATCTCCTGGATGCGGCCGAGGGCGCCGAGCGCGGAGTTCACCGAGGTGATCGCGCCGAACGCCTGGCCGAGAGGCACGATCATCAGGAACAGGAACAGGATGAACGCGATCAGGTTCGCGATCGTGATGGTGCCGCTGGCCACGCGGAAGCCACCCACGCCCAGCACAACCAGGAACGACACCTGCATGGCGATTCCGGCGATCGGCACGACGAGGGCAGAGATCTTCGCGACCTGGATGCCCATTCGCCAGGCGCCCGTGGCGTCTTCTTCGACGGCGGCGATCTCCCGGTCGGTGGCGTTCGAGGCGCGCACCGTGCGCACCGCGCTGATGGCGCGCTCAACACTGGCGGAGAGGTCGCCGACCTTGGCCTGCGCGGCGAGGCTGGCGGCACGGATGCGCTGCGAGAGCAGTGTGACGGTGACCACCGACACCGCGATCACCAGCACGGTCAGCCCGAGCAGCACGGGATCGATCACGAGCATCGCGATGAGCGCGCCGACGAACGTGAGCGACCCGCCGATCGCCTCGACGAGACCCTGGGTGAGCACGGCCCGCAGCAGGGTGGTGTCTGACCCTACCCGGGAGACCAGGTCGCCCGTGCGGCGGGTGTCGAATTCGCTGATCGGGAGGCGCAGCATCCGTCCGATGAGTTTGCGGCGGCTGGAGAGAACGACGCCCTCGCCGGTGCGCTGCAGCAGGTAGTGCTGGTAGCCGCTGATCAGGGCGGAGATGACGACGAGTGCGACGAGAGCCCAGACCAGGCCGCCGAGCGGGTTGTCCTCCTGCACGATGGTGATGACCTGGCTGACCAGGAGCGGCTGGGCGAGGCTGGCGAGGGCGCCGAGGATGCTGAGCACGATGACGAAGCTGAGCACCTTCTTGTGCTCGAGCAGATACGGCACCAACTGGCTGAAGGTCGCGCGCGGCCCCTCGGTGTCGGCGCGGCGCCCCATCCGGCCGAGGGGACCGCGACCGGCCGGCCGGGTGGTTGGCCGGGTGGTCGGGCGGGCGGCGGAACGGGGCTTGCTGGGGGTACTCACCAAATGAGCTTAACCGCATCCCGCTGCGTTTCGGCCCGGCGGTCTACAGTAAGGAACTGTGCCGGAGCCAGTCATTGTTGCCCAGAGTCTCGTCAAGAAGTACAAGGACTTCGCCGCCGTCGACGGCATCTCCTTCGAGGTGGCGCCCGGCGAATCTTTCGGACTCCTCGGCCCGAACGGGGCCGGCAAGTCGACCACCATGCGCATGGTGGGCGCCGTCTCCACCCGCACCGACGGAAATCTGCGCGTCCTGGGTTTGGACCCGAACCGGTACGGCCCGGAGATCCGCTCGAGGCTCGGCGTGGTGCCGCAGGCCGACAACCTCGACACCGAGCTGCGGGTGCGGGAGAATCTGCTCGTCTACGGACGCTACTTCGGCCTGCCACGGGCGCAGGTGGCCCGCCGTGCCGACGAGCTGCTGGCCTTCGCTCAGTTGGAGGACAAGGCGAAGTCGAAGGTCGACGCGCTTTCCGGGGGCATGAAGCGACGCCTCACGATCGCACGGGCCCTGATCAATGACCCGAGCATCCTGTTGCTCGACGAACCGACCACGGGACTGGACCCACAGGCCCGGCACATTCTCTGGGACCGCCTGTTCCGGCTCAAGGAGCAGGGCACGACCCTGCTGCTCACCACCCATTACATGGACGAGGCCGAGCAGCTCTGCGACCGCCTGGTCGTGATCGACAAGGGCGTCATCATGGCCGAGGGTGCGCCGGCGCAGCTGATCCGCACCTACTCCTCCCGGGAGGTGCTGGAGGTGCGGTTCGGTTCCGACCTCAACGCCGATGTGGCCGCGCAGATCGCAGGCATGGGCGACCGCATCGAGGTGTTGCCCGACCGCATCCTGATCTACAGCGAGAACGGCGAGTCCGAGCTGGTGCGCATCGTAGAGGCCGGCCTCACCCCGATCACCAGCCTGGTGCGGCGCTCCAGTCTGGAAGACGTGTTCCTGCGGCTGACCGGACGGACACTGATCGAATGAGCACCGATCGAGAGAGCACCGCCCAGAGCGCTCGGGGCCAGACCGAGACGGCCCCGCTGCCCGGCTCCGTCGGGGACCGCGCCATCCGTTCCACCCGGCGCACCCGACGCTGGGGCTCCTGGTACGTGGCCGAGCACCGTTTTCGGGTGATGCGCTCCTACGCGCAGACGGTGACCGTGACCGCCATCGGCAACCCGATCATCTACCTCTACGCGATGGGGGTCGGCCTGGCCACCCTTGTCGACGCCAACCTGGGCGCGGATGCCGTGGGCGGGGTCAGCTACCTGGCGTTCGTCGCTCCTGCCCTCCTCGCCAGCGCGGCGATCGCCGTGGCGAGCGAGGAGTTCACCTACCCGATCATGCTCGGCTTCAAATGGAACCCGGTGTTCTTCGGTATGAATGCGTCCCCGATCCGGCCGGGGCAGATCATCAACGGCATCGTCATCTCGGTGGCCGTGCGCATGTTCGTCACCTGCGGCATCTTCTACGCGTTCATGCTGCTGTTCGGCGCGGTCCCGTCGGGGGCCGGGTTCATCGCCGTGTTCGTCGCCCTGCTCACAGGCCTCGGCTTCGGCACCCTGTTGATGGCGTACACGGCCACCCTCACCGATGACACCGGTCAGCTGGCCATGGTGATGCGCTTCGTCATCCTGCCGATGACGCTCTTCTCCGGCACCTTCTTCCCGCTCGGCGTGCTGCCGATCTGGCTGCAGTGGATCGGTTGGATCTCCCCGCTCTGGCACGGCACCGAGCTCGCCCGGGTGTTCGCCTACGGCGCGAGCGAACCGCTCTGGTTGAGTGTGCTGCACGTGCTCTACCTGACGGTCCTGCTCGCGGTCGGTTGGGCCGCGGCGCGGCGCATCACGGCCAGGCGGCTGAACAAATGACCGGCACCGACAAGACCGGCACGGACCTGCGAACGGTTGTCGCGGCATCCCGTCCGCTCGGCGCGCTCTACGCCGGCAACGCGCGCAGCGTCATGTTCCGGGGCTGGCAGGCAACCCGGAGCACCAACTGGCTCGTCGTGGTCAGCGGCTTCTTCGAGCCGATCTTCTACCTGCTCTCGATGGGCCTCGGCCTGGGCGCGCTGGTCGGCACGATCACGACCGAGTCGGGCCAGGAGGTGCCGTATGCGGCGTTCATCGCGCCGGCCCTGCTCGCGGTGGCCGCCATGAACGGCGCCATCTACGACTCCACCTGGAACGTGTTCTTCAAGATGCAGTTCGCGAAGCTCTACGAGGGCATGTTGTCCACGTCACTCGGCCCGCTCGATGTCGCGCTCGGCGAGATCTCCCTGGCACTTCTCCGCGGGGCGCTCTACGCCACCGGCTTCCTGGTCGTGATGCAGTCGCTCGGGCTGAACCTGTCCTGGTGGGCGCTACTGGCCCTGCCCGCCGTGCTGCTGATCGCGTTCGGCTTCGCGAGCGTGGGGATGGCCGTGACGAGCTTCATGAAGACGTTCCAGCAGATGGACTGGATCACGTTCCTACTGTTGCCGATGTTTCTGTTCTCGGCCACCTTCTACCCATTGAGCGTCTACCCGCAGCCCATCCAGTACGTGATCCAGGCGCTCCCGCTCTGGCACGGGGTTGAGCTCGTGCGCGGCCTGACCACCGGCCAGGTCGACCTCGGTCTGCTCTGGCACGTGCTCTACTACCTGGTGATGATCCTGCTCGGTCTGGTCTTCACGACGCGGCGCCTGCGCGCCCTGTTCCTCGACTGACCGAGGTTCCCCCGCCCACCGCCGAACTGCGGAGAAAACACCCTCCCGCGCCGCGAGAAGGTGTTCTCTCCGCAACTCGAGCCGGGGTGGCGACACGAGATCGCGCTAGGCCTCGATGTCGATGTCGCGGGTCTCCCGGCTGGCGAGCAGGGCGACAAGCGTGAGCACAGCCATCACCGACAGGTAGATGCCGACCCAGAACGGGCTGCCCTCGCCGAGGGTCCACAGCCAGATCGCGATGAACGGCGCCACCGCAGCGCCGAGGATCGAGCTCATGTTGTAGGCGAACGCCGAGCCGGTGTAGCGCACGCTGGTCGGGAACAGCTCGGGCAGCAGCGCGCCCATCGGCCCGAAGGTCATCCCCATCAGGGAGAAACCGAGAATCAGGAAGAACATCACGCCGACGAACCCGGCGCCCAGCAGCGGCACGAAGAGCAGTCCGAACCCGATGATCGCCAGGGTCACGAAGATCAGGGTCTTGCGGCGCCCGTGCCTGTCGGCCCAGGGCCCGGAGGCCAGCGTGAAGCCGCCGAAGAAGAGCACGCCGACGATCATCATCAGGATGAAGTTGTTGTAGCTGTAACCGAGGCCGGGCACCGGGGCATCCGTCGCTCCACGGCCGTAGCCGAGCGTGAACGTGGTCATCAGGTAGAAAAGCACATAGGTGGCCAGCATGATGAACGTGCCGAGGATCAGCTGACGCCAGTGCGACGTGAACACGGCCGCGAGCGGCAGCTTCTCCACGCGCTTGGTGGCGACGACCTTCGTGAACGCGTCGGATTCGACCAGGCGCAGGCGCACCCAGAGGCCGACGACGACCATCACGGCGGAGAAGAGGAACGGGATGCGCCACGCCCACTCGAGGAACGCGTCCGAGGGGCGAGTCGGGTCGGTGGAGGGCAAGGCCAGTGCGATGGCCAGGAACAGGCCGTTCGCGATGATGAAGCCGAGCGGGGCGCCGACCTGAGGGAACGTGCCGTACCAAGCGCGCTTGCCGACCGGGGCGTTCTCGGTGGCGACGAGAGCGGCACCGGACCATTCCCCGCCGAGCGCGAAGCCCTGGGCGAGGCGCAGCACCACGAGCAG
>Ga0136639_10000790_pt1 | contig 10930 bp, 8 predicted proteins | sample AntDrymUQ8592106_2_FD_113739 | JGI IMG/M metagenome (GOLD analysis project Ga0136639, IMG submission 113739) | Polar desert sand microbial communities from Dry Valleys, Antarctica - metaG UQ859 (21.06) | ecosystem: Environmental > Terrestrial > Soil > Desert | place: Antarctica: Dry Valley...
CTATCAGCTTCGCTATCAGCTTCGCTATCAGCTTCGCTATCAGCTTCGCTATCAGCTTCGCTATCAGCTTCGCTATCAGCTTCGCTGAGTTTTATTTTCTTGTTAATATAAATAGAAGAAAAAAATGTTGGTGACTTTTATTCTTGTTTTATTTTTATGTGCTTGATGCGTAGCAAAGCACATAATGGAGTTTTATACAAGCAAAAAAAAAATATTAGAACATGGTCACAAAGTTTGTTTAAAAGCAATGCCTATGAAATTCTTTAGACGAGAGCGCCTTCTAATCTTAAAAGGTCAAGAGATAAAATCTGGGCTGTCTAGCGAAGCACCCTCTCCCCTCGCTCGCAATAGGCGGGGCTTTGCTAGATTCTTTGCCCTGCTCCTTGCCTTTTAGGCAAGGGCACACTTCCACCCCCCCCGCCCTTGATAGTTTAGCTCCATATGGGTAGCTCGATGGCCTTGCCAGCGAAGCAGCTGCTTCGCTGGCGGGATAGCTCTGCCAGCGAAGCAGGGCCATCGATAGCGAAGCAACCCTTTGGTCAAGAACCCTCTATGTGCCCTGCCAGCGAAGCAGCAGTTGTAGTTGTGTGGTTGCTTCGCTACAACTACAACTACAGGGAAGCAGCGCACAAGATCGCATTTATTTTTTATTGCTTCTATTATTGGTCCATCTAAACAAGAATTGAATTTATTGAAATAAGTAAATAAAAAAAAAATTACCAGAACAGCTGGTTTTCTGTATGAGCGATTCTTTAGAAACAAAAAATGTTGGTCGTGTTGTTCAAATTATTGGGCCTGTTTTAGATATTACATTTTCAAAAGGGCAAGTTCCAAACATTTATAATGCTTTAACAATAACAGCATTAAATGCCTCGGGTCAAGAAAAAAGTGTTACTGTTGAAGTTCAACAGCTTTTAGGAGATAATGCTGTGCGTGCAGTTGCTATGAACGCTACAGAAGGATTACAACGTGGAATGGAAGTTGTTGACACAGGAAAACCGTTAAGTGTTCCTGTAGGAAAAGTGACACTTGGTCGTATTTTTAATGTTCTTGGCGAACCTGTTGATAATTTAGGACCTGTAAAGACAGAATCAGGACCAATCCAAACTCTTCCTATCCATCGTTCGGCGCCAGCTTTTGTTGATTTAGATACTCGATTATCAATTTTTGAAACAGGAATTAAAGTTGTTGATCTTTTAGCTCCATATCGTCGTGGTGGTAAAATTGGTTTATTTGGAGGTGCAGGGGTTGGAAAAACTGTTCTTATTATGGAACTTATTAACAACATTGCAAAAGCTCATGGTGGAGTTTCGGTTTTTGCTGGGGTTGGTGAAAGAACTCGAGAAGGAAACGATTTATATACAGAAATGAAAGAATCTGGTGTTATTGTTGAAACAAATCTTTCAGATTCAAAAGTTGCACTTGTTTATGGACAAATGGTGCGACAAGTTCCCTCAAACCAATTTTATTGGAAAGGAGGGGAAGCGTAACATGGAAATTATCCATGTCTTGCTTCAACTATAATCGGTTAGGGTTAAATTCCCTCGAGGAACCAGTTCCTCGCCTTTAAACCTTGATAAACAACGGTGCAGTTGTGTAAGTTAAGCAAAGGTTTAAAGTAGTTCTATACATAATGGTTTACTCTTTAAGCTTCTAGAATCGAACGTAAAGCTTAGTTTTCAAACTAAGAAGATAACCTTCACCCCTTCTTGCCTCAAAAAAAGGGTTAAGCCTTTTACGTGGGAACTTCGTTTGGTTCACACGACTGGAAAGTCGAAAGACAAAAGGTAGGAGTATTGGATAAACCTACGTAGAACATGAAAACGGATTATGGAACTTTGGAAAGTTATTAAAGCTCCTAACTCTTTGAGTTTAGGTAGGCTGCTCGGCCGCATGCTTTAATAATGTAGGAATTTCCCACAAAGCCAAAGCCTTTCTGCTATGGTGGAAAGGATATGCTGATATGGGAAGCGCAAAGACGTGGATTCTCTCTATGAAACTATTATGAGTAAAACTATCAACAAATATTTTGACGGTTTAACGTGGAACGACATTGTATGGAGTGATTCATATGACATAGTTCGCAGAATTCAGAAGAGAATTTACAAAGCTAGTCGTTTAAATGAAAAAGGTAAAGTACGGTTTTTGCAAAAACTCGTTTTAGGAAGTCCTCACGCTAAATTAATTGCTGTGCAAACAGTCACGACCCTAAATCTTGTGCCTGTAGCGAAGCAACTGGCACAAACATGTGCGCTGCTTCGCTGGCACATAAAGGGCAAAAAGACAGATGGTCTAACTGCAACTTCGTCTGAAGAAAAGCTGAAAATGGCAAAAACTTTACAATTAAATGGGAAAGCAAATTTTGTAAGAAAAGTGGAGAAAAGACCTTTAGGAATTCCAACCATTCAAGATAGGGCTAAACAAGCTTTGGCCAAATTAGCTTTAGAACCTGAATGGGAAGCAAAGTTTGAGCCCAATTCATATGGTTTCAGACCGGGAAGAAATGCTCAAGATGCTATTGAAGCCATTTACTCTAACCTCCACTTTGATGTAGATAAATATGTCTTTGATGCAGATATACGAAAATGCTTTGATAAGATTAATCATAAAGCACTTCTAGAAAAGCTCCAAACCTTTCCTTTAATGGAAAGTCAAATTGAAGCTTGGCTTAAAGCAGGAATCTTTTACTTAGACGCTGAAAAGGAAAAACTGAGTTATCCAGGAATGGGAACACCTCAAGGCGGAGTCATCTCTCCATTGTTAGCAAATATTGCACTCCACGGATTAGAAAATCACCTTCTAGACTTCGTCTCAAATCAGAAAATGCCCAAACCTCATACAGGAGCTGCACGAGGAACAAAAGCAAAACGAACAGCACTAGGAATCGTAAGATATGCAGATGACTTCGTGATCATTCACAGAAATAAAGAAATCATCGAATTAGTTATCCAAGAAACGAAAAATTGGCTCTCAAAAGTAGGACTCGAGATCTCGGAAGAAAAATCAGCTCTAAAATTGGCCAGTCAATCATTTCAATTTCTCGGATTTCAAATAGCCTATACTTACAATCTTGTGCCTGTAGCGAAGCAACTGGCACAAACATGTGCGCTGCTTCGCTGGCACATAAAGGTTAGCAAAAGATTCCGTGTAAAGATTACTCCAAGCAAAGAAAATGTATTAAATATTCTAAACAAAACAAGAACAATTATCCAAAATAACAAAGCAGCAAGTGCTTATCAATTAATTGGTAAACTACGACCTGTTCTATTAGGATGGGCAAATTTCTTTAAATATTGTGAATGTAAAGAAAAATTTGCGAGAATTGATAATCTTGTTTATCAACAATTACGTGCTTGGGTTTTCAGAAGAGCTGTTCGTCAGGGTCGGATTGAGGTCAAAGAAAATTATTTTCCTAGTGAGAAAAGTTATCTATTCCAAGGCCGAACGTATAACGGAAATTGGATCCTAAATGGTTCAAAAAAGTCTACAAATGGAAAACCTATTTCAATTTATTTGCCAAAGATCTCCTGGATTTCTAGTCAAAAGCACATCAAAATTAAAGGGGATGCGTCAGTCTATGATGGAAATGAAATGTATTGGGCATTAAGAACTCCAAGATCATGTGCCCTGCCAGTTGTAGTTGTAGCGAAGCAACTACAACTACAACTGGCAGGGAAGCACATAAAAGGTGGAAAAGACACCTATTCGAATTTGCAATGACTTCACCGACAATCTCATATAAACAAGACAAAGGAAGTATGTGCTTGATGCCCTGCCAGTTGTAGTTGTAGTTGTAGTTGTAGTTGTAGCGAAGCAACTACAACTACAACTACAACTACAGCTGCTTCGCTGGCAGGCCTTCGGCACAGCATCAAGCACAAGATAGAAAACCCCACTCTTATCCACGTAAGTGGAAAGGGCTCGCTTAACTTTCTGCTTTTCAAATCTTTTGCAAGAGCTGGATGAAGGGAAACTTTCACGTCCAGATCGGAAGACGGGGTTTGTCGAAATGACAACTCTAGTTTAACAATGAGCCACCTGGGGCTCGTATGCGTGTAGCATTATCTGCTTTAACAATGGCTGAATATTTTAGAGATTATAATGGACAAGACGTTTTATTCTTTATTGATAATATTTTCCGTTTTGTACAAGCGGGAGCAGAAGTTTCAGCTTTATTAGGGCGTATGCCATCTGCTGTTGGTTATCAGCCAACATTAGCTACTGAAATGGGAACTTTACAAGAACGAATCACATCAACAAAAGATGGTTCAATTACTTCCATTCAAGCAGTTTATGTACCTGCTGATGACTTAACAGACCCAGCACCAGCTACGACGTTTTCGCATTTAGATGCAACTACGGTTTTATCTAGAAACTTAGCTGCTAAAGGAATTTACCCTGCAGTTGATCCTCTTGATTCTACAAGTACTATGTTACAGCCTTGGATTCTTGGTGATAAACACTACAACTGTACTCAAAATGTTAAAAAAACTTTACAACGTTATAAAGAACTGCAGGATATTATTGCTATTCTTGGATTAGAAGAATTATCTGAAGAAGATCGCTTAATTGTTGCTCGCGCACGTAAAATTGAACGTTTCTTATCTCAACCTTTCTTTGTTGCTGAAGTTTTCACAGGATCTCCTGGGAAATATGTTTCATTAGCTGAAACAATTGAAGGATTTGAACGTATTTTAAAAGGCGAATTAGATTACTTACCAGAACAAGCATTCTACTTAGTTGGGAATATTACTGAAGCAATTGAAAAAGGAACTTCTTTAATAAGTGAAACTAAAAAATAATTAGTTGGGAATATTACTGAAGCAATTGTTTGTGCCCTGCCAGTTGTAGTTGTAGTTGTAGTTGTAGTTGTAGCGAAGCAACTACAACTACAACTACAACTACAACTACAGCTGCCCTGCTTCCCTGCTTCCCTGCTTCCAGCGAAGCAGGGAAGCAGGGCAGGCAAGTGCTACGCATTCACAAGAATAAGTTAAACTAAAAAATAATTGGTTTAAAATTTTTTAAACATTTGCCTTGTGCCCTAAGGGTTGCTTCGTCAGCGAAGCAGGGCATGCTTGTCTCTTGCCTGTGCCCGTGCTTTGCTATCCCTTGCTAGCGAAGCAGGGCCCTGCTTCCAGCGAAGCAACCCTTAGGGTTGCTTCGCTAGGACTTTTTCTTGCCATAGGCGATGGCAAAGCACAGGACAAGCAAGAAGCAAACTATCCTAAGGAATTAATAGGGCATAAGGTAAGGGACAATGCTCCTTGCTTATCGCGTGCTTTGCTAAACCTTGCCTTCGGCACAGGGAATGCAACTCGCCTTGCTTTTTCATTAGAGGCAGCAAGAGGAGCATGGGTAGCAGTTCCAAAGGAAATGCCTTAGCAAAGCTGTCCTTAGTTGGTGGCTACTCGACTCGTAAGGACACACATCCTTTCTGGTGCTATTCCTTGCCTGTAAAGCATGGGCTGCTTCTTGCCATAGGCGATAGCAAAGCACATACATGCCTGTTAAGGCAAGAAGAGCTGCTTCCCTGCTTCCCTGCTTCCAGCGAAGCAGGGAAGCAGGGCACAAGGATAAGAAGCTAAACACCAAAGGGAAATTTAGAGGCCTTAGCAAAGCTATGCTCCCTCTTTGCTTGCTGTGCCGAAGGCAAAGCGTAGCTAAGGGGCTTCGATGACCAACCCCTTAGCTACGCTTTGCCATCGGGGGGATAGCGAATCAGACAAGCATGGGTTTTGCTTTGTTTTGGCCTTATTAAATCTAATAGGCGTTCCCTTGCTTGAAGAGCTTCCAGTTGCTTGTACTCTTTAGAGTACAAGCAACTGGAAGCTCTTCAAGCAAAACCTCTTCGTTTATTAGATTTAAAAAGATTCTCTGGATAAAATAAAATAAGAAAATTTGCGTTATAATTTAATCTTGTGCCCTGCTTCCCTGCTTCGCTGGAAGCAGGGAAGCAGCCCTAAAGAGTGACTAGCCAGCGAAGCAGGCAAGCAAAGCACAAACATGTGCCCTGCTTCCCTGCTTCGCTGGAAGCAGGGAAGCAGGGAAGCACATAATCGTCTTTGAATAATTTGGTCTTTAACTATAGCTTGTGCTAATTCTTTCCATTAAATGGCCAAAAATGGCCAAAAATGGCCAAAAATGGCCAAAAATGGCCAAAAATGGCCGAAAATGGCCAAAAATGGCCAAAAATGGCCAAAAATGGCCAAAAATCGCCAAAAATGGCCAAAAATGGCCAAAAATAGCCAAAAATAGCCAAAAATGGCCAAAAATGGCCAAAAATGGCCAAAAATGGCCAAAAATGGCCAAAAATGGCCAAAAATCGCCAAAAATCGCCAAAAATCGCCAAAAATCGCCAAAGCTACTAGTATTTGTTTATTTTTTTTCGTTTTTCTAAACGATAACGCTTATGTTATGTTTATAGATACAATAATTAAGATCTTCTATGTGCTTGATGCCAGCGAAGCAGGCCCTGCTTCCAGCGAAGCAGGGAAGCAGGGAAGCAGGCCTTGCTGTGCCTGTGCCAAAGGCAATGGCCTGCTTCCCTGCTTCGCTGGCATCAAGCACAAGATCTTAGAATTTATTTTTACCTACTCTTTGTGGGTTTTTAGTTTTCTTCAGTACAAATTTTTCAATTCATTTTTATAACACGCATTTAGATCAATTATGTGAATGCGTAGCACTTGCAGCGAAGCAGCCCTAAAAAGTGACGTAGCAAATGCGTAGCAAACCCTTTAGGGCTGCTTCGCTGAAGCACAAGATCAATCTTCTGTTATTTTTTTGATTACAGGCAATAGCTTTCCTATTAAATCTGATTAAAACAAAGTGGGTAAAAAGTTAAAATATTCTAAATATGCTCCTTTTTTGAGGTTTTTTTTTTTTTTATTTTAATAAATATTAAGAAAATCTCCTAATTCATCTAAAGGAAATAAAAAGTTTGATTTTAAAACAATATATATTGCTTGCTTAAAATTTTGTATAAATATAAGCACTTATAAAGTAAAAGTATGTGCCAGCGAAGCAGGCCATTGCCTTTGGCACAGGCACAGCATCAAGCACATAAAACAAAAAATTTAAATTTAATTCAATTTTTATGGACTAAAGTTATGTCTTTTTTATTTTGTGAACGTTTTAACAAAACTAAAAATCTGCTCCTAAAAAGCCAAAGAAATATAAAAAATAAAAATTTTATTGAGCTGAAAATTTTAAAATTTTCAGATTCAGATTTATGCAACTTTTATGTGCCCTGCTTCGCTGGAAGCAGCCCTTTAGGGCTGCTTCCAGCGAAGCAGGGCACAAGGATGCAGGCATGAATTAACAAAGCTGTAATAAAAAACATTTGAATTAATATTAAAAATTACTTGTTTATAAATCAAAAGCAATTTATGTTTTTGTAAAGCTGGACATTTATGGACAAAAAACTCATGTGCTGTTACCCATGCGAAGCAACCTATGCCTAGCGAAGCAACCCTTAGGGTTGCTTCGCTAGGCAAGGGACAAGAGTGGGTACAGCATCAAGCACATATTGTTTTGCTAATACTCATTTAAAAATAGTTATAATAAATTTATAAATTATGAATCAATTCTTGTGAATGCGTAGCACTTGCCTGCTTCCCTGCTTCGCTGGAAGCAGGGAAGCAGGGCACATGAAAATCTAAACACATAAGTGTTAAAAAGAAAAGCTTATTATCATTCAAAAAAATTGATCTTGAAAAATATCCTGTGTATGAATTAGCAAAAGAAAAACAAAAACTTTACCTTCAAATAAAATGTTTAAACTTTTAAAATAATAAAAAATTTTTAGAGCCTTCTTCTGATAGTTTTTTATTTGGAGCAGTTTTCGGAGATGGTTGCTTAGAACCGCTTGAAAATCGAGTTAGCTTCTCTTTCGTCAGTTAGCAACTCCAAAGAAGAAAACTAAATTCGAACATATAACCTATTTTTTATTGGTTTTTTAATGAATTCCTCAGCAATATTTAAGAGAAAAACTTGTAATTATTATGTGCTTCAGCGAAGCAGGCCTTGCTGTGCCTTGCCTTCGGCACAGCAAGGCACAGCAAGGCACAGCAAGGCACAGCAAGGCACAGCAAGGCCTGCTTCCAGCGAAGCAGGGCACATGTTTGTGCCCTGCTTCCCTGCTTCCAGCGAAGCAGGGAAGCAGGCAAGTGCTACGCATTCACAAGAATGCCTTATAAACATTATTGGTTATTTAATCTATGGACTCGATCGTTGATAGCGAAGCTGATTGAAATTTTTATCCAAAAACGACTCAATATAACTCAGAACAAAAAGTTATTTCTCCATTAAAAGTTTTTAAAAATTGACATATTAGCTCATATGATTTTACAAAATGCTAAAGTCACTTCGAACGAGATACAAATAGCAGTCTGCTTCTTACCAAATAAAGTATCAACTCGATTTACTACTGCTTTACGTATATGTGCTTTGCTTTGCCTTCGGCTGTTACCCATGCGAAGCAATGCGAAGCAATGCGAAGCAATGCGAAGCAATGCGAAGCAATGCGAAGCAATGCGAAGCAATGCGAAGCAACCCATGCCTAGCGAAGCAACCCTTAGGGTTGCTTCGCTAGGCAAGGGACAAGAGTGGGTACAGCATCAAGCACATAGTTATGCACGAGATTATTAAAAACAAAAACAGGGTCTTTATCTCCTTGTCAAGCCAATATTCTTAAATTAGAAGATTGGTTCAAAATGTTAGAAATTTACCGTGGAACGAGTGAAATATATAAAAATTAATATATAAATCTAATTTTACTTTTATGATTTAATTTAATCTGATCTTTTACAAATCACGCTTATCATCATTTTAGAATTCTTATTTATAATTATGTGCTTGATGCTGTGCCTTGCTGTGCCTTGCCTTCGGCACAGCAAGGCACAGCATCAAGCACAAGATCGACTGAAGTTGAAAGAATAAAGTTCAGTTATCGTTTTATATTTTTTTTAGAATGTTAATATTGTTAGGCATCCTAAAGCGATCCGGCTATTTTCGTTCTTTACCCTTTAGGGTAATGGCACAAAAAAGAATACTATTTTCTTAGACTGGCGTGGGCTAATGCCGAGGCACATAACATACCTCTATCAACTTGGTAATGTCTCAGTAGCATAAACCCGTACCAAGCAATAATAACAATGATGTTAATTAGTACAAGCATTTCCTTTTAAACGTTCATCATATAATTCTCACGAGCAATTCTTGTGCTGATACTTGAGTTTCTTTGCATTTCCATGCCCTTGCCTATAAGGCAAAGGGCAAGGGACAGCATCAGTCCTTTATGTGCTTCCTGCTTCCAGCGAAGCAGGGAAGCAGCCCTAAAGGGTGACTAGCCAGCGAAGCAGGCAAGCAAAGCACATGAGAAGCATCTGCCTATCGTTTAATAGCCTTTACAAGCAAAACTATCCCTCTTCGTTCTTGCCATTCCCTTTGTGACAGAAAGGCTACCCTTGTGCTCATAGGGCAGCGAAGCAGCCCGTCCCTTGCCTGTAAGGCATGGGCTGCTTCCCTGCTTCGCTGGAAGCAGGGAAGCAGGGCCCTGCTTCGCTGACGAAGCAACCCTTAGGGCACAAGGCTTTCCCTACGGGTTGCTTCGCTTGCCTGTAAGGCATGGGCTGCTTCGCTGGCAAAAAGGGGGAGAGGCGATCCGTCGAGCCCTTTTTGCTTTGCAACGGCTTGCTTGCTTTGCATCAGCAAGAAAAAAAAAAATTATTTCTTTTAAAATCTTTATGGGCTTTTTATCCTAAAATAGGATAAGAAGCCCACAAAAATAAACTTCTTTTCTTGCAGAAATCTTGTGAATGCGTAGCACTTGCCTGCCAGTTGTAGTTGTAGCGAAGCAACTGGAAGCAGGGAAGCAGGGAAGCAGCTGTAGTTGTAGTTGTAGTTGTAGTTGCTTCGCTACAACTACAACTACAACTACAACTACAACTGGCAGGGCACATAAAAGCCTTTTTTTTTGTTTAATGATTTTTTCTAAATCTGTTAAACATTATAAATTATTTTACTAAAGCTAATTTTACTGATATAAACCGATTAAAACTAGATTAATAAAAATAAAAAGCTAGACCAGATGACAACTAACACATAAAAGGATTTGACAACTAACACATAAAGAGAACAAAGCAAGTTGTATTGGAAAGCTATCTTTAGTATGCTCAAATAATTTTTATAAACTGTTAGGAAGATTCATTTAATTCTTTCAGCTAACAAAAAATCTAAACACATAAGTGTTAATTCGACGTGCGTTATTTAATAAAATTTAAAATCTAAAAAAATTTAAATTACGAGTATCAAATTTTTTTTTTAAGTATGATTTAAATCATATTTATCACCTTTTTTTCTGGATGTTGCACCCGCAAATGTTTTTTTTTCAAAATTTTTAATTCAATTTTTTAAATAGGAAAGAATTGAATTAAAAATTTGAAAAAAAAAAACGCAATTTGATGCAAAGCATATTATGTGCTTACGCACATGTAGTAATTGTTTAGGATAGCCAAGGAAAACAAAAAAAAAACATATATTAAAAATCCATGTGTAGGTTAGCATTATTTAGTGAGTAGCATATTGTTTACAAACATACTTGTTAAGTGTTCTATCTGCTATGCTTCACATCAGCACATAAAACATAGCAAGCAAATTCCAGCCCTAATTTTTCAAAATAATTAATATTGTATTTAAATAATTTTTATTCTAAAATGCCCTAATTCTAAAATGCCCTAATTCTAAAATGACCTAATTCTAAAATGACCTAATTTTACAGTTAAAGAAGAAAACGTTAAATACAAAAAAATTAAATTATTTATGTGCATTGCCCATAATTGCCCATAATTGCCCATAATTGCCCATTATTGCCCATAATTGCCCATAATTGCCCATAATTGCCCATAAAATACCTCGCACCTAACAAATA
>Ga0136639_10000791_pt1 | contig 10917 bp, 10 predicted proteins | sample AntDrymUQ8592106_2_FD_113739 | JGI IMG/M metagenome (GOLD analysis project Ga0136639, IMG submission 113739) | Polar desert sand microbial communities from Dry Valleys, Antarctica - metaG UQ859 (21.06) | ecosystem: Environmental > Terrestrial > Soil > Desert | place: Antarctica: Dry Valley...
TAACCTATCAGCGAATTCAGTTGCTTGACCCTTACGAGCTAAAGCAGGCGAATCGCGCTCGGCCAATGGTCTTAGCGAAGAAAGGCTGAAGGGTTTTTGGCTGTCGGGATGGAGTCCCCCGCGTTCCAATTGCATCGCAAAATAGAGGGCCAAACTCAAGATAGGCCAAATCGCGTATTGCAGCATTTTTTTCCAGTCTGGCATGTTCTGGTTCTCCTAGGAAACCTATCGACCGCTAGGAAATTTTGTTTAGGGGATAGGCAAAAGAGGCCTATCAGAGGCCTCAATGGAGAGATTTTCTATTTATTTAAGAATATGAATTTATAGGATAAACTTGGATTTATTGAGAATTATTTAAAATTCCCTCAAACGAATACCAAAAGTGCCGAAGAGTTCTTTGGAGATACAGACAAAGAATACAGAGGTGGGTATGAGTTGGAAACGGTTACGGGAGTTTGGCTATCAAAAGTGCCTCGGCATGAGCTCCAGACCTGAGGGGGCAAGATCCGGCAGGATTTCCCTAGTCATCGCTCTACTCCTCTCCCCAAGTTTTCATCAAGCTTTCTCCGCCACAGCTTCTCCCGCAGACAGAACTTCCCCATCTAGGAATCTCGAAGAGGCGATTTGGTTGGCAGAGCCCGATCAGCTTCATACTTTGGAAAAATCGGCCACCCGTCTGATTCAGGAAGACCCGTATTCCGCTTATGGGCACTATCTATTGGCAGAACTTTATCTGAGGCAATTTAAACAAAGCTCATCGCAGCTCCGTTTGCTCAAACAGGCTTCGGAACTTGGTCAGCAGGCGATTGATCTGAATCCAAGCGCAGACTATGGTTATCTCGTTTCTGCTCAAGTATTGGATCTAATGGGTTACACAGATAACGCCCTGGAAATATTGGAAGGGGATCCCAAAGTTCCCTTGAATGCCTCCTGGCGTGTAAGTTTCCTTCGTGGTCGAATGCTTTCCGGCCAAGCACCCAAAGACGAAGTTTTGAAGCATTTTGCGACAAGTCTGCACGCGGCTAAAGGTTCGCAAAATATCATTATCCCTTACATCATAGCCACACTGCAGAATGGCTCCCAAGCTGTCGCGCTCATTGAAGAGCTGCATCGCTGGAAAGCTTTGCATCCCCACCGCCTCTTTAATCTCAGCCTAGCGATGGCTTTGAGTGATAATCAGCAGTATAAAGATGCCCACAAGGTTTATGTCCAGCTGCAGAAAGATTATCCGGATTTTACGGAGGCTTTTATCAATGATGGCATCATTCTATACACTCAATTGAATAACCCCAAAGTTGCTCAGTCCACACTGAAACAGGCCCTGCAAAGCGGTGCCGGCCTGGACCCTACTCGCCAAAGTCTGGTGAAAGCGCATCTGGCTCGAATCAGCTTGGAACATGGCAAGAATTTCAATGAAGCTCGAGCTTTGTTTGCTGAAGCTATCAGCACTGCGAAAAATCCTATGGAATGGATCGCGTTCTCACATAAAGCCTATGAAAAGAATCAAAGGCTTCAGGATTTCGTAGCGCTATTAGAAGACCTGAGACCGACCATGACCGGCTCCAGCTATCTCTATGCTTTGCAAGGTGAGGTCTATTCGGAAAGCCTAGCCCAGCATGAAAAGGCCATAGAATCCTTTTCATCGGCGATCTTGCTCGATCCAGAGCGCAGCGAATTTTATAACGGTTTGGGACTGACATACTATCGCATGCATCAGCTCGACAAGGCTCTGTTGGTGTTTAATGAGGCTACCAAAATCGATCCACAGGATGCCACGGCACGCTACAACCAAGCCTGTGTGCTGGCCATATTAGGTCGCTCCAAAGAGGCTCTCGGCTCCCTGAAGGCCGCCATTGGATTGGATCCCCGTTTGCAACAAACAGCCCGTCTGGACAAGGATTTTACCAGCATGCGGGTGATGCCACAGTTTCAGAACTTAACCAACACCAGTCCTGTCGCATCAGGTTCTTAAGTCTTCTTTCGATTCTCCAGGAAAAAAATCCCGGTCTCGAACCGGGATCTCTTTTATCCTTGCATGTGATGCAGGGTCCGGGGATAGAGCAAGAACTTCTCGACCTTTCGCAAGTACTCCGTAATGCCCTCACTCCACAGGGGGTCATCGAGCCGAAAATTTTCTTGAATATGCACATGTGCATTCAGCTGACCAAGAATCAGGTCAATCGGCAGATTCACAAAATCATACTCATAAGGAGGTTGCTTCCAGGCAAAATCCTTTGGCGCAAGATCCATAGCCGCCCGCATAATGGCTAAGCCTAAAGGAAAGGTCTGCAGATGGCGGGTATCAAGTATGTGAATTTGAAAGCCTCGGCAGACTTCTCCCATCCATTTCTGCGAAGTGGGTTGGAATTCCGTTGGCCGCAAAAAGAACCCAGCACTGCGATAGTAGTCTTGGACTCGCGTCGCATACTCTTGTCCATTCTTTATGTAAGGTGCGCCAACAAATTGAAAAGGCAGTCCTGTGCCACGTCCTTCCGAAAGATTGGTCCCTTCCAGCATCACCGTCGCGGGATAGGCATAAACGGACTCGATGCTTGGCAAATTGGGCGAGGTCAAAATCCAATGACGATAGTATTCGCCCCAATAGGCTTCGGGATTCCATGCTTCCATAGGAATGATCTGCAACTCCGCACCAATCTGCTCGTTGAAGAACTTTGCGGTTTCACCCACAGTCAATCCATGGCGCAGAGGGATGGCGAACTCACCAACAAACGAACGCGCGCCCATATTGAGCACTCGGCCCTCGGCAGCCTTTCCACCCAGGGGGTTGGGGCGATCTAGGACAACCACGCGCTTGCCCAACTTCTTAGCCATACGCATGCAGCCAGCAATCGTATATTTGAAGGTATAGACCCGGCAGCCTACGATCTGCAGGTCGACTACAATCGTATCGACCTGATCCAGCATTTCCGGAAGAGGCTCCCGAGTCTCCGAGTAGAGACTATAGACAGGAAGACCAAAAGGACCAGAAGGATAGTGTCCGGTTTCGATCATGTTGTCCTGCACCGTCGCATGAAAACCATGCTGTGGCCCGAAAAAGGCAACTAGATTCGACCCAAGGAGCTCACGCAGGAGATCCCAGGAGGATTTAAAATTTTGAGTGACAGAAGCTTGATTGCAGAGGAGAGCGCAACGTCCCCAAGCCTTCGATGCTGATGGAGAGGTTGCGAGTACTTCAATTCCGATCTTCAACGGTAGGCCCTCATGGTCCGCGCTTGTTGACTTGGCTAATCAACTTATTCAAAGTTTCTTCCAGACTCACGCCATTCACGGTCGGGATCACACTGCTTTGGTCCGTCGCATGCTCGCCATGTCCGATCCACATGCCAGGTCCCAGTTCATTGATCTCAAACAGGTAGTTGACGCCCTGATGAAGAAAATTGAAACGATGGATTTTGAAAAGCTTGCTGCCGTCTGGTATTGTGATGGCCTTCCAGTCCATTTTTTGCCCTCTTTCCAGCTTTGCGATAAGGATGGTTGCTTATCACAACTGTAAACAATTCAGCAGCCTGCGTCCAGAAAAACCCACCCCCAGGCAAAAGCCCTAGAATAAGAGGATGGGGATAAGGCAAGGGAATGCGATCGGGAAGCTTAATTGCGAGGTTCAACAGACAAACTGTTCTTGGTGCGAGGGCCACTCAGGAGGGCCTGAACTTTCCTTAGCTCGAGGTCTCGGCCTGCTCTTTCCGTATCAAGAGGGACAATTCGATCCACAGGCAAGGCAAACTGTTGAGCACTGCCCTTACTTCGTGTCACCGATGAGGCTTCACTGTGATGGAAGAGGAGAGCGAGAAAACCAACTGCTATGAATTTTATCATGAATGCAACTCCCAGTTTCTTATGCCGCCGAATCGGGGGATTCTTCGACTTTCCTGGCAATGAAATCTTCCAATATTTTTTCATTATCGCGGTCGATTTGGACAATTTTAATGGCAATTCCAGCTTCGGTTTCCTGCACGACTGCATTTTCCTTAGGAACGATCCGAGCCATCTTTCCATTAAAGAAAATCGCACAATCTGGCTCTAATTCGGCCCAAACTTCTAGAATACTTGATTGATTGAAGGGAAAACGGGCAGGGCTATCAAATTCGAGGAAGAATCCTGTGTGAGACACATCTCGGGCAGTAGTTTCATATCGGACTTGAGCGCCAATGGAAGCGATTACCACTCGCATCGGACGTTCGAGTCGAATGCGTTTCATTTTTCGGCTTTCGCGACTTTTTACAGACATGAAGAAACCCTCTTGCACTTCTTTCCCTGGCTTGCCTACCTGAATGGGCAATCTTCAGGTGTGACAAGAGTGGTATCGGCTCGAGGGTATTTTTCTTGAGGCGCAATTGCCATAGCTCGACTAAAAAGCCTTACTTTTTCGCAAGTTCGCTATCGATGACTTTCTTGAACTCTTCATAAGGCAAAGCGCCCGACAAACGGCGTCCGTTGATGAAGTAGGCCGGTGTTCCAGTCACTCCGACTTTTTCACCGGAACGGAGGTTGGCTTCAATAATCTCCAATTGTTTCGCTGGATTATTGAAGCATTCATCATACTTTTTCAAGTCCAAGCCAATGGTCGTAGCATATTTCTTGAAATCAGCGTCCGACAGGTTTTTCTGATTTTTGAAAAGCTCTTCATACATTTCCCAGAATTTACCTTGATCTTTTGCACAGCGGGAGGCGACAGCTGCAGGCTTGGCCCTATTGTGGAAGCCCAAGGGGAAATCACGCACTGTCCAACGAATCTTACCTTGATAGTCTTTCATAATGCGCTTCACAGCCGGCTGAACACGCTCACAGAAAGGACATTGGAATTCCGAGTATTCGATAACAGTGATCTGGCAGCTATTGCCTGAGCAGCCCATGGGTTTAATATCCTTGGGATTAGGACCGTATTTAATCGGATCGGTATCGTTTAAGGTCAGTTTGAAAACAGGCTCTTTAGGTTCAGGATATTGGATCTCTAGCTGCTTCTTCGCGATGCCTTCCGCCAGAATGTTTTGGAAAACGTCCTGAGCTTTTTTGCTTTTTAGGTAATCACCAATCATTTTTTTCTTTTCGACGTCGCTTTTGTCTTTCAACTGAGGATAGTCTTTAAACTGGTCCATCGCTTCCTTGACATCGCCATCCGAAACTTTGGTGCGTGCATCGAGATAATCATTGCGGGCCTTTTCCACACTGACTTTGCTTTTATCTGCTAGACCTTGCCAGAACTCTTCCAGATATTTTTCGCGGGCGAGATCCGAAATCAATTCAAAACGCTTTTGTTCAATTTCAAAAAATTTACCCTGATGCTCCTTGGCGAGATCCTCCACCGCATAAGGCTTGCCGTTAATCTTAAATGCTGGCTCTGCCAGCAATTGAGTCGTGATGAATCCTAAAGGAAAAACACAGGCTGCGGCGAGCCAGTGTTTCCATTTCGCCAGCGTCTGTTGTTGAGTGGTCGTCGCCATAGAGATTTTCAAGCTCCTCAGGTAGAGTGTTTGGGCTTACCCGCTTTATAAGCAGATTAAGATATGATAGATTCGGAACCATGATAAATCGATAAAAATTGTCAAGGCTCTTGGTTTGATTTCCAAGCTTCGGCAGCAATCATACTGTCAATTTGACAATTGCATCCGCAAAAAACGTGGAGGAACCATGGCAGATAAACAGGACAGCCTGCTTGTATGGGTTGATATGGAGATGTCCGGCCTGAACCCGGCAACCGACGTCGTCCTTGAGGTTGCCGTTCTTCTCACCAATAAAAACTTAGAAGTAGTGGCTGAAGGGCCTCAATTCATCATCCAGCAGCCCCCAGAGCTTTTTCAAAAAATGGACCATTGGAATCAGGAGCATCATACCAAATCTGGGCTGTGGCAGGCAGTTTTGGATTCGAGAGTGACCGTAAAAGAAGCCGAAGATGCCATCCTGGAATTTTTTAAAATACATCTCGCCCCGCGCCAATCGCCACTTTGCGGCAATTCCATCGCTCAGGACCGTATGTTTATCATGAATTATATGAGTCGAGTGAATGAGTACCTGCACTACCGCATGATCGACGTGAGCACAATCAAAGAGCTGGTGAAGCGCTGGTATCCCCAGGGACCTGCAGCCCCTGCCAAAACAAATCAGCATCGCGCATTGGACGACATTCGCGAAAGCATCAACGAATTGCGATTTTACAGAGAACAGTTCTTTATTAAAGTTTGAAGTCGGGGAACAAAAAAAGCGAGTCCCCGCCATCTAGTCAGCTTCCATGCTTTTAACGAATGATGTTAAAATAACGTCAGGACCCTCTGGCCAGACGGATAAACCGCGGTTCGAAATGGTCCTATAGGCTATATGCCTAGGAAAGGAGGTGGTGCTGTGGTGTTTTTCGACTGCACTAGTAGCACGGAGGTGAGTGTCTTTTAATAGACATTTCCTCCACTACTAACCGGCTTCCTTTCCGATCTTGTCTCGGGGAGCCGGTCCCATTCCTTAGGTATACTTCAGCGACGTGTCCGCTCTTGTCCCCGAACGTACTCCATGAAAGCACCTTTATCTTCCATGATGTTCTGGTAGCGGCTGTGGTTCATACCACGATGACCTTTGGTGCCACGCTGTCCCTGCTGCTGCTGCTGATTATTATTTCGGTTCTGCTGCTGGGGACCGGTGCTCCGGTTATTGCCCAAAGGCTGCGAGCCGCCTTTCATCTGATTTTTGCGCTCAACGATTTCCCATGCACGCAGAACGACGCTTTCGGACAGCAACTCAGTCACAAACTCATCCAAGGCAATACCTTCATCTGCAGCCTGTTCACGCAATTTGCGGATCAATGACTTCGACAGCTTAACATGGAGTTGCTCTATGTTCTCAGGGTTGCTGCGAGGTTTCCCCGTATCGATAATCTTAGGGCTGGCATTGGGCACAATCGATTCGGAGCTGGTGAATTTTTGCTCGAGGGGTGGCAGCTCATCCATATCGTCCTGCTCGTGGTCGAATTCAACGTCGTCTCTGACTTCAGGAGCCTCTTTCTGGTTGGATCGGGTGAGAATTTTGCCAGTCTTGTTGCGCTTGATCATAGGCTCGAGGACTTCCTCTTCCTGCTTCACCACGACTTCGGTTTTGCGAGTTTTAGGACTGGCTTTTTTGCTTTGGGTCTTAGCCTTTTTTGCTTTCACCTTTTCCGCCATTCGATTCTATCTCCAAACGATGTTGTCGAGCACCCTATGGGAACCACGGGTATACGCTCTTTAAGGTCTTGCGCTACGATTGCGAACAGAAGCCACTCTCGATATCAAAAGGCCACGCACGGTCATGAGCCCGAATTCCTGGTTTAAACCTGAGAAATCTCGGCTAGCGACTGGGAACCAAACTTGGGTTTGGCGGAACGCTATCTCATTACTTTTGAAGGGGCTTGCACGGGTTCCAGGGAACCCTTCCGGAGAAATGGCAATCCTTGTGTACAATATCCTCTGCCCTAGCAGACCGCCTCTCGTCAAGGTTAATCATCGAACATTTGGGGGGAAAACTTGAGCGATACCAAGAAGATTTCACTTCCAAGTCTATTTTTGCCAAGCTTTACCGGAAATTATACCGACAAGTAGGCCCCATCAACAAGCAGTTTTTATCCCTCCTGTCCCGTTTGTGAATGACAAATTCTCCCTTAATTTTGCCATTTTGTGTAGTATAAGGGACGGAGTCAGGAACAAGAGAGAGGTAAGTATGCGCATCGTCACCGCATGGGATCGGGCGGTCAAAGTTTGGCCAGTCATCGTTGGTTTCAGTTTCCCAACACTGATGCCCTGCGCTCTGCCTGCTGCCGAACGAAGCAGTATCAACCTCGCATTTGAAGATTCTATCCGCACCTTCGATCCCCGTCAAAGTGTGGATGCGAACAGTCAGTATGTGGAAGATTTGATTCATTGCAGCCTCATGACGTTCGATTCAGAAGGACGCCCTATACCTGGGATTGCAGCCAAAGCTCCGCAATGGAAGACCGCTAAGACTTTGGAAATTTCACTGAAAGACAATGTGAAATTTAGCGACGGCACACCCGTTACTTTGAATGATGTCGCTGCTACCTATCAATCGTTATTGACAGATAAAATTCTGGCGCGTAGTCCCGCCTTTAGTCAATTGACGAGTGTGCAAGTTCAAGGCAAGTCTCTGCTGTTCACCTTGAAAGAACCTGATGCCAGTTTTATTGGCAATCTGGTCGTCGGTATCCTCCCTGAAAAACTTGCAAAAACTCTAGATTATGATCCTTTGAAAAGCCCGAGCTGCGGCCCCTATCACATCAAGAGCACCGAAGTGAATGGCATCATCCTCCAAGAAAATTTGCATTATGCAGGAACACCAAAACTCAGAATCAAACAGATCGAAATTAAAATCGTCAAAAATGAGAAGACTCGATTTGCTAAATTGCAGACGGGGGAATTGGATCTGGTGCAGAATAGTATCAGCCGCGATGCCTTGAAGGGTATAGAAAAGAAAAGCCCACAACTCGATGTGTTGAAACGTCCCGGTCTAAAAACCACGTATCTCGGTTTCAACATAAGAGACAAAATTGCTGGTAATCTAGCCGTTCGCGAAGCTATCGCATACGCCATCAATCGTCAGGAAATTATTGACATTATCCTCGGCGGTATGGCCAAACCTGCCACTACACTTTTACCGCCGGATTCTGCCTTCTACGACAAAACTCTCAAAGCCCATAGCTTCGATCTGGCCAAAGCGGAAAAACTTTTGGATGATGCCGGCTTTAAAAAGAAAGGCGATGTGCGGCTGGAGTTGAGCTACAAAACCACCACTGACGTGACTCGCATCAGCATTGCCAAAGCCATCGCCTCACAGCTTAAAAAAATCGGGATAAAGGTCACTGTGGAACCCATGGAATGGGGCCGGTTCAAGCAGGACGTCGATGCCGGCCGTGTTCAACTTTGGAGTCTCACTTGGGTTGGTTTTAAAGATCCAGACATCTATCGCCATGCTTTCGCCAGCACAAGCTTCCCTCCCAATGGTGGCAATCGAGGCTGGTATAGCAATCCAAAATTGGACGCAATCCTGGAAAAAGGTAAAATAACCAGCAACCCGGAACAACGAATGAAGATCTACCAGGAAGCTCAGCAGCTGCTGGATAAAGATCTGCCCTATATATTCCTCTGGCACGAAGATAACTTTGCCGTGGTCAATCGTTCGCTCAAGGGTTTTTCTCTTTATGCGGACGGTCGATATTCAGCTCTGACTCAGGCTTTCTTTGCCAATTAGGAGTCCCTGTGCTGCTGTTCTTTGCCAAACGCATTTTAAGTCTGATACCCGTGGCTTTGGGCGTGATCATCATCGTCACTCTGATGATCCATCTGGTGCCTGGCGATCCTATCGACGCCATGCTTGGAGAATATGCTACTCATGAGGACAAGGAAGCCATGCGGCATGCCCTGTCGTTAGATTTGCCAATAGCACAGCAGGTCGTTCATTACATTAAATCAGTCTTTAGCGGTGATCTAGGGTCAAGTCTGATCTACAAAAGACAAGTCACCGATCTCTTGCTAGAAAGAATTCCAGCCACCATCGAGCTGGCACTCTGTGCCCTTGGCGTCGCCTTGCTCATCTCTATTCCACTCGGCGTTATCAGCTCCGTCAAGGCCGGTACCCCCATTGATTTTGCGGCCATGAGCTTTGCGGTATCGGGCGTAGCGATTCCCACCTTTTGGCTGGGACCTTTGCTAATTCTCCTTTTTGCGGTCAATCTTGGTTGGCTGCCGGTCTCGGAGCGATCAGGTTGGGATAGTTATATCCTCCCTTCACTGTCGATGGGAACAGCGCTAGCAGCGGCTTTGAGTCGCATGACCCGCAATTCCATGCTGGACACTTTGCGAGAAGATTTCGTTCGTACGGCTCGCGCTAAAGGTTGTTCTGAGTTCCGCGTCATCATGAATCATGCCTTTCGCAATGCATCGCTGCCTCTCGTCACAGTGATCGGCCTTCAATTCGGAGTGCTCCTGACCGGCGCGATCGTAACCGAGAGAATTTTCGACTGGCCAGGGATAGGCAGTCTTTTGATTGAGGCCATCAACAATCGCGACTATCCGCTGATCCAGGGCTGCGTTCTGCTTTTTTCTTTCTCTTATCTGCTGGTTAACTTGCTGACTGACTTGACTTACTCTTGGGTCGATCCTCGCATCCGTCCCAGTGCGTAAATGAGCCAACAAGGCAGGAGAAAGGATTCGGTATGAAAAGTACAGCAGGCGACAGGCTTGCCATTTCACGCAGCCCCATGCAGCGGATGATCGGCAAGTTAGGCCGTAATCCTCGCTTTATCTTTGGCCTTCTTATTCTGACCGCAACCTTTACCGCAGCATTGATCGCTCCTTGGGTAGCTCCCTATCCCCTGGGTGAGGCAGAGCTTGTTGACCGACTTTGCACGCCCAATGCTCAGCACCTCTTCGGCTGTGATATGGACGGTCAGGACATATTGACCCAAATGCTTTATGGCTCTCGCATTTCGCTTTATGTCGCCTTTCTGACGGTCTCGCTATCACTTAGTATCGGCAGCCTTTTAGGTCTTGTCAGCGGTTATTTCCGTGGCTGGTTTGATCTTGTACTGATGCGCCTTGTGGATGTGTTCATGGCTTTTCCAGGGATCCTTCTGGCCCTGACACTGACCGCCATCATGGGGCCTAGCTTCTATACGGTAGTCTTCTCTATCGCTGCGACGGGCTGGACCAGCACTGCACGCCTTGTCCGTGGCCAAGTGCTTTCCGTTCGCGAACGTGAGTTCGTTCTAGCAAGCAGGGCGCTTGGAGCTGGTGGAGGTCGACTCATTTTTAAGCACATCTTTCCTGCGATTCTTTCGCCTCTCGTGGTGCATGCGACTTTTTCTCTTTCTGGGGTTATCATCGTGGAAGCGGGTTTAAGCTTTTTGGGGTTTGGTGCTCGAGA
>Ga0136639_10000792_pt1 | contig 10913 bp, 7 predicted proteins | sample AntDrymUQ8592106_2_FD_113739 | JGI IMG/M metagenome (GOLD analysis project Ga0136639, IMG submission 113739) | Polar desert sand microbial communities from Dry Valleys, Antarctica - metaG UQ859 (21.06) | ecosystem: Environmental > Terrestrial > Soil > Desert | place: Antarctica: Dry Valley...
CAACTGGGCGGACAACTAATTCGATCTCCTGAAAAATAAAAAAGGCCAACCATTCAGGTTGGCCTTTTTTATGCTTTTCATTTTCATTCTCGAAATCGATTTCTTTCATTAAATTTTCTTATTTATTGGAATAATTGCAATAAATAGGCAGATTGCCGATCAAAATTCTAATAATTAATTATTATTTCTGTTTTTTTTGCCCTCCCTGATATATGCTTGATTTAAAATTCCCTCTGGAAACTGAAATTCCTGAGAACTTTCGATTATCAGGTCCTTTAAGACAAACTACTTATTTGTGCGATGGAGAAATGCGATCCTGGACCGGGAAATCACACGAGGTTTTTTCTCCGGTTTGCGTAGAAAAACCTTCCGGTTTAAGCAGAGTGTTGGTAGGCTCTTATCCCATTTGCACCGCTAAAGAAGCAATGGAAGCTTTGGATGCAGCAGAAAAAGCGTATGACAATGGAAGAGGGGTTTGGCCAACCATGAGCGTTGGAGACCGAATCAAATGCATTGAGAAGTTCACCCACCGCATGATCGAAAAAAAGGATGAGGTTGCTAAACTGATCATGTGGGAAATAGGGAAGTCGTATACAGATTCCATCAAGGAATTTGATCGGACTGTCGAATACATCTATGCGACTGTCGACGCGCTCAAGGATTTGGACCGTCAATCTTCCGGATTTCAAATCGTAGACGGAATCGCGGCTCAAGTTCGAAGATCACCGCTAGGAGTAGTCTTGTGTATGGGACCCTTTAATTATCCCTTGAATGAGACATACACCACGCTGATTCCTGCTTTGATTATGGGAAACACAGTACTTTTCAAACCACCAAAACATGGTTCGTTATTGCATTTCCCTTTGTTGGAGGCATTCGGAGAGTGTTTTCCAAAGGGAGTGGTCAACTCGGTTTATGGAAGAGGTGCAGATATTATTCCTCCTCTTATGCAATCGGGTCGAATCAATGTGCTAACCCTGATTGGATCAAGCAAGGTTGCGGATCAACTTAAAAAACTTCATCCGAAGGTCAATCGCCTTCGGGCGATTTTAGGCTTGGATGCCAAGAATGCCGCTATTGTCACGGCAAATTCCGACCTCGATTTGGCAGTGAAAGAATGTGTAATGGGTTCTCTTTCCTTCAATGGGCAGCGCTGCACAGCGATTAAGATTATTTTTGTTCATAAATCGGTTGTGGCAAAATTCAATGAAAAATTGAGCGAAGCAGTATCTCAACTGATAGTTGGTATGCCCTGGGAAAAAGGGGTAAATATTACGCCGCTCCCAGAGCCGCAAAAGCCTGCCTACCTCAGGGAATGTCTGGATGACGCTGAGAAAAATGGAGCAAAAGTGATCAATCCGAATGGTGGTATTCAAAATGAGTCTTTCTGTTATCCGGCAATTGTCTATCCGGTCAACAGTAAAATGAAACTTTATCGGGAAGAGCAGTTTGGACCGATTATTCCGGTATTGCACTTTGAAGATATTGAAGAACCAATCCAGTATTTAATTGATTCTCCTCACGGGCAGCAAGTCAGCTTGTTCAGCAGCGATAGTAAAGAACTCGCAAGTTTAATCGATCCGCTCGTGAATCAGGTAAGCCGTGTGAATATCAATTCACAGTGTCAGCGAGGGCCTGATGTTTTCCCTTTTACGGGAAGAAAAGACAGTGCTGAGGGCACTCTTTCGGTTTCGGATGCTTTGCGGTCATTCAGTATTCGGTCACTTGTTGCGGCCAAACTTACCGAAGGGAACAAGCATTTGCTGAATGAAATCATCACCGATCAGGAATCAAACTTTCTGAGCACCAAGTTTATATTCTGATTTAAAAACTATTGAATTTTTCAGCCGGCCTTTTTCAAAGGGTCGGATTTTCTTTTTCCAAAGATTTTGCCTTTGAATTTATGAATTTTGTTTATCCGCTTTCTTGCCGGTAAGATCCTTTTACTTATGGGAAAGCTGGTCAAATTCAATTTCATGTCGGCTTCTGTCTCTTGTCTTCTTACCCAAAAAGCAAAGAAAATCAGGTCACTGGCATCCTTGCAGATAATCAGATATGAGTTGCACTTTCCCCGGAAAAATAAGATCTATCAGTTATCTCTACGCATTTGCTCCATTAATCACAATTAATTTTTTTTTGATTTGTGCTTGTTCTAGCTTGAAGCCACATTTGTGACCTTATGAGAATTACAAAAATTCTACCCAGTTTAATCCTTTTTTTCTTTTGCCTGGGAAGTGCTTTTTCAACAGCCCAATCCATCCCATCCTCTACAATTTATCATCAACTTCTTCAGCTAAAAGAGACTAAAAGAATACTCTATGTTGCAGCGCATCCGGATGATGAGAATACCCGTATGATTGCTTATTTAGTAAATGGGGAGCATTCTCAGGTTGCTTACCTAAGTTTGACACGAGGAGACGGAGGTCAAAATTTGATTGGTAAAGAACTCGGAATCGAACTGGGTCAGATCCGGACTCAGGAATTGATCAAAGCGAGAGAAACCGATGGAGGTCAGCAATTTTTTACCCGGGCGATAGACTTTGGATATACCAAAAATCCCGAAGAGACATTTCAAAACTGGGAAAAGGAAAAAGTTTTGGCGGATGTCGTTTGGTTAATAAGAAGCTTTAAACCAGATATCATCATCAATCGCTTCAATACAATTCCCGGGGTGACTCATGGTCAACACACTACCTCTGCGATTTTGGCTGAGGAGGCATTTGATTTGGCAGCAGATCCTTCGGCTTTTCCCGAGCAATTGAAATTTGGAAAGACCTGGCAACCGAAGAGAATGTTCTTCAATGCATATAATTTTGGTGGAGAGTTTGAACCTCAGGAGGGTATTGCATACCACGTTATGCCTGTAGGAGACTTTGACCCTATATTGGGGGAAAGTTACAGTCAGATTGCAGCGGACAGCCGCACGATGCACAAGTCTCAGGGTTTTGGGTCCACCGTGGGTATTGGCGAAGCGGTAGATTACATTCAATTTCTCAAGGGGGAAAAATTCACTAAAAATCCCTTTGAAGGTGTTCCCAACAGATGGAATGAAGTAGATGGTGGTAAAGCAGCTGAGACGGCAATCGAAAAAGCAATTCAAGAATTTGATTTTAAAAACCCATCCGCTAACGCTCCAAACCTTCTTCAAATCAGAAACAATCTCCTTGCCCTCAAATCCGATGAAATCTGGGTTGAGGAGAAACTTAAAGGAATAGAAAAACTGGTATTTTTTGCGCTTGGCTTAGAGGCTGAGTGGAACGTGAGATCCGAATTGGGATACTCTGGACAGGAAATTACGACTGAACTTATCGTGAATAACCCATCGGAATTCGCCCTGAAATCAAGTTCAATGGATTTGTTTGGTACTAAATACGCTGCTTCTGTTACAGAAATCAAAAGCAATAAAAGCGAAAGAATCCCGATCAGATTTATTATTCCGGAAGAATTTCCATTATCCCAGCCGTATTGGTTGGAAGATCCTATTGACGGAGCTTTGTATTCTGTTAAAAATCAAGAAGATATCGGGAAGCCATTTGAAAGCAACCAGCCAAAAGGAGATTTTTCATTTGAGCTTGGCGATCAGCAATTCACGATTCCTTTGGGCTTGAATTATAAATTCAACGATCAGGTGGATGGCGAGATAAAGCAACCATTTACAATCGTTCCTGAGATTGACTTGGCAGTTTCCAAAGAGAACCTGTTTCTGATTTCGGGAGCAGATCCTGTTTTGACCGTCACGGTTAATTATAGAAATCAGATTTTGGATGGAATTTTGGATTTCGAAGGTTTGGATACTACCCAATATCGAATTTTGAATATTGAGGATGATGCTTTCCAGAAAAAGAGAATTTTCCAGGTAGGTTTTTTACCCAATGGTGCAGGCAAAAAAGTGGTTACCGCTCGGTACACAACTGATTCCGGAAAAAGTTACGATTTGATCACTCGCCGAATTTCCTACAAACATATTCCGAACCTTACTTACTTCACGCCAGCATCATTCAATTTGATTCAGACTGATTGGAAGCTTTCTTCCGCCAGGATCGGTTACATTCCGGGCGCAGGAGATGATGTTCCTGCAGTGCTTTCAGCGCTCGGATACCAGGTTACTTTGATTGGCCCGGAAGATTACACCATTGAATATTTGAGCCAGTTCAAAGCAGTGGTGGTAGGAATACGGGCATATAATATCAACGGTGATTTGAGTAGGAATCAGCAGATTTTGATGGGATACGTAAAGTCCGGCGGTAATATGATCGTTCAATACAATACCAGTTCGCCACTTTTGACCAATCAATTGGGACCTTATCCTTTTACAATAGGAAGAGATCGGGTGACTGTTCAGAGTTCACCGGTGAAAGCCGACTGGGCTCATCCAATTTTAACGATACCGAATCAAATCAATGAGGAAGATTTTGAAGGCTGGATTCAGGAGCGCGGATTGTACTTTGCAACTGATGCAGCAGAGCTGTATTCATCTCCTTTGGAAATGCAGGATCCTGATGAAGCTTCCAGCAAGGGAGCGTTGATCTATGCGAAATATGGGGATGGAACGTATGTTTACACGGGAATTTCGTTCTTTAGACAACTTCCAGCCGGTGTTCCCGGCGCCATTAAATTATTTGTAAACCTGATCGAGCAATAAGTTTTGGAAGAGAAGAAGCCTGTCAGTTGGAAGTATTTGTATGCCGGACTGCTCGGTAGTTTGGTTTTGCTGATTGCACTGTTTTATTGGTTAATGGTAGCTTACTCATGAGTACCCTGGATTGGGTGGTACTTTTTGGCACCATGATGACGATTGCGGTCTATGGAGTTTACAAAACTTATGGGCAAAAGAGTCTGGATTCCTACTTAAGGGGAAAAAACACAATGAATTGGTGGACAATCGGTCTGTCGATTATGGCAACTCAGGCTTCAGCAATCACCTTCCTGAGTACCCCCGGACAAGCCTATGAGGATGGAATGGGATTCATTCAATTCTATTTTGGCTTGCCTTTGGCGATGATTATTATCTCTGTGGTATTCATCCCGATCTATTACAAACTGAAAGTTTACACCGCTTACGAGTATCTGGAGAATCGATTTGATTTAAAAACAAGGACACTCGCAGCTTTGCTTTTCATCATCCAACGAGGCTTGGCAGCTGGAATTACCATTTATGCGCCGGCGATTATTCTTTCTACGTTGTTGGGTTGGAATCTAACTCTGACTAATATTTTCATTGGATTTATTGTAATCGGTTATACTGTTTCCGGTGGAACGGAAGCTGTTTCCATCACTCAAAAGCAGCAAATGGCTGTCATGATGGGAGGGATGGTGCTAGCAGGAGCTATTGTGATCAAGATGCTCCCGATTTCCTTTCAGGAAGCCTTGCACGTGGCCGGAAAAATGGAAAAGCTGAACATTGTCAGTTTCGAATTTGACCTCGCAGATCGGTTCAATGTCTGGTCTGGAATGACAGCCGCGGTTTTCTTATTCCTTTCTTATTTTGGCACCGACCAAAGTCAGGTTCAGCGTTATCTTTCAGGTCAGACGCTTTCCCAAAGCAGGATGGGACTCATCATGAATGGTTTTTTGAAGATCCCGATGCAATTTCTAATTCTATTTATTGGTGTAATGGTTTTTGTTTTTTACCAATTTTTCCAGCCTCCGGTAATTTTCAATAAGGTTCAGACTGAAAAACTCAAGCAAAGTGAATATTCCGGGGAATTTGAAATTCTGGAAAAGGACTATTCGATAAATTTCGAAAAGAGCAAATCTTCCTATTTGGAGTTGCTGGAAGCGATAGATCAGAAAGACGAAAGTAAGGAAACCTCAATTCGTGAAAACCTGAAAGAACTTAAAACTGAACAAGGTGCGCTGAGAGATGAAGTAAAGAAGCTGATCGTAGTCAACGATCCTTTGGCAGAAACTCGGGATACAGATTACATTTTCATGAGATTCGTGATGGATCACTTGCCGGAAGGTGTCATAGGATTGCTGTTTGCTGTGATATTTGCTGCTGCCATGTCTTCATCAGCTTCCGAGCTGAATGCCCTGGGTTCCACTAGTACTGTCGATCTGTACAAACGGTCAATAAATAAGGATGCTACAGATAAACATTACATGTATTCGTCGAAATTTTTTACAGCTTTTTGGGGCATTGGTGCGATCCTTTTCGCAACATACGCTTCTCTCTTTGAGAATTTGATTGTAGCTGTTAATCTACTTGGATCACTGTTTTACGGTACTATTCTCGGCATTTTCCTGGTTGGTTTTCTAATGAAATGGGTCAAAGGAAGAGCAGTTTTCATAGCCGCTTTGGCATCACAGTTATTGATTTTGGTCGTTCATTGGAAAAATGGAGTTGGCCTTTTCGGATTTGTATGGGACATCGGATTTCTTTGGTACAATGCCATTGGATGCCTTTTCGTAATGGCTTTTGGAGCGTTTCTTCAGCTGATATTCAGAAAATAGGAAGACCGAATCAAAACGCCTTATTAGATGAAAGGGTATAAGTGTCTTTTATAGAGAAGAAGTGCAGACCTGATTGTACCAAAAAAAAACCTCCGATTGGGAGGCTTTTTGATTTTATTTGATGGACTTAATCAACCGGTCGTTCAAACTGACGTAGTCGGGATTTTTAGCTTCGACAGCCAATTGTTTAGATTTCATTGCAGTTTCTAAAGCTTCTGTTTTCCTTCCAAGAGCTAATTCAATTTTAGCTTTCAAGTGAACTGTCCAGTATTTAGGATCACTTTCCACAGATTTAGTTATCCAGGTGTATGCGAGAGGGATGTCCTTTTGGTTGGTGAAATAATAATTGGCTGCGGAGTAAAGCAAAGTTGGGTCAGTTGAGTTGGTATCGATTACCAATTCTTTGATTTGAGCCATCACAATTGCATCTACCTGAGTGACGATTCGGAAATCAACTCTGGTCTGATCCCATTTGATGGATATATCAGCTCCATTATCAGTCATATTGTTAAAGCTGATTTCAAAGGTTTCGTATTCCCGGCTCAACTTGTTTGGTTCGACCTCAAATCTCATCAAATCATTTTTTGGGTCGTATCCGATGGCACCCCAGAGTTTTGTGTCTTTGGACAAAATGATTGTCCATTCAGATTTTCCGGGAATAGAATAAAGAGCATACTGTCCTTGAGGAACTTTTTTTCCATCAATTTCCACGTCGGTTGAAAAAGAGAGAATTGTAGCTCCATTGGCACCGGTTCTCCATACTTCGCCATAAGGAACCAACTCCCCAAAGATCTTTCTGCCTTTTGTACCGGGTCTGCTGTAGTCCACGGTCACATCAGTTAAACCAACTTTCTGAGCGATTTTTGCAGATGGCGAGGCTTGCGGCATTTGGATTTGCTGTGCAAATAGACCCACTCCTGCAAACATTAAGATTGCAAGGGTAAATGTGATTTTCCGTTTCATTTGAATTTTTATGATTCTGTTGAATTTTAAATCGATCCCGAAAAATAGCTGATAGTTCAGGATTGAACTGCAATTTGAGCTTTTTAATGCATTTTTGTGATGCAAGAGGTTCCTTTTATTTTAAAGGAAATAGACTCGAAATTATTCAGCTATTTCAATTTTAAACTTTCTTTTCAAATGAGTTTAGCAATTATCTGCCCCGGAAAAAACCCTGATTCGTGGATTCAAGCCATTCGTGAATTGGATCCTGATCTTAAAATTCAGGTTTATCCGGAAATCAACGAACCTGAAGAAGTGGAATTTGCTTTGGTTTGGCAACATCCCGTTGGTATCCTCTCGACGTTTCGAAATCTGAAATTAATCAGTTCTATGGGAGCTGGTGTGGATCATATTTTGACAGACAAGTCAATTTCTGCAGATCTTCCCATTGTCCGAATTGTTGATGAAAAGCTGACATTCTCGATGACCAATTATGTGATCATGGGCGTTTTAAATTTTCACAGACGACTGTCTCATTTTCAAGAAAATCAGGAAAAGAAATTATGGGATATGTCTGATCCAGAAATTGATGTGAAAATAGGAATAATGGGAGTAGGAGCTTTGGGCGGAGATGTACTGGATAAACTTTCTTTTATGGGATTTCCCGTTGTTGGCTTTGGCTTCTCAGAAAAGGAAAATTTTGAATATCCTTACTTTTCCAAAGCCCGGCTTGGGGAATTTCTGTCAGAAGTAAATGTCTTGGTTTGTCTCCTTCCGTTGACTCCGGAAACCGAAAGCATTCTCAATATTGAGTTGTTCAAACAGTGCAAGCCGGGAACTTATCTGGTCAATGTGGCCAGAGGAAAACATCTTGTTGAGGAAGACCTGACTCTTGCATTGGATTCCGGTTATCTGTCGGGAGCATTTTTGGATGTATATCAAAAGGAACCTTTACCGGAAGAGCATCCTTTTTGGGAAGACAACAGGATTACGCTTACTCCTCATATCGCAAGTGTGACTAATCCAAAAGCGGCTGCACCACAGATTTTAGAAAATATTAATCGGAAAAAGACCGATCGAGCGTTAATTAATTGCGTCAACCGACCCAGAGGTTATTGATTTTTTTAAAAATGGAAAACCCATTTACAATACTTTGCCCGATTGATTTTTCAGAATGTTCTTTGAATGCGATCGAATATGCAAGTCGGTTGGGTGAGAAATACAAAGCCGATTTGATTCTTTTTCATGTGTTGAATACGCAAGATTATCTCAAGCTTTCCCCGCTGGATGTCAACGCGAAACACCAGGAAGAATTTGTGAGGGAAAAGATGCAAACACTTCAAAAAGCTGTCCAAGCCGAAAGTATTCCGAAGGGATTGAAGAGTTGCGAAATTGCTTTTCAAGATGGAAATGTGGTGAAAATGATCTTGGATTTAACTTCGATGAAGAAAGCAAATCTGATCGTAATTGGTACGGAAGGGATGAATGAATTACGGGAAAACGTCATGGGATCACGCGCAAGTCAAATTGTCCAGGAAGCCGATCGAGATGTATTAGTGGTGCCGCGAAAAGTGTTTTTCAAGAGTCCAAGAAAACTAGTCTTTGCAAGTGATTATATGGAGGAAGATAAACTTGCAATTCAAAAGATTGTAGAATTTGCGGGTTTTTTCGATTCGGAGATCGATCTGCTTCATGTGAGTTCATCCCGCAAATCCATTGACAGGACGCTCCATCAGGTGATGATCGATGAGATTACTCCTTTCATCAGACACGAAAAAGTGAATTTTGTGCTTAAGTCGTTTAAAGACGATTTGGCTCTTGGTTTAGAAAATTACCTGCAAACTTCCAAAGGTGATATACTTGTCACTTTAAGTAAGAAAAAGACTTTTTTTGATCAGATCTTTTCAAAAAACCTTTCCAAGAAAATGGCTTATTTCACCAGTAAGCCGCTTTGGGTAATCAAATCCTTCTAGTTTTTCTTTCCTGAAAAAAATGATTTGATAAAGCCTGTGAATTCCATCCTGGCTCTGGAATCTGTGAAAACAGCAGTCAGGATTTTTACAAAGTGATTCAAATTCATCTTCTCGGGCTTTCCTTCCGAAATGAAATTTGGGGCAGGATTTTCTTTAAGCGGTTCTGAAGTCTTTGAAGCCGGAGGCGTGTAGCCAACAAGTTTGTCTGCTTCATCAAAACTCTTTTTGGACTTAGACTGGTAGCCAAGCTTTTCCTCTACAATTCCCTTATTATTGTAAGCAACGGCATCTTCCGGGTCCAGTTCGATTGCTTTTTCATAGTCTTCGATCGACCCTTTCAGATCTCCGATTCTATCTTTGAAAAATGCTCTGCTGCTATATCGATAGGGATTTCTCGGATCAAGATTGGCAGCCCGATCAAATTCGTCCAGTGCATCCCCGTTTCTTTCCAGCAAATGCAAGACAACAGCCCGGTCGCTCATGAAATCTGTATTGTAAGGTTCCAAAGCTGAAATCAGCTCAAAATCTTCCAGCGCTAATTTGGTTTTACCCAACCTGGACAAAATCCGTCCTCGGTACAGATGGAGTTCTGTACTGCCAGACTTTTTGCTTATCAACTCATTGAAGCAAATTAGAGCCTCTTCAAACTCTCCCGATTTATACAGATCAATTCCTTTTTCGAAGCTCATCTTTCTTTTTTTCTTAGTAGTACTAAGTTAAGCCCTTAATAGTTTACCAAATAATCTTTCAACGCTTTTTGCAGGCTTTCGTCTCTCGCTATTATCTTTAACGCAGTAAGATTTTCTACCCGTCCATGCCTCAAACACCCCAAGCCGTACTCAAAGAACTGAAAGCGAAAAAGTTCGCACCGATTTACTTTTTGGAAGGAGATGAACCTTTCTTCATCGATCAGATCTCAGACTACATTGAGAAAAATGCGATTGCAGAACATGAGAAAGGATTCAATCAAATTGTGCTTTATGGGAAAGACAGCACTGTGGGTCTGATCATCAACAATGCGCGGAAATTCCCGATGATGGCCGAGCGCCAGGTTGTGATTGTGAAAGAAGCGCAGAGCATTTCTGATCTTGGAAAAGAGGACGCGCAAAAGTTGTTGCTCAGCTATATTCAAAATCCTCTTCCCAGCACCATCCTGGTATTCGCTCACAAATACAAAAAGCTTGATGGACGACTTGCCATTACAAAAGAGCTGGAAAAAAAGACTGTTTACGTTCGCTCTGAGAAGATTTCTGAATATAAGCTGAATTCCTGGATAGAGGAGTACATCAAAGAGTTGGGTCATGCCATTGATTTGAAAGCCGCGCAATTATTGGCCGATTCGATCGGGAACAATCTGGAGGTTTTGACCAATGAGGTGGGTAAAATGCTGATCAATTTTCAAGGGCCGACCAAGATCACTACACAGCATATTTCCCAATTCATTGGAATCAATAAAGACTACAACAATTTTGAGTTCATGAAGGCGATTGGATTTAAAGATGTGATCAAAGCCAATCAGATCATTCACTATTTTATTCAGAATCC